>JGI12635J15846_10003895_pt1 | contig 12934 bp, 10 predicted proteins | sample BlaSpr_A8_OM2_M2_FD_15846 | JGI IMG/M metagenome (IMG submission 15846) | reverse complement strand
TGATGACGTCCGGGCCGGTGATGAACATGTAGGAAGTGTCGCGCGTCATGAAAATGAAATCCGTGATGGCCGGAGAATACACGGCACCGCCCGCGCAGGGCCCCATAATCGCGCTGATTTGCGGAATCACACCGCTCGCAAGCGTGTTGCGTAAGAAAATATCGGCGTAACCCGCCAGGGACATCACCCCTTCCTGAATGCGCGCGCCGCCCGAATCATTCAGTCCGATCACCGGCGCGCCGTTGCGCATCGCCAGATCCATAATCTTGCAGATCTTGAGCGCGTTGGTTTCCGAGAGCGATCCGCCGAACACGGTGAAATCCTGCGCAAAAACATAGACCAGCCGGCCNTCAATACGCCCGTAACCGGTGACGAAGCCATCTCCGGGTGGNCGCTGGTCCTGCATCCCAAAATCATCGCAGCGGTGCGTAACGAACTGGTCGAGCTCCTCGAAGGTGCCCTCATCGAGAAGCAGCGCCACGCGCTCGCGCGCCGTGAGCTTGCCGGTCTTATGCTCGCGCTCGCGGCGTTCGGGACCGCCGCCGGCTTCCGCCTCGGCAGTTCGGCGGCGCAGGTCCTGCAACCGATCTCTGAGTTTTGGATCGTCGGTCATCGTGTGTTGCCTTCGAGACTTTCGCACAGGCTCGAATGGGTGCGCCACTAATTTTTGGGGAGATCGGTCTGGTTCGTATCTTCAGGCAAAGGCGGAAAGTCAGCCTGCCCAACGCCAAGAATACGGACAGCCAGATGTGTTGCGAGATAGATGCATCCCAGCAAGAGCGTAGTCCCGAGAAGAGTGTCCGCGGCGACCGCCGCGATACGAAGCGGCAGATTGGCGATCGAGACAGCCAGGATCGTGCCTTGCACCAGTGCAATCATGGTAGCGAGCGTTAGCGCGGCGGCGCCGATCACCGCAATCAGACAGGAAAAAAGCTTCACGGTCACGTAGCCGCTCTGGCGCGGCTGGTCACGTGGTGAATCCAGACAGGGCGGAAAAAATAAAGCATGAAGGTTTAGTGGATGCCGGACCAGTCGTCGGCAACGAGGATCGAGTTACAGGGGTTCGACGGGTCATATTTCACGCTCGCGGGTTGCCCTCCAGCGAGGCGTTCCAGGCAAAGCCGCTCTTCCAGGCCGGTAACGTCCTGAGCGGTTTCGTATGTTATCCCGGCGATGGAATAGCTGTATCGAATCAGGCGGCGCATGCTGTTTGCGCTCCCGCCAGGCTCTGCNGCAATGGGCTGTGACTGCATGCCGGAACTGGATTCGGGAGCGGGCGTTCCGGGCGTTTCGACAAGCTCAACGACAAGGCCNTCCACAATGCGGCCCACTTGATTGAGGTGAAAACGGCGGCGGCGCTCCTCGTCATCAGGATCCTTTGGTTTCTGATAATGACGATGCAGCATCACGGCCGCCGCGACGATGACTACCGCCACGACTCCAACAATAACCCGCAAATCGATTCCCAAGTGGTTCAACGCTTCGGATTGCGCGCGGAAGCCGGCTCGAACACGTCGCCCAGCGTTTCGCGCGCTTTCTCCCAGTCNTTCAGGAATCCTTCAAGTCCGCGGTCGGTCAGCGGATGCTTGAANAGCTGCTCGAATACTTTGTAGGGCATGGTGCCTATGTGCGCGCCCATCCNCGCGGCCGCGATGACGTGCANCGGATGCCGGAGGCTCGCGGCTAGCACCTGCGTGGAATAATTGTACGCCTTGTAGATGTCCATGATCTCGCGCAGCAGGGTCAAGCCGTCGGAAGAAATGTCATCGAGCCGGCCCAGGAACGGGCTGACGAAATACGCGCCGGCTTTGGCCACAATCAACGCCTGCGGCGACGAAAAAACCAGCGTAATGTTGACGCGAATTCCTTCCTTTGCGAGTACGCTCAGCGCGCGCACGCCGTCGGGGATCATGGGAATCTTGACGACGATGTTGGGATGCCACGTGGCGATCTCGCGGCCCTCGCGCAGGATGCCTGCCGTATCGGTGGAGACCACCTCGGCGTTGACAACGCCATCTTTCACAATATTGCAGATTTCAAGGATATGTTCTCGGAAAGGCCGCTTTTCCTTGGCGATTAGGGTGGGATTGGTCGTTATTCCGTCAATCACACCCATCGAAACGCCCTGTCGAATTTCTTCCAGATTCGCGGTGTCGAGAAAGAATTTCATATCGGTACCCTCCTGCCCTGATCCGCTACCCGCTCTGAGTGGGAGCGCCGCAAAGGTCAGGACGTTCGTGCGACGACTGGATTACTCAGCATGCCAATACCCGCGATGGTTACTTCCACGATATCGCCAGGTTGCATCGGTCCGACGCCTGCCGGCGTGCCCGTTGCGACCACATCCCCGGGCACCAGCGTCATCACACGCGAAACCCAGGGAATTATAACATCAACGGGGAAGACCATCGCGCTGAAGGCGGAATACTGTTTCCTGACGCCATTGAGCAACGTCTCCACCGTCCCGGAGGCAAGGTCGAATTCGGTTTCGAGGACAGGTCCCAGCGGGCAAAATGTGTCGAAGCTCTTGGCGCGAGTCCATTGCTTATCGAGTGCCTGGTAGTCACGCGCACTCACGTCGTTCAGGCACGTGTAGCCGGCGATGTAGGGCCGGATGTCATCGCCATCTCGCAACTGGGAACATTCCTTCGAAATGACGACGGCAAGCTCCCCTTCAAAATCCACACGCCCAGCCGCAGGCGGCAGGACGATAGGATCTTCAGGCGCAAGAAGAGACGAAGGAGGCTTGAGAAAAATCAACGGTTGTTTGGGTGTGGGGTTATTGAACTCGGCGGCGTGCTCAACGTAATTTCTGCCGAGGCAAACGATCTTGCTCGGCAGGACTGGCGGGAGCAGTTTCACGTCGGTAAGCGGCCATGACCGGTTTGTCACGCTCCAGCTCGCGAGGATGTCGCCAGAGATTTCGCGAACAGTCTCACCTGAAATGACGCCCTGAAGCACGTCCGGATGGGCGGTTGCGCCAACTTGGTCCGCGGAGACGATCCGCGGCTGAAAACGGCAGAGTTTCATCGATGCCTATGTCCTTTTCTTGGGCTATTACAGATTAGTGGATAGGGGGCCTGGACGCGGAAACAGCTTCGGCTCGCGCGAGGTGCCGCTGGCGTGCTTCCACACAAAGGAAAAAGACCCAGTGCAACACCGCGACGAATCCGTACGAAACCGTACCGAGGATAAAGATGTGAAGCGCTCCCATGCGGCTCTCGAGGAGCGAGAAGTACATCTCCATCGCAATATACGTGAAGGTCAGTAGAGTCCATGCCGTCAGACCGGAAACGAACATTCTCACTGGTTCCCGCCGGAAGCGCAAGACTGGAATCAGCATCAGCAGAATGACAACGCCGCCGGCGGCGAGATTGCGGATTCCGGCAAAGGATTCCAGTTCCGGGACACGATTGGCGACAAATAGCCATACAACGAAAATGCAAGATAAATACACTCCGACGAGGACGCCGCTGCGCAACGAATCATTGCGCAGCCACAGGAACCACCGCTTGTCCGGGAGCTGAGGTCGGGCCGCCATGCCAACCTTCCTGTATTGCTCACACTACGGAACTTCGATCTGGACCGCGGAACTGGGAGGGCTTTCATTCCCGGCGCGGTCGACCGCTGAAACGCGGTAAAAGTAACGCCTTCCGGGTACCACTGAAATATCACGAAACGTCGGGCTGGGCAATGCCTCTCGGTTGATTCGCTCGCCCGGAGAGTCTTCGCGGTCACTTCGGTAGACGTAGTAGCCGGCCAGGTCCCCCTCGGAACTGATCGCCCACGATAGTTCGACGTGCGCTGGAGCCTCCGGGGTTGCAGGTATTATCGTCGCCTCGAGACCCACGGGCGCGGCAGGGGGAAACGTGTCCCGCGCGGCTATGACGGCTGGTGGTGAGTCCGCCGATTCGATCGTATCCGCCCCATATTGGGCGAAGGCTCGAACAATATACAGATAGGTGTGGCCGGACTCGAAATGTGTGTCACTGAATTCACGCGAAGCGGGTGATCCTTGCAGTTCAAGCGGCGATTTCAGCTTCGCTTGCGATACCTCCTGCGGTGCGGATTCTACTCCGGGTTCGATCTCCGCCCGATACACATGATAGCCCGCCGTCTTTGGAGCGGCTCCCGATGCCAAAGCTTCACTCCACGAAAGCGTAATGGCAGATTCAGTGACGGAAGCGTGCAGGTCCAGCGGAGTTCCGGGCGGCGGATATACGCGCGCCGTTAAAATATTCGAATCGCCAGAGGGACGGCTTTTCACCGCGCGCGTGCGGACCATGTATGCCAAAGAGAATCCCGCAGCCTGCCCGAGATCATCAGGTGTAAGAGGATCGCGGAATTCGACGCGGTCTCCGATCACATAGGAGTCCACCCGTTCGGGTGGGATGGTGTAAACCAGCCGCCACGGGGTTTTCCGGTTGGGGGAAGCGCCGGGAGAAAGGACGGCGCGATAGATCTCAATCGTTGGCAGCTCGGCCAGGGATTCACGATCCGTGGACTGATGCGGAAGGCCGAATGTCAGAACGACTACGTTGCCGGATTGACGAGCGGCCAGGTCGGTGATCGCGACAGGAATTACCGGATGCCGCGCTGTCGGCTCTCCGGGTGCGGCGCAGCCGGCCATCAGCGCACACGCCAGGACGCAAGTTACGTACGCGACCCGTGCGGCGGCGCAGCTCATCGCGTCATAGGATATACCGGCTCAGGTCCTGATTCTTGACGATGTCGGCGAGCTGTTTGGTAACGTACGCGCCATCCACTTTCACGTTCTTTTTCTTCAGGTCGGGGGCATCGAAGGAAATTTCGTCGAGCACTTTCTCGAGAATGGTATGGAGGCGTCGCGCGCCGATGTTTTCCGTCTGCTCATTCACGATGACTGCAAAGCGCGCGAGCGCCGCTATGGCATCCTCGGTGAAATTCAGCTTGAGTCCTTCCGTTTCGAGCAGCGCCATGTACTGTTTGATGAGAGCGTTTTTTGGCTCGGTGAGAATGCGGACGAAATCCGCCTCGCCCAGCGCCGTCAACTCGACTCGGATCGGCAAGCGTCCCTGAAGTTCAGGGATCAGATCTGAGGGCTTCGTGATGTGGAACGCGCCAGCGGCAATGAAGAGGATATGATCCGTGCGGATCATACCGTAGCGGGTATTCACGGTCGTACCCTCGACAATCGGCAGGATGTCACGCTGCACTCCTTCCCGCGAAACGTCCGGCCCATGGCCGGATTCGCGCCCGGCGATCTTGTCGATCTCATCGATAAAAATGATGCCCATCTGCTCGGCGCGTTCCACCGCGAGACGCGTCACCTGGTCCATATCGATCAGTTTGTTTTCTTCATCTTGGATCAGGTAGTCAAACGCNTCCGCGACCGTCATCTTGCGGCGTTTCTTCTGCTGGCCGAACAACCCCGAGAGCATGTCTTTGATGTTGACGTCCATTTCCTCGACGCCCTGATTGGAAATGATTTCAAACGCAGGCATTGCGCGTTCCCGCACCTCCACCTCCACCAGGCGCTGGTCGAGCTTGCCGTCGCGAAGCTGGGCGCGAAGTTTTTCGCGCGTGCGGTCGGCCTGATCGCGCCGGTGGGATTCGGTCTGGATCGCCGTCGTGCCGTCCGGCTCCGCAGGAGGCAGAGGCGACGACGGGAGGAGCAGGTCGAGAACGCGCTCTTCCGCAGCTTGTTCGGCGCGCTCGGCCACTTCGTCAAGTTTTTCCTCGCGGACCATGTCGATCGACGTTTCCACCAGATCCCGTACCATGGATTCGACGTCGCGGCCGACGTAGCCGACCTCGGTATATTTCGAAGCTTCCACCTTGACGAACGGGCAACCGGCCAGCCTGGCAAGGCGCCGCGCGATCTCTGTTTTGCCGACTCCGGTCGGGCCGATCATCAAAATATTCTTTGGGAGCACATCTTCCGCCATTTCGGGCGGGAGCTTCTGCCGACGGACACGGTTGCGCAGAGCGACGGCCACCGCGCGCTTGGCGGCGCCCTGCCCGACGATGTATTTGTCCAGCTCGACGACAATTTCGCGCGGTGTCAGCTCATCGAACGATGGCTGGGGCGCGGGCTGAGCTTCACGCTGGTCGCCGGGAAGATAGATCACCATGATTTGCACTCCGACTTCCGATACTTGGTAGCGCCGGCGTCTCGCCGGCAATTCCTTGACGTGAAAGCGCGCACCGCGGATGCCGGCAGGATTCCGGCGCTGCTCAAGACCTGCTTACAGTCGCTCACCTCGTCGTTTGAAACGCGCACCCTACAACTCCTCAATCGTGAAATTGGCGTTTGTAAAAATGCAGATCTCACTTGCGATGCGCATAGCCTCCTGCGCTACATCCTTCGCGGAAAGCTTGGTGTGCTTGGCAAGGGCCCTCGCGGCCGCCAGCGCATAGGGGCCGCCGGAGCCTATCGCGCAAATGCCGTCATCGGGTTCAATCACGTCGCCGTTTCCGGACACCAGAAACGTGGATTTCGTGTCCGCGACAACCAGCAACGCTTCGAGGTGCCGCAGCGCGCGGTCCTTGCGCCATTCCTTGGCAAGCTCGACGGCGGACTTTGCCAAATTGCCCTGATGTTCCTGAAGCTTGCCTTCAAAACGCTCGAATAGCGACAGCGCGTCCGCGGTCGAACCAGCAAAGCCCGCCAGAACCTTGTCGCTGAACAGGCGTCGCGTTTTCCGGGCCGTATGTTTCATCACGTGCTCACCCATCGTGACCTGGCCGTCTGCGGTGATCACTACTTTATTGTCGCGGCGCACGCAAAGAACAGTAGTGCCGTGCATCTGTGCGGAATTTTTCCTCATTGGCATCGGGAGATTATACCGCGTGCGGCGGCTGCGACCAACGTAGGGTTCGCAATTGCGTGCTTCGAAAAACTTACAGTTCGCAGCCTACTACATTTGGGCGACAGCAGTGGGAACTTCCGGTTCGACGCCGCGCCACCCCACCGATTTGCCTTGCACGGCTCCCATCACGGCCCGGAATAGCACGACGTACATCATCTGGCGGTAATAAAAGCGTTGCAGCAGCAGCGGCCAGAGCAAGGACCAGTCCTCGCTTTTCTCCAGCGTGAACGCAACCACGCAAGTGAGAAAGTCGATCAGCATAAATCCGATGAAGAAAACGAGAGAGCGCTGAACGTCGGCGGCCGTCCACAATTGCGGTATGTGCGTGAAGTGAAATTGCGAAAGCCCATACAAGATCAGCGAGCCGAGAAAGAGCAGATCGATCACGGGAGAGAACAGCGGCAGCAGCAGCTGAAACAGGAACATATTGGGCAGGGCAATCCAGCCGAGCGTGCCGTATTTGCGGCGTCCCAGTGTGTCGCTGTGTTTCCAGAACGCTTGCAATGTCCCGAACGTCCAGCGAAAACGCTGGCGTACCAGCGCCGCCGCGGTTTCGGGAGCATCCGTCCAGCCGATCGCTTCCTCTTCGTAATAAATCTTCCAGCCGGCTCGGCGAATCGTGATGGTTAAATCCGTGTCTTCGGCAACTGTGTCGGCGCTGAAACCGCCGCAGTCATGGATCGCCTCCGCGCGCCAGGCGCTCAGCGCGCCGGGAACCACCGGAATACAATTCAGCAGATCGAAAGCGCGCTTTTCCAGATTTTGACTCGTGACGTACTCGAGCGCCTGCCAGCGTGTGAGCCAGCTGATTCGATTTCCAACCTTCACGTTTCCCGCCACCGCGCCAACTCTTGGATTGACGAAGTGCCGGACCAGCTTGCTCACCGCATTGGCCTCNACCGCGGTATCCGCGTCGATGGTGACGATGATGCTGCTCGANGCCTCCGCCAGGGCGTGCGAAAGCGCCGCTGACTTGCCGCGGTTNGGTTGGTGAATCACACGCACGGCGGGATTTCGGCCGAATTGCTCATCGAGCAGCTCGCCCGTCCCGTCCGTTGAGCCGTCATCGACTACGATGACTTCCAGTTTCGGGTAGTCGGACTCCAGCACTGAATTGACCGTATAGACGATGACCGATTCTTCGTTGTACGCGGGAATTAGGACGCTGACCGGCGGCAGAAAATCAGGATGATCGGGCGGCGCGGCGCGAAACTTTTCAGCGATCGCCAGGAAGCCGACGATGATCGTGCGGCCGCTCACAAGGCCAATCCCCAGCACGAAAATAAAAGCAACGCTTAACCGGGACCACTCATACATCGTGAAGATAAGCCCGTCCGCGCGAGCCACCAGGCGCTCGCGAAACGAAAGCGGCGGCATGAGCTGCGCTCGCGTCTGTCCGATGAGTTCTGAGACGGGAACAATCGTGAATCCCGCCGCGCGCAGGCCGTCTATAATTTGCGGCAGAGCCTGCACAGTTCTGGACCGGTCGCCGCCTCCATCGTGCAGGAGCACGATATTGCCCGTGTTGGCGCGTGCCTGCTCCAACACGCGCTGCACGATCACCTGCGCCGGCGCGGGCGGAACGCCGCCGGGCTCGCCCCAATCATGCGGATCAATCCGTGCGCCAACGATCAGATAGCCCATCGACTGCGCGATGGGGAGCAGCGCCACTTCGTCAGCGGTTTCCGGCTGGTGGTCGATTCCGTACGGCGGCCGGAAAAGTAGCGTCTTAACGCCAAGCGTGCTGATCAGCAGACGCTCCGTGACGTTGAGCTCCACGTCGATCTGCGTCCTTGAGATGTCGCTCCAGTGGTGCGTATAGGTGTGGTTGCCAATCTCGTGCCCTTCCGCGTACTCGCGATAGAGGAGTCCCAGAGCGTCGTTGGCGGAGCTTCCAACCACGAAGAATGTCGCGGGAGCCTGTTTTTCCTTCAAGATGTCGAGAATTTTCGGCGTGAACTGAGTATCGGGTCCGTCGTCGAAGCTGAGCGCGATCTTTTTCTTCGCGGCGCCCATTTGGAAGATGCGGTAGGAAGCGGGCAGCACCTGATAATTGTTTTCGACAATTGTATTGGTCGTCGGATCCGAGCGTACCGTGCGGCGGCCTTTTTGTGGCGTGTCTGCAAATTTCCAGATGTCACCGTCGCCCTCGAGGATCAGATCGTATCCCGGGGGCATTTCTTCAAGCTTTGCGCGGGCGGCATCATCGGGCCGCCTGATATCCCAAATCGGCCAGATCGAGGGGTCCTCCGACCCCAGTCGCCAAAGCGCTGTACCCTGTACGCCAACGCGTTCAGCGGCCCGCAATTCGTTGTAAGCCGTGACGCCATCGAGCATCCAGACACGATGGATGTGATTGTGGTCGTCGGAGTAGGAAAAATACGGATTGAGCGAGTCCGAATCGAACTGCACCTGGGCTTCCGATTCCGAGGCCGTGACAAGCGCTTCCTGGAAGCTTTCGACCCGCGCCTGTTCGCCGACCTTCTTGCCCGCCTTCTCAGGCCAGTCATAAGCGTAGTTGGCAATGCCCATCACCAACTTCTGTGCCGGCACCAGCTTCAGGATCGCTTCGATATTCCTCACAAACCAATCTTGCGCGGCGATGGGACCCGCTGCCGAAGTGCGCCAGTGCTGGTCGTAGTTCATCAGGACAACGGCGTCGGAAGACTTGCCGATGCCCGCGTAGTCATACGCCCAATCGGCCGCAGGGAGGGCAACCATTAGCTTGAGGTTGGAGTTGTGCAGGTCTGTTGCAAGCTCGGCGATAAACTGACTGAAATCTTTTTGGCTTTTCTTGGGGATTTCTTCAAAATCGACAACGAGCCCTACGCAGTGGTTCTGCGTGAGATATTGAACAGCCTGTTGCGCGAGATTCTGGCGTGCCGTGCTGCTCTTGAGCATCGCAGCCATTTCGTCGGTGAGCCAGTTAGTGCCGTCGGAATTGTTCAGCAGCGGCATTGTAGGGATTTTGATGGGCGGGTTTTGCTGCTGCAACGTTTGCAGCCATGCCGCCAGCTTAGGGTCGGCCTCCACATCCAAGCGGCCGGTGGCGGTGATGGAGTGCAGCCGTTCGGGAATGAGCAGGTCGATTTCGCGGAAATGCTGCTGAAGCGCCGCCAGCGATGTCGGGTCCCAGCTCACATAAAACGCGGCGCGCACGGGATCATAGGCCGGGGGGACCTGGCCCAGCGATTCAACTCGGCGTAGCCGGCCGGTTCGCTTCAACAAAATACGCGAGCGGATTTTCTCAATAACCGGATGAAGCGCATTGCGGTTGGTTGGCAGCAGAGGTTCAGGCAAACTAGGACTGACCAGAATGCTGATGAAAAAAGTGATCAGTAGAAGCGTGAAAATTGCACCGCAGATTTCCAGCACCCTGCTTGTGCGCCGCCATCGCCGGCGCTGTTCATCGTAGAATATGGGCTTGCGTGGCTTCATGCGTTTATTCCAACCTAGCCGCCCGGCGGAACCCTGTCAATGATGCTGCGCCAGGAAACCCTGACAACTCCCAGGACAACTCCCATGAGAATTCCCATGAGAATTCGATGATACCCGCGCGCCGCACCGGCGTCACCGTTCTTTACTTACACGCGTTCCTGGCGATACTGACGGGNATAGCCTTGCGGTTGCTNTTTGCCCTGCGATTCCCAGCCGCAGCTGGCGATAGCGCACTNTATCTTCAACTCGCCCGCAATTGGGCGGACCATAACGTCTATGGTTTGTGGCTAAACGGGCAACTGGTCCCGACCGACCTCCGAATGCCGGGCTATCCGGCATTCCTCGCCGGAGTCGCTCTAGTATTTGGACGCTCCATCCGAGCAATAGTGTTGTCTCAAGCCGGGCTCGATCTTTGCACCTGCTTCCTGACGGCCGCGCTTGCCGCGGCCTTGGCTCCGTCGGCCGCGCGACGGCGCGTCGCGATCGTTGGGCTGTGGCTCGCTGCAACCTGCCCATTCTTGGCGATCTACACCGCCGCCGTGCTTAGCGAAGTCCTCGTGGCGTTTCTCACAACAGCTGCGCTGGTCTGTTTCGTGTTGGGTTTGAAACAGGAAATATCGGAGTTTCCTTTCGGGAATCATCCCTTGCGGGTAACCGCGACGTCGGCCACTTTTCTCGGTGCATTTTTGACAGGTGTCGCGAGTCTGGTGCGTCCGGAAATGCCGCTCCTGCTCGCGGTGGCCGGCACAGTGTTTGTGCTTCGCTGGTGGAGGTCTCTAGGCTGGCGTAAGGTGGTGTTATCCGGGATGGCGATGTTCTTCGTNTTCTTGCTGCCGCTGGTTCCGTGGGTAACGCGCAATTTCATTACCTTGCACAAACTGCAGATCAGCGCGGACCGATACACCACNCTACCCGGCGAATATGCGCCGGTCGGCTACTACAAGTGGGCAAACACGTGGATGGTACGNTTCCGCGAAGTTTACATTTCTGTCTGGAAGCTGAACGAAGAGCCGGTCGATATCGACGAGTTCCCCGCATCAGCGTTTGACTCACCCGAGGAAAAGCAGCGAGTCGCCGATTTGTTCGACAAATATAACAAAAGTCCGAACCTGGACATTTCGCCCCAGATAGATCGAGGATTTGCCGAGATTGCACGGGAGCGAACCAGACGCCATCCGCTGCGAACCTATCTCACGGCGCCTTTTGGGCGAGCGCTAACCATGTGGTTCACACCTCGGACGGAGTTGCTGCCGATCGACGGAAAGTTCTTCCCGATATTCGACAGCTGGGAAGATTCACATGCCAGTTTTCTGACGACCGCTCTATTCGGCGCGTTGGGATACCTCTACCCTGCCCTCGCGCTAGCTGGAATTTGGGTCGCCCGGCGCTACACTCGAACACACAGCCTCGCATCGCGCGCTTCCCGACTAGATGGGCAATTGGAAGAACAATTGGACAGACGATTCGACAGACGATTTGACAGACGATTGGGCATACGATTTGACATGCGATTTGACATGCGATTTGACATAAAAGACACGCCAAATCTTTGGGGCATCGCGCTGCTAGTGTCGTACATGCTAGTGCGCACGGCATTTTTAACAACAGTCGAAGCGCCCGAACCTCGTTACGTCGTCACCTGCTATCCGGCGATTTTGGCGTTGGCCGGCCTCATTGGGATGGGCAAGCCCAAAGCGATGCAGTCCGCACGCGAAGTCAGGGGCTAAATTGGGCGCGACCTTGGAGGATAGAACGTTTTGCCGCGATATTGTGGCGCTGGCGTCTCGCCGGCGTCCTTCGGATCCCTTGTGAGACTTGCGGGTTAACGCTCTTCAACCGGCTCGGGATGAATGGTGACCCGCGCCACCTGCGGAAATTTCTCCTTCACGCGGTCTTCGAGCGCAGCCGTAACGTCGTGAATTTGTGTGATCGGCAAACTGCCGTCCATCGCGCAGTGGCAGGACGCCAGAATCTTATGTTCCACTTGGCGCACATGCACTTCATGGCAATCCACAAGTTCGTGGAATTCGCGCGGCAGGCTGTTGATGTAAACCTCGATGGCGCGGCCAAGCCCGGTCATTTCTCCGCGCTGGCCATCCACCGATGCGATGTGCGTCCCCAGCGGCTCGATGTGGATATTCACGATCGGAGCAGCGCCGCTCGCCGGAGCCGAAACATCGCGCAGCCTGCGGATTTCCTCCTCAAGCTCCGAAGCGCGGCGGTGCGCGTCTCGCAGGCTCAGTTGTTCGGGAACTTCCAGATGCATCTCGATGAATAACCGCCCGTCGAGGTGGTGCGCGGAAAGTTCATGGACCGATAGCCCGCGTCGCGCGGCAATCACGCGAATCCTGTCGAACAAGTGTTCGCCTGGCTCGGCGCGTGGCTCCATGTGAACCATCACATCCGCGGGGACAATTTCGGCGACGCGATGCTCGACGGCATCGGAAATGGCGTGCACTTGCTCGAAGCTGGCCGAGCGCGGCACGCTGATGGTTACATCCACGAAGTGCTGATTCCCGGCGCGCCGCACGCGAACGCGCTCAGTCGATATCACACCATCCAGATTCGCGACGGCAGTAGCAACGCGCTGCTGCAGACCCGCGGGAGCCGCGTCGAGCAACCCGTCCAGCGTGCGTTTTCCCAGC
>JGI12635J15846_10003894_pt1 | contig 12936 bp, 11 predicted proteins | sample BlaSpr_A8_OM2_M2_FD_15846 | JGI IMG/M metagenome (IMG submission 15846) | reverse complement strand
CCCGAATACATCGAGGAAGTCGCCCGCGCCTACGAACATTTCTTCTTCCGCTACGCCGCCTCCGACCTCCTGGTCATCAACACCTCCGACATCGATTTCGTCGAGCGCAGCGAAGACCTCCAGCTCCTCCTCCGCCGCCTCCAAGAGCCGGTGAAAGGCACCCAATACTTTCTACCGCTTGGTTCGGCGGACTGAAGCGTTCGGTTACCTCCGGAGTTTACCCCGACGCCGCGTCCGGGCCGCCTCCAAGAACCCGTCGAAGGCACCCAATACTTCCTCCCCCTCGGTGCCTCCGAATAAAGGCCTGGCCTCTTTGGTTGCCCGTCCTTTGAATTTGCCTATTTGGGGGCGCAATTCATTGCGCCTTCTGTCCGAATTTGTTTTTACAGGGCCCGCCTGGCGTTTACCCCGACTTTTGTCGGGGAGGCGGGCCGCTCTTCCTGCTTTGATTTTCTAGAAGGGCCTGCTACGGAAGGTATGATCGGTTGCTATCCCTAAGCGTTCCTTTGGCGTTTCATTCCGGTCAAAACGCGAAGCTCGCCCACAATCAACATATCGATGTTCACAGCCTGCTCGTTCCGCACCAGGTGAACATCCCGGTCAGCCCGGTCGGCGCCTGTCCGGTATCCTTTGATGTGCAGGATCACGTCTTTTTCGTGTTCCAGCCGCCCGGCGTTCCTCACCATGATCAAAAGTTTCTTGGAATCGTAATGCACCGTCATCTGTTTCGATCTGGCCGCGCACCAAATCCTAAGATCTCCAATCGCCGTTTCCTTGCACGTAAGAGTTTCTTCTTGCGTCACCGCATTCCACTCACCGCACTTCTCGAAAATAGCATCTTTAACACTCGTCCAAACCAGTGGAGAGCGCGCCACGGCCAGCGCCATATTGTGCTTCTCTTCGTAAATCTGCTCTTCTTCTGTGAGTTTTGCGGCCAGGTATTCCTGCGCTGCCTGCTTTGTGCTCTCATCCCTCATAGGCCCGTCTCCCGGTAAATGATTTTACACGACCTCGATTGGCAAACCCCTGGTGATTTGCCAAGCGCGATGGGGCACGCTGTCTTGACTCCCTGTTGGTGTCATCCCGAAGCAGCCTCGTGAAATTGTCCCCCCACGAGTCAGCGGTGGCCCTTCCTTGCAGATTGAGCTGCCTGGAAAAACGACAGGGCTCCCACCCTTTTTAGTGGAAACCCCGTCGCTCGTCATTGCCAGGAATCGGGAATGTCCCGATTCAACGGTGTAGCAAGCTGCTCCTACCGGCTATAGGAAGATCGGGAATAGATGAACTCCCGCCCCGTGCTGTCTCCCGGATATGACCACACTCTGAGGGCCACGGGCGAATCGCCCGCGTGCTCCTCAAATTCGAAAATCGATTTATCGGTTCGTTCAGAGCGAGTGTTTGGAATGGTCATGGTGGTTGCAAGGATTTGGGTTTCAACCACATTCCAAATCTGCACGATGCGCCGGTCGGTCGGACTATCGGACAGCCTGAAGACGTAGGTCCCCGCCTCGAGAACCTGCCCGGGGATTTCCAGCGAATCGCTGAAGATAACAATGGTTTTTCTGTCCCATTGATCCGCTCTAGCGCCCGGGGCGAGTGTGGCCCCAAACAGCCTTCCTAAAGAATCACTTCGAGCCTTCCGGCATCCCGCGTGGCATCAACAGCTTGCCCTGCTCCCTCGCAGAACTCGGTCACGATTCTCTTTCGATCCTTACTTCCTTACCTCCCTACTTCCTTACTTCGTGCCATCCATTGACACGCAACCCGAAGCAGCATACCTTTCGGCACCGATGGGATCCTTCGCCCAGCGCCGATGAAAAACAAATTCCTGGCAGCGGCCATCCTGACCGCCACCATTGCCATTGCGGCATCGCTCCTCGCCGGCGCTCGGATGCTGCCGCTGCCTGCGCTTGTCCCAACAGTCCTGCGCTGGCTGGCGATCCTTCTCATCGCCGCCTATGCCACATCCCGCCGCTCGCTGACGGCTTGGATCTTCGTCGGCCTTCTCGCCGGCGCGGAGTTTGGCCACGACTGGCCCTCTATCGCAGTAAACCTGCAACTCCTCGGCACCATCTTTCTGCGCCTCATCAAAGTCATCATTGCGCCGTTGCTCTTCGGTGTTCTCGTCGTGGGCATCGCTGGTCACTCCGACCTGAAGAAAGTTGGCCGCCTCGGCGTCAAATCCCTCATCTACTTCGAAATCGTCTCTACGCTTGCGATGCTCATCGGCTATGTGGCCATCCATATCAGCCGCGCAGGAGAAGGCGTCCATCTCCCTCCGTCCTCCGCGCCGCAAGCCCTCAATGTTTCTCCCCATACCGCCGCCCAGCTCATCACCGACATTTTCCCGGAGAACATCGCCAAATCCGTCGCCGAAGGCCAGGTGCTTCAAATCGTCGTCTTCAGCGTCCTCTTCGCCATGGCGCTCGCGCTCGTTCCGGAGCCCAAGCGCCACCCTATTCTCGCCTTCGCCGAGAGCCTCGCGGAAACCATGTTCAAGTTCACCAACCTGGTTATGTATGCGGCGCCGCTCGGCGTCTTTGGCGCCGTCGCCTACACTGTCGGCCACCTCGGCTTGGGAGTCCTCCTACCGCTGCTGAAACTCCTCGCAACCATGTACGTCGCTCTGGCCTTCTTCATCTTCTGCGTTCTGATGCCGATCACGCTGTGGGCGCGCATCCCCATCAAGCGTTTCATCAACGCCGTCGCCGAGCCCGTCACCATCGGCTTTGCCACCGCAAGCTCGGAGGCCACTCTGCCTCGCACCATCGAGCAACTCGAGTCCTTCGGGGTCCCGCGCGAAATCGTCGCCTTCGTCCTCCCCACCGGCTACAGCTTCAATATGGACGGCGCGAGTCTCTATCAATCTTTGGCCTTATTTTTTGTGGTCCAGGCCGCGGGGCTGCACCTCAGCATCGGTCAGCAAGTTTTGATGATCCTGACGCTTCTGATCAGCAGTAAAGGAACTGCCGGCGTGGCACGCGGCTCGCTGTTGATTGTTTTCGGCGCGGCAANTTCGTTCCATCTGCCCATGGAACCATTATTTCTTCTCTTCGCGATCGATCAACTCATGGACATGGGGCGAACTGCCGTCACCGTTCTCGGCAATTGCGTCGCTTGCGTCGTGATTGCGCGCTGGGAAGGCGAATTCCCAGCGAAGCCCGCCAATTCCAGCTAGGGTGGCGGCCCGGAGCCCACATTCCTCCGGCCTGCACTACCCCACCGGACAGGCAGCCTCTACCGCCGCGCCATCTGCACTTTTTCTCGACTTCAGCCCAGTTACGAGCCGTCCCTGTCAGTCAGTAAAATTCAATTCGCTTTGTGGCCGCGTCGGTCTGCGCCGGTGCGGTAAGGAGTGTGTCCTAATGAAATCTTTCGTGCGCGTATTTGCGGCCGTCACGCTCTTCGTCCTCTTCAGTACAATAACAATCCAGGCCAACGACAAGCACGACAAGCGCGCCTCGCTTCCTGCGAGCGTGGTCTCCGCCCGGACGGTCTACGTCGATAACCAGACGACTTCCGCAGAGCTGCTGAACACGGCTTACACTGAGCTTTCGAAATGGGGACGCCTGCAGACTGTCGACACGCCGCAGAAAGCGGATATCGTGCTGCGCCTTACGAACGGCAATTACGTGAAGTTCGTTCCTGGCGGAGAAAACCCCCCGGCTTCCAAGCCAAAAGCCGGGAACCAAGATTTTGCAGGCGCGGATGAATCAGTGCTACCTGGCTCCACGCGCATCTCCGTGATCGATCCGAAAACCGGTAACTCCCTCTGGTCGGACATTCGAAAGACGGATAGCGCAAAAGCCGCCCCGCACATGCTCGACGGCCTGCGCGAGGCCTTCGACCAAAAACAAAAATAACGCAACGCAAGTTAGTCCTGATCTTGATCTTCCCTTTTTCAGTGCACAATTCAGCTCGGCTATTTGTTTATCCCAGATTCTCCGTCCCGCCTCTTCGACTTTCAACTATCGACTATCAACTGTTGTATAGTGCCCTCCGCACACGGAGGAGGGTCTCCAAATGGAACTGTGGTCACGTCGTAAATTCTTTCTTACTTCTCTCGCGGGCAGCGCGGTTGCCGGTGCGGGTAAACTCTTTGGCCGCACGTTGTCCGATTCGAATGGCGCAGCGGCGACTGCGCCTGCATTTCTGCACAGTCCCGCGCAGGGTAAGCGGCCGCTGATCATTTCAAGCGCCAACGGTCTTCATGCCCTCGATAAGGGCATGGACATCCTCAAGCGCGGCGGCGACACGCTGGACGCCGTTGTCGCGGCGGTCACCATCGTCGAGGATGATCCCAACGATGACTCCGTTGGCTACGGCGGACTGCCCAACGAAGCAGGCGAGGTGGAGCTCGATGCCAGCGTCATGCACGGGCCGACGCACCGCGCCGGCTCGGTAGCGAGCGTGCGCCGCATCAAAAACGTTTCACGCCTCGCGAAAACGGTCATGGAGAAGACCAACCACGTAATGATCGTTGGCGATGGTGCGCGGCGTTTTGCCGTGGCCGAAGGATTCGAGGAGATGAATCTCCTCACCGAGCACTCGCGCAAGATCTGGCTCGCGTGGAAAGCCAAGTCTTCATTCAATTGGCGTCCGGGAATTGATTCGCCGGAATGGAAAGAACACATTTCAGCAATCTTCGACGGAGATGAAAAACAGATCGCCTACGCCGAGCGCGTTATTGCGCATCCGCCCACCGGCACGATTCCGTGCATGGCCGTTGATTCGAACGGAGACATCTCCGCCACGACGACGACTTCCGGATTGTCGTGGAAAATTCCCGGGCGCGTCGGAGATTCGCCGATTATTGGCGCGGGATGCTGCGTGGACAATGAAGTGGGCGCCGCGGGTTCGACGGGGAAGGGCGAGGAAAACATCAAGATTTCCGGCGGCCATACCATCATTGAAATGATGCGCCAGGGCAAATCGCCCACGGACGCCTGCCTCGAAGCAATGGGCCGCATCGCGCACAACTACAAAAACGACAAGAACAAACTCGGGACGTTTCACATCTATTTCTACGCGATCAACAAGGATGGCGTGCACGGTGCCGCGTCGCTCTGGCGCAACGGCTATGAGCCGAACAAACAGGCTTCTTACGCCGTGCACGACGGAACCGAGTCGCGGCTGGTTGCGTGCAAGCCTTACTTTGATGAAACTAGCGGCGATCAATAGCTGCGAAGAATACTGTAAAACGGAAACGGAGAAGTTTCGGGAGCCTGATTTTACGGGCAAGCAATCTGCTATTTTCCTTTTTCGATTTTCTATATTCTGCTTTCATGGATCAGGCGAACATCTTAATCATCGGCGGTGGCGTCATCGGCTGCGCTATCGCCAACGCCGTTTCGAAGCGCTGGCAGGACGTTTTTCTTGTCGAGAAATTTCCAAAGCTCGGCATGGCTACCAGCACGCGAAACAGCGGGGTCAACCACTCCGGCATTTATTACCCTAAGAATTCCTTGAAAGCGCGGCTGTGCGTTGAGGGCAATCGCCTCACGTACGAATTCTGCAAGAAACACAACGTCCCGTTTCGCCACTGCGGCAAGCTTGTCGTCGGCGTCGATGCGCACGAGGAAACCGAACTCGTCGCGCTGATGAAGCGCGGGGAAGAGAACGGGGTCGAAGGGCTTCGGCTGATCGGCGCTGACGAAATCCGGGCGCGTGAGCCACACATCAAGGGTGTCGCCGCCCTGGACGTCCCCTCGACCGGCATCGTCTCCGCCGAGGAACTGGTACATGCGTATGCGCGGGTGGCGACAAATCAGGGAGCGAATATCGTGACTCGCGCGCAGGTGATTTCACTGCAGCCATCCGCTGAAAGCATTCGCGTGGGGCTGCGCATCGGCGATGAAGAGGACGCGCAGGATGAAACGATTGAAGCGCGATGCGTGATCAATGCCGCGGGACTTTTTGCCGATGAAGTCGCGGCGATGATGGGGAATCACTCGTGGAAGATTTATCCGGTGCGCGGGGAATATTGCGAAGTGCGAGGACCGCGTTCGTCGCTGATCAACAATCTTGTTTATCCGTTGCCGCATAGCGATGGGTTGAGCCTCGGCGTGCACTTTACGAAGACCCTTTGGGGGACGTTTCTGCTGGGGCCGACAGCGACTTACGTGGAGGGCAAAGACAATTACGAAAAAAACCGGTTGCCGATTGCGGATTTTGCGCACAGCGCGAAAACGCTGCTGCCGGAAATTGAAGAGCGCGACCTGCAGCTTGGATATTCGGGGCTGCGACCTAAACTTGTTCCGCCGGGCGGAAAGGGTATCGCGGATTTCGTGATTACGCGAGATTCCCAGGTGCCGCAGGCGATTCACCTTGTCGGTATGGAGTCGCCAGGACTCACGGCGGCGCCGGCCGTCGCGGAACATGTCACGCAACTCGTGGCCGAGATTCTAGGATGACTCGGTGCTAAGGCCGGGGCGGTCCGATTACAATTTTGCGAAGCTGTTTCTTTCCAGCACGCAAGACATGGGTTCTTGGTGCACTCACGTCAATCTCAAATGTAGGATCTTTAATGACTACATCGTCCAGCTCAATGGCACCTTCCTTCATCAAGCGCTCTGCTGCAGATCGTGATGGTGCTAGACCTAATCGCACGATTATCCGCCATAGTCTCTCTTTTCCAGGCGCAGAGCCGACGTAATTATCGGGCAGGTCCGTCGGAACTTTCCGTTCGCTGTAGCGCTCCTGGAATTTCCGTGCAGCTTCGCTCGCCGCCTCTTTTCCGTAGAAGCCACTAACGATTTCATTGGCTAGAGTAACCTTGACCTGTTTGGGATGCGTCGTGCCAGCCTGAACATTTGCTCGCAAGTTATTGATGACGCTAGACTCCCGGTCGGTGAGTAGTTCCATGTAACTCCACATCAAACTGTCCGGGATGGACATCAGTTTCCCAAACATTTCCGCTGGGGGGTCTGTGATGCCGACATAGTTGCCGAGGCTCTTGGACATTTTGCGCTGGCCGTCGAGTCCGACGAGAATGGGCATCGTCAACGCCACTTCCGAGGCCAGGCCGTACTCGCGCTGGATGTCGCGGTGGACGAGCAAATTGAATTTTTGCTCAGTCGCACCGATTTCGACATCCGACTGGAGGACGACGGCGTCGTACGCAGTCAGAAGTGGGTACAAGAGTTCGTGGACGGAAATGGGCTGATTGCCCGCGAGGCGGGAGCGAAAATCTTCGCGTTCGAGCATGCGGGCGAGGCGATAGTGGCCGCAGAGGCGGACGACTTCGTAGCTGGAGAGCTTGTCAAGCCACTCGCTGTTGTAGCGGACTTCGGTCTTGTTGGGATCGAGGAGTTTGAAAACCTGCGCGAGGTAAGTCTTGGAGTTTGCGTCCACCTGTTCGCGGGTGAGCGGGGGACGGGTTTCGGATTGCCCGGTGGGGTCGCCGATCATGGCTGAGAAATCGCCAATTAGGAAAATGGCGGTGTGGCCGAGGTCCTGAAAGTGCTTTAGCTTGCGGAGGACCACGGTGTGTCCTAGATGAATGTCCGGGGCGGTGGGATCCACGCCGAGATAGACGCGGAGGGGTTTGCCGGTCTTTTGGATTTTTCGAGCTTGGCGGTCAGGTCGGCTTCGGGGACGATTTCGGCGATGCCTTTTTTGAGGTGGGCGAGCTGCTCGGCGACGGGTTTGAAATTCGAGTTGGTCATGAATGGTTTTCAGCTCGTGCGAAGCACGCGGCGACCTTCGATTTTGTATTTCCCTTCGAGCACGATATTCACCGCTTGAGAATAAATCCGGTGTTCTTCTTTCAGGATTTTTTCTGAAAGAGTTGTTTCCGTGTCTCCGTCGAGCACGGGAACGGTGGCCTGCAAAATGATCGGGCCGGCGTCGAGATTTTCGTCGACGAAATGCACGGTGCAGCCGGCGAATTTCACGCCGTATTCGAGCGCCTGGCGCTGCGATTCCAGNCCGGGNAATGACGGGAGCAGCGAAGGATGTATATTCAGGATNCGGTTCAGAAATTTTGCGACAAAAAAGGGAGACAGAAGGCGCATGTANCCGGCGAGACAGATCAGATCGACGTGGTGCTCGTCGAGAACCGCAGCGACCTGGCGGTCGTATACTTCGCGTTCCAGGCCTTTCGAAGGAATCACGCGCGTCTTGATTCTACGCGCTTCCGCGAGCTGGATACCCGGCGCGCCTTCGCGATTGCTGATGACGACGGCGATCTCCGCGTTTGGAATCCTTCCCGCCGCAACGCTTTCCGCCAGCGCCTCGAAATTCGAGCCGCGGCCGCTTAAGAGCACGCCAATGCGTTTGTTCATAAACGAAAAACGTTAGCACAACCTTTCGAATCGGCAAAACGGGCGGCAGAGGGTTCAAAGTTGAAAGTTAAAAGTTGAACGACACAAGCACATCGTTGAATCATCGCACCACAACTGCGGAAACGGGCGTCTTGAAGTAGGCGATGACAAAGAGAAGGCCGAACAGCAGATCAGTGCCGGCAAAGACCAGGTCCGGCTTGTGCATTCGTCCTTGTAAAACGAGGATAACCACCGCTGCGCCATAACCGGCTTTTTCGAGGACGCACGGAATCATCAGGGGCCGATAGCGCGGCGGGTCTGTAGCGATGAAGATGAAGGCAACCTGCCAGGCCAGGGCGACTCCCAGGAATCCGTAGAAGAATCCCGGATGCGTGATGGGAGGCGGATCGTTGCGCCCGATCAGATCAAACATAAAGTACAGCGGCGTGATGACTAGGAGACCCCAAATGCCGGCGACCCTAAACACAATCTTGGCAAATCTCATCGCTACCTCCGATTGCCAATGAATTAACAGAGAATAATCCACTAGCGGGGCCGCGCACGTAAAGGCAATTCGGCCTGAACTTCGCCAGTTGCCGGGCAAAGAATAGGCGGTACCTAGAAGTGCGCGGGAAGCGCGCGTGGCCTCCCCGACATGAGCCGGGATAAACTCCAGGCCGCCCCTACAAGAACAGGATCGACTAGCTCAGGTGACAGCTTTTCCGTGAAACTTCCGGAGCCCGGTTACGAGCAGCAACGCGTTGAAGAATAGCAGTCCGGCGAGGGCCGCCGATAAGGGGAGATGCGGGAACTGCGGCACCATGGTCCCACGGAGACCCTCGCTGGCATAAACGAGGGGATTCACCAGCACGGCTTTTTGCAGGACGGGGAACTTTTCCAGCGCGCTCCAGGGATAATATGTGCAACCGAAGAAGATCATAGGAGCCACGATGAGGCTGAACATGAGGCCGATGTGGGTCTGCTGCATGCTGCAGCCGAGCGCCAGACCGCCGGTTGCGGAAAAAAGCGCCACGAGCACCGCTACGCCAGCAAAAAGCAGCGGGTGAGGTACGTTCAACTCCACGCCGGGGCGGAGCAGCAACCAAGCGGCGGGGATGACCATCAAGCCCGCGGCCAGCGCTTGCAGCGTGCCAGCGACGACCTTCTCGATCGCCAGCCAGGAAATTTCCATGGGAGCGAGCAGACGGTCTTCGATCTCGCGGGTGAACTGGAACTCAGCGATCAGGGGCATGGCGACGGCCCAAATGCCCGTGCCGACCATGCAGATGGCCATGATCCCCGGGAGCAGGAGACTCTTGTAGGTGGGCGGCATGTAGCCGCTGCCGACCATCACGCGACCGAAAATAAACACGAACATCAGCGGCTGCAAGAAGGTTTGAAATATCAACGGGACGAAGTTACGGCGAGCGACATGGGCGTCGCGGGCCAGCATGGCCAGAAAGGCTTTCCAGTTCATTCGCGCAAGCTCCTTCCGGTATGGTGCAGAAATAGATTCTCCAGACTGGGCTCGGAGATGTGAACGTCGCACAATTCGACGCCGGCAGCAGAGGCAAGATTGGCAACCTCGGCAACCAGCGAACCGCTACGGTCGGCGTACAGGTCAGTGCCCTCGCCGTCGGTGGCGCGCACTTCCCGGACGCCAGCCAAGCCTTGGAGACGCTGCAGCAGATCTGGGGAGTGCCGGCCAAAGCGGAGGCGCAGGAGGAAGCCGCCGGGAACGGAAGCCTTCAGCTCCTGAGGGGTTCCCAAAGCGATGACGCGGCCATGATCAATGATGGCGAGGCGCTTACACAGCGCGTCGGCCTCTTCCATGTTGTGAGTGGTCAGCAGAATCGTTTTGCCGCTCTGGTTGTATTCGCGGACGATTTCCCACAAGAGCAAACGGGTCTGCGGGTCCAGGCCAGCACTCGGCTCGTCCAGGAAAAGGACTTGTGGATCGTGCATCATGGCGCGGGCGATGGAGAGGCGCTGCATCATGCCGCCGGAGAATCCACGAACCATTTGATCGGCGCGATCAGTGAGCTTGAAGCGCTCGAGAAGGGCTTCCGCACGCTTGGCGCGTTCGTGAGAGGAAAGGCCGAAATAGGCGCCGTGGAAGGCCAGAATCTCACGCGCTGTAAGCGAGAAATCAAGATTAGGACGCTGGGCAACAACGCCAATCAAGCGCTTGACGGCAACTTGTTCCCTCCAGACGTCGTGTTCGCCAATAAAGGCCTGTCCGCTGGTTGGGCGGACGCGCGTAGTGAGAACGCCAACGGTGGTGGACTTGCCAGCGCCGTTGGGCCCCAGCAGGCAGAAGATTTCTCCCGGCAATATTTCAAGCGAGATTCCATCGAGGGCGACGATTTCCGGTTTTGGCTGTTTGCCTTTGGCTTTCGGCGCGCCGAACGAGAAGCCCCCCGTGCCAGCGGCCACGGGGGGTGCTGAAGTGTAGACCTTGCGAAGGTCGCGTGTGCGAATGCCAGCCACCATGCCGGAGTTCCCCTCAGCGTGCCTACACATGAGCGCTCAGGCGCCGAAGCCCTGGAACAATACGGCCAATGGGTGTAGGAGCGTCCTTGATAGTTCCAGAGTAGTGGGAAGGATGTCAATTTCAGGAAAAGGACAAAATCGTGGCATGACACGCAGATGCCACGATGCCACCGAGCCGGGCGGACAATACATTATTATTCGGGTGCCCAGTCGCGCTAGAATGCCGGGTCGATTTCGAACTAACCGTTCGCGGGAGAATAATGCATGAGAAATGGATCAAGGGGAACTTGCAGTTTCGGCTTAAGAGTTTTGACTGGAGCGGTCGTCGTGCTCGGGCTGATGGCCACGTCAGTTTTCGCGCAGAGAATCGTACAGCGCGATCCAGCGGAGCCGGCGCAGGGCAAACCTCAGCCGAAGCTGCTGGCACGGCCTGCGGGAGGCGTTGCGCGGCAGGCGGTGGATGAGAAATCGATGCGGGCACTGATCGGGAAACTTGTTGCGTGTGGGACGAGACTCACGCTTTCCTCTTGGACGGATTCGAAGCGGGGGATTGGTTGCGGGCGTGATGTCATTGTGGCGCGATTCAACGAGATCGCGAAAGATTCCGGGGAGAAATTGCAGGTGGTGGTCGATAAATTCGAATCGACTTCCGAGCGAACTTCGGGAAAATCGATGCCATTGGAAAACGTGTACGCCATTCTTCCCGGCTCCGATCCGAAGCGGGCCAAGACCATCTTCATTGTCTCCGGACACTTTGATTCGCGGCCTTCGAATGTGATGGACCCGAATGCGGATGCTCCGGGAGCGGATGATGACGCATCGGGTGTAGCGGTGAGCGTGGAATGCGCGCGGCTGCTGAGCAGGGCGGGGACAAACGGGCGCGGGACGTATCGCGCGACGATACTTTTTGCGGTGGTTTCAGGCGAAGAGCAAGGGCTGCTCGGGAGCACGCACCTTGTGGAGTGGGCAAAACAGCAGGGTTACACCGTTGGCGGAATGCTGGATGACGATATCGTGGGCGCCGATTCCGCGGCTGGTGCGCGGCATCGCGTACGGCTCTTTTCCGGAAATGGCGAAATCGACGATGCGGATTCGCCTTCGCGGGAATTGGCGCGGGCGGTCGAAGAGATCGATGGACGCGCGGCGATTCGAATGATCTTCCGCGTGGATCGGTATGGGCGCGGCGGGGATCATTATCCATTCTACAAAGCAGGGCTTCCGGCGGTGCGATTTACCGAGCCGCTGGAAGACTACAATCACCAGCACCAGACGCCGCGGACAGAAAACGGAATCGAATACGGGGATTTTGAGAAGTATCTCAACTTTACGTTTATGGGCGACGTGGCGCGGGACAATGCGGAAGCGCTTCGGCAGTTGGCAATGGCTCCTGCTCCGCCGAAGGATACGAAGCTTGCGGGGGCGGTCACGCCGGACGCCAAAGTGTCATGGTCGGCCGAAGATGATCCGGAGCGCGCCGGTTTTGAAATCCTGTGGCGCGAGACCAGCGAGCCTCGCTGGCAGGTGTATGACTTTGCGGCTTCGCCCGGTGAAACCGTTTTGAAGGGCGTTTCCACGGACAACCACTTCTTTGCCGTTCGCGCCGCGGGCAAGAATGGCGCACGTTCGATTGCTGTGCCGACGGAAATGGAACGGCGGCCGCCTCCGCAGCCTTCACCAAGTAAACAGTAATCAGTGTTCAGTAATCAGGAATCTTTAACGAGAAATCGGGAATTAGTCACCAACCATATGGGGCGCGGTGGCGCTATCGGGGCCCCGCCATTTTCGCGGACCCGGTAAGATTTGTTTCCGCACTGTCNGTCGCGAGCGGCAGGATTGGAATGTCTCCAACTCTAACGAGAAGCTGCCTCACAATGGAAAACGGCTGACAGCAGCTGCTGGCAGCCGTTCCTTTTCTCTGTTGAATAGTCGGGGCGAATTACCGATGTCCGCCGCCGCGGGATCCACTGCCGCCGTTGCCGTGGGAGCCTTCACTCCCATGACCACCATGGTAGCCACCGCCACCCGAGCTGCGTGCTTCACCACCGCCGCGACCGGCGTAACCGTTGTTGTGGCCGGAGTACCCATTGCTACGCCCATAGTTGCCGTCGCTGCGACGGGAGTAGCCGTTGCCGCGACCATTGTAGCCATTCGCAGGACCGTTGTAGCCATTTGCACGACC
>JGI12635J15846_10003893_pt1 | contig 12938 bp, 8 predicted proteins | sample BlaSpr_A8_OM2_M2_FD_15846 | JGI IMG/M metagenome (IMG submission 15846) | reverse complement strand
AACAAATGGGGCAGTAGTGTCTGTGCCCGCCATGATGGGAACGCCCGCGATGTTCATTTTACCGACGATGCGAAGCGAAGCCTGCATGAGGCTAGTGCGCAGAGAGAATTCCTGCTGCGTCGCACCTTTGTCGCGGTCCTTCGCGCCCTTCTGCCAATTCGCAAGGACCTGCAGCGGAATAAACTTTCGACGAGGATCGCGCGATGGATCGGTCTCCGGCGTAGGAAATGCGTCGTTGCGAAGAAGGATTAGGGTTGGAACCTGCCAGGTTTGATTGCGAATGAATTTTGCAATCAGCGCTGCGGCCTGCTCGTCCGAATAGCTTTGCAGCAACTCGCGCTGCCAGCCGAGCTCGCGGTTCAGCGATTGCCCAATCGTCGCCTTCTTGGGAGCGACGGCAAACTGTTTGCGCATGAGCGAAGGTTCTTCGCTGGAGCAAGCACGAAGCACGCCGGTGAGATGCTCGATGCTTTTCTGCCCGGCGTCGGAAGCTTCCGCGGCAGTAACGTGATCGGGAACGTGCCCAACAAAAGTTAGGTGCTCGCGACGGCAGACGTCCGCGATCGCAAAATAAGCGTCGCGGCTGAGATTGGACTGCACTTTGATGAAATCCGCACCATGCGAAATCAGAGAGTGGACATCGCTAGTAGCTTCAGCAGAATTGGTGACAACTAAGGACGGCTGGAAAAACGGCGGATTGCCATCGAGATAAGGTCCGGCAAAGAAAATTCGGGGAGCCTGCAACTTGCCATGCTCGATTTCGTGACGAAGAGTGATGAGTGACTCGAGGTACCCGCCCATGTCACGGACGGTTGTGATACCGTTGGCGAGAAGCAAGGGAAGAATAAATTCCCGGCTGCCCGCGGGTTCACCGGCACCCGTAAGATGAGCGTGCATATCGACCAAGCCGGGCACGAGGAATTTGCCCATAGCGTCGAGAGTCTTTGTCGTACGCGGAATGGAGAGTGATTTTGACGGGCCGATAGCTGCGATTTGTTCATCAGCGATGAAAACAGTCATGTCAAGCTTGGGAGCCGCGCCAGTGGCGTCGATAAGAGTCACGTGTGTGATGGCGAGAGAAGGCGGCGGCGAAGAACAGGAGCAGACCAGCGGGATCGCAGAAAGAGCCAGGAGCGCAAAACTCGAACAGTGGCGGCTGAACTTCGCCAGTATCGATGCCGCTTGCGTGCCGGGTCGTGAGAGGTAGTCGCTAGGCTTCATTGCGCGAGACGATTGTATTTTTTCAGAACTTCACGAAGTTTATCGTGAGGAAGCGCGATGACTCTGTGATTTTCGATGCCGGTCATGGTTTCAGCGGCGAGCATTGCATTGATCACGGCTTCTTCGGTGGCTTGAACGGTCGATGCGAAGACTTGTTCGATCAGATCGTTGGGAAGCATTTTTAGCTCGACGAGGTGATCCGCGGCGGCGGCGCCCGAATTTGCCGTCGAGAAGGCAATGAAAATATCGCCGGAACCGTTCCCGGAAATACTTCCGTTGCGGCCGAGACCGAGCGAAACGCGGCGAGCCAGACGCTTAAGTTGATGCGAAATCAACGGCGCATCGGTAGCGACAACAACAATAATCGAACCGCGATCGACTTCGCCAAAGGATGCAGAGCTGTAAGCAGCGCTCTCAGGAATTTCCCTGCCGACGGGGACGCCTGCGATACGGAGATTCGGGCGGACACCGTAATTACACTGAACCAGAACGCCGACAGTGTAGCTCGCGCCCTTAATTTCGAATCTGCGCGAAGAAGTTCCGATGCCGCCTTTGAACTCATTGCAAATCATTCCCGTGCCTCCACCAACGCTGCCTTCCTCGACGGGGCCGCTGTGCGCGGAGTCAATCGCGTGAAACGCGTCTTCCGGCTTGACGTGAAAGCCATTGATGTCGTTGAGCCAGCCATCCCACGTTTCCGCGACAACAGGAAGCGACCACCAGTAGCCCGTGGGATCAGGCTGGCCATGATTGACACGCCATTGAATGACCGCGTCGCGAACGACGCCGACGCTGTGGGTATTGGTGATCATCACAGGGCCTTCGAGGAAGCCGGATTCTTCCACCCAAGTAGTGCCCGTCATTTCGCCGTTGCCGTTCAGCGACCACCATCCAGCGAACACGGGATTCGACATGGTGTCTTTTCCGCGCGGAAGAATTGCGGTCACGCCCGTGCGCACGGGACCTTTGCCAATCTGGAGTTTCCCTTCGCCAGAAACAAGCGTGGTGTGGCCGACAGTCACGCCCGAAACATCAGTAATAGCGTTGAACGGGCCGGGAGTGCCGTCGAACGGCACGCCGAGATCGCGTGCCCGGGGCTTTGCGGGAGGCTTATCCTGCGCCAGGAGTAAAGATGTGTTCGGCATGCTTGCGCAAAGCAAGAGTGCAAACTTGAAAGAAAGGTGACGCATTTTCAATCTGTCTCCTCTACGGGATGAACGAACAGACTACGCTAGAAATAAGAAAACCAGCGACACGCTAATCGGGAAACACTTTCGCCAGCGCCGACGTGAGCGCCTTTGCGATGAGCGCCGATTCCTCAGGAGTGATGATAAAAGGCGGCGCCAGGAGAATGTGATCCCCCCGCGTTCCGTCAACACAACCTTGCGTTGGGTAGGTTAGGACTCCTTCCTGCATCGCGGCGGAGCGAATTTTTTCAGCAATGGCCTGAGAAGGATCGAACGGCGCACGGGTCGGCTTGTCGCAGACGAATTCGATGCCGAGGAGAAGACCAAGCCCGCGGATGTCGCCGACGTGGCGATGAGACTGAAGCGGCGCGAGAGCGGTGCGCAGCGTGTGAGCAGCAGGAGCGACGCGCGCGAAAAGATTGTGCGCTTCGATGTAGTCGAGAACGGCGTTGCCCGCAGCGGTCGCGACAGGATGGGCTTGGTAAGTAAATCCGTGCTTGAAAGTTCCGGTGCCATCTTCAAAAGCCTCGACGACTTTTGGTGCGACGAGAACCGCGCCGAGCGAAGCGTAACCGCCGGCAATTCCCTTCCCTGTGAGAATAATGTCCGGCTCGACGCCCCAGTGCTGCACAGCGAATGGTTTTCCGGTACGGCCCATGCCAGTCATAACTTCATCGGCGATAAGAAGGATGCCGCGCTTGCGGCAAATCTCGGCGATGCGAGCGGTGTAACCTTCTGGCGGCACGGCGGCGCCAAGAGTAGCGCCGACAACAGGCTCGAAGATGAAAGCAGCAGCCGAGTCCGCGTCCTTCCCGTCGAGAAGAGAGTCCAAATCATCGGCACAGGCAAGATAGCATTGCGGAAATGTTTTTTCGAATGGGCAGTGATAGCAAAAACAGGGAGCGATGTGACCCCACTCCCCCAGCAGCGGCTGATAAGGCGCGCGGCGAGCGAGATTCCCGCTAACGGTCATCGCACCCAGCGTACTGCCGTGATAGCTCTGCCTGCGCGAAAGAATGCGGTAACGAGCGGGCTGCCCTTTTTCCAAATGGTATTGGCGAACAAGCTTGATGGCCGTTTCTGTTGCTTCCGAACCACCGGACGTAAAGTAAACGCGGCCACCGTTTCGAAAATTTGGCGGCGCCAGCGCGAGGAGCCGTGCGGCGAGTTTTTCCGCCGGCACAGAGTGAAATTGCGAAGTGTGCGCGAAGGCGAGTTGCGAAGATTGCTCGGCCATCGCGCGCCCGATTTCGGGAACCCCGTGGCCGATGTTAACGACTGCGGCCTGTCCCGCCGCATCAAGAAATTTCCGCCCATCCGCGGAAAAAAGCCACGAGCCCTCACCACGAACGGCAACGGGAAGAATTTTTTGAAAATTACGCGGAAAGACAGCGTCGTCGTTTAACATGCGCGCTCAGTGAGCGATTGTAGCAGACTCACGCAGACTGCCCGAAGACGGCAAGCCGCAGGAGCAAATGCCCAACCAGGCTGTGTTGTTGCGTCCGTGTGCAACAACTATGCTAGTCTGACGCCGATTTTTATGGAGAACCCATCCATGCTGAAGCGCTTTCCACGTTTGATTTTGCTGTTGATTGTTCCACTCCTCTGCGTGGCTGGCGCGGTGAATCCGCAGGATGCGCAGAAGCCGGTACGGCTCAGAGTGGATTTGCGTGAAGCCACGAAACACATTTTCCACGCGAAGTTGACGTTTCCGGTGACGGCAGGCCCGCTCACGTTGGTGTATCCAAAATGGATCCCCGGAGAACATTCCCCCGTCGGGCCGATTGTCAACCTAACCGGCCTGATCTTTCGGGCGGGCGGCAAAGAAATCGAATGGCGGCGCGACGACATGGACATGTTCGCTTTTCATTGCCAAGTGCCAGCAGGCGTGAGCGAACTCGAAGTTTCGCTTGATTACGTCTCACCCGCGGGGCCCAGCGCGGGCCGAGAGAATCCTTCGGCAACGGCGCAACTGGCGATTCTGAACTGGTACACCGTGCTCCTCTACCCGCAAGGCGCGAAAAGCGACGATCTGACTTACACGGCCAGTTTGCAAACGCCCGCAGGGTGGAAATACGGAACAGCGCTGCCGGTGGCAAGCGAGGCCGGCGCAGCGATTGAGTTTCAACCAGCAAGCTTGACGATGCTCGTGGATTCGCCTGTGTTGATGGGAGCGCACGTGCGCGTGATCGATTTGTCGCCGGGACAAAAGCCGGAGCACCACATTCACATCGCGGCAGAAAGCGAAGCCGGGCTGGAGATCACGCCGGAAACCGTGCAAGAGTGGCGGCAGTTGGTTGCGGAAACCGGAGCGCTCTTTGGAGCGCGTCATTACCGTCACTATGATTTCTTGCTGACCGAAAGCGATAACGTGGAAACAGACGGCGTTGAACACCACGAATCGAGCGACAATCGAGTGCCGGGACGGACGTTTCAAGACCTAAACATTTCAGATGCGGTGACGGATCTCTTGCCCCACGAATTCACCCATTCATGGAACGGGAAATACCGGAGGCCGGCAGGGCTGATGACTCCGAACTATCAAGAGCCGATGAAAGGCGGATTGCTCTGGGTGTATGAAGGGATGACGCAGTATTACGGGACAATGCTCTCGGCACGCATCGGAAGCTGGACGCCGGAGAGATTGCGGGAAAATCTTGCGTGGGTCGGGGCGTATTTGGATCAGCGCCGCGGGCGGAGGTGGCGCGATCTCGAAGATACCGCAGTCGCAGCACAATTGCTTTACGGGTCACAGGAAGAATACCGCACATGGCGGCGCGATACGGATTACTACGATGAGGGCACGCTGATCTGGCTGGAGGCCGACACGGTCATCCGGCAGGAAACGAAAGGGAAAAAATCGCTGGACGACTTTTGCCGGAAGTTTGAAGGCGGAGAAAATACTGGGCCCAAAATTGTGCCCTACACCTTTGAAGATGTCGTCGCTGCGATGCAGGAAATCGCTCCGTATGATTGGCGAGGATTTTTCGTGCAGCGTGTGAAGTCGCATGGACCGGGTGCGCCGTTGGGTGGCCTAGAGAGTAGCGGATGGAAGCTGCTGTATAGCGAAACGCCGAACGACAGCCGGGCAGCGGGCGAAGCCGCACTGCGTTTGACGGACGTGCAGTTTTCGCTGGGGTTCATAGTGCGCGACTCCGGAGGTGAGAACGGCGACCAAGTGGTCGACGTGATTCCTGGGTCGCCCGCGGCTCTCGCGGGAATCGCGCCGGGGATGAAGCTGGTCGCGGTGAACGGGCGGAAGTGGAGTCCTGACGATCTCCACGCAGCGATCCGGCAAGCGAAGAGTGGGCACGAACCGATTGATTTGCTCATCGAGAATGAAGATTTCTTTCGGACTCACCAAATCGACTATCACGGCGGCGAGCGATATCCACACCTCGAACGAATCAGCGGGAAGCCCGATCTGCTCAGCGAAATTGCAAAAATGAAAGCGCCTCCGGTAGCTGCCACGAAAAATTAAGGGCGCGGGAGTGCGCTTGGAATCACAGTGGAATCGTGACATCATCCAAAGTTCCGCGCAGGGAAAATGCAACCCACCGTACGCCATTGGGAGGAAATGCGATGAAACGGGCCATTCTATGGTGCAGTTTGTTCATGGTGGTACTGCTAGCTGGACAATTGGGCGCGATAGCCCAAGAAGCTGCGAATCGTGCCATCACCTTTGACGATTTGATTAAAATGCATCGCGTGGGGGAAGCACAAGTTTCGCCGGACGGCAAATGGGTTGCGTACACCGTGTCGACGCCGGACATGGACGCGAATCGCGGCGTAAGCAATATCTGGATTGTGCCGACGACCAGCGGAGCATCCTTGCAACTGACCCAGAGCGGGCACGACTCGTCACCGGTGTGGTCGCCGGACGGAAAGATGATTGCGTTTTTGTCGTCGCGAAGCGGGGACTCACAGGTGTATCTGTTGTCGATGGATGGAGGCGAGGCGAAACCGTTGACGCATCTTTCGACCGGCGCGGATATCGTGAAATGGTCGCCGGATGGGAAGGCGATTGCGTTCACGTCGGGAGTTTATCCGGACTGNCAAGACGATGCTTGCAATAGCGCGCGGGACGCGGAAAAAGAAAAGAACAAAGTGAAGGNGCACGTCGCAGAGCATCTTCTGTACAGGCACTGGACGCATTGGAACGACGGCAAGCGCGGCCATTTGTTTGTTGTTCCAGTGGATGGCAGTGCGGCTCCGCGCGACCTGACTGCCGGTGCGAATTACGACGTGCCTCCCGATGAACGCGGCGGACCGAGCGATCTGAATTTTTCTCCCGACTCGAAAGAAATCTGTTTTACTGCGGTGACCGACCCCGTGGAAGCGATCAGCACAAACGGAGATTTGTTCGTCGTTCCTGTGGCGGGCGGCGAAGCGAAGCGAATAACGACGCAGCCGGGCTTCGATGGTGGGCCAACGTATTCGCCGGATGGGAAGTACATTGCGTATCACGCGCAATTGACGCCGGAGTACGAGTCTGACCGCTGGCGCGTGATGCTCTACGACCGAGCGACGCACAAGATCGAGAATTTATCCGAAGCGTTCGACCGCAGCGCAAACGAAATAACTTGGGCNCCAGACAGCAAAACGATTTATTTCACCGCGGAAAACGAAACACTGCAGCTGATTTATGCGATGGCCCCGCGCGGGGGAGCCGAGCCAAAGAAACTGATTGCCAACACCTACAACCTGGGGATTTCGTTGAGCAGCGACGGCAAGACCTTGGTGTTCGAGCGCACGAGCTTGACGATACCAGCCGAGATTTTTGCAGCAGCGAGCGATGGAAGCGGTGCGCGGCAGCTTACGCATCAAAACGATGCCATCCTTGCGTCTCTGAAAATGAACGAACCGGAAACGTTTTGGTTTGAGGGCGCAGGCGGAACCAAAGTTCAAGCCATGCTGATCCGGCCGCCGGATTTCGACGCAACCAAGAAATATTCGCTCCTGGTGGTGCTGCACGGCGGGCCACAAACAATGTTCTCCAACGCGTGGGGGTACCGCTGGAATGCTCAAGTATTTTCCGCAGCCGGATACGTGTCGCTGATGATCAACCGGCGCGGCTCCACGGGCTACGGCCAGAAATTCACCGATGAGATCACCAACGACTGGGGCGGCAAGGCTTACATCGACGTGATGAATGGCGTCGACTTCGTGCTGAAAAAATATCCGTACACGGATGGGACGCGTATGGCGGCTGTGGGCGGATCGTACGGCGGCTACATGGCGAACTGGATTGCGACGCATACGGGGCGATTCAAGGCGATCATCAGCCACGCCGGGATTTACGATAAAAACGCGATGTACGCCACGGAGGAGTTGTGGTTTGAAGAGCACGACATGCAGGGCATGCCGTGGACGAGTCCGGAAAATTACCGCAAGTGGGCGCCGATGACATATGCGAGCGACTTGGCCAAATTCAAAACGCCGACGCTGGTAATTGCTGGCGAACGAGACTATCGAGTCCCGTACACGCAATCGCTGGAATTCTTCAACACCTTGCAAAGACAAGGCGTGCCGTCAAAGCTGGTTGTTTTTCCTGATGAAGGCCATTGGATACTGAAGCCACAAAACAGCCGGTTCTGGTACAAGACGTTTCTCGATTGGCTCGCGACGTATTTGAAATAGCCGATGATTCAGACTGCAAATAATCTCTGCAACGCTCGGCGCGCGAACCGGAAAAGATGAAAGAGTAAGAACGCGGAGAGTGCGACGAGTGCGACGACGATAACAATCGTTGCAAGGGGATGCGCCGTTGCCATCCACGTCAGCCAAACTGCTAAAACGTCCTCTCCGAAACTCAAGGCCCAATTGCTGAATGGCTCCGGCGTGGTGTTTACCGCCGCGCGAGCACTGGCCTTAGTGCCATGAGAGGTGAGCGCGACTCCACCGGCGAGAAGCGCAGCGCCCCAGCGCCACTCAGTAGGCGCGGCGCCCGCGGCGCTGTACGCAAGAAAAGCGGCAGCCGGGGGGCGAATGAAAGTGTGGATCACGTCCCAAGCGGTATCGATGTAGGGGATTTTGTCCGCGAAGAACTCGAGCACATAGAGGACAACGGCAATAGCAAGAATCGCGGGATGCGAAAGCGCGTGAAGCGACGGAGGAAGATGGATGACACCGAAACGTTCGAGCAGCCCAAGGGTCGCGATGGTTGCATAGAGATTCAAACCGGAGGAAAATCCGGCTCCAAGGGCCAGTCCCAGTGTTTCGATGGGATTCATTCCGCTCATCATAGCAAAGCAACATGGCCCTATGGACAGTTACTTCTGCTCATGCCGTCGTGACGTTCCGTTTGACGATTTGGCACGGGACAGAGATGCTGTCCAAAGGATGGTCGTCCATGTTTGGCCTAAGCCATCTTTTCTATCCTTGGGGATTTATCGTGCAAGGCCTCGCGATCGTACATTTCGTGCGGCGGCGGCCGGAGAATTACTGGTTCTACGTTATTTTCTTCGGCGGATTTCTCGGGGCGGGCGTGTACATCGTCGCGGAAGTCTTGCCCGATCTCGGTCTTCTGCGTGGTGTGTTTCAAGGGTTTGGCCGAAGATCGCGCATTCAGATCGTCGAAACGCAGATTCTGGACAATCCTTCCGCTGCAAACTACGAAGAGCTCGGCGAGCTCTACAAGGATCAGAAGCAATTTGCAAAAGCGCGCGAAGCGTTTACGAACGCGATCACGGCGCGCAGCGATTCCGTTTACACCTTCTACTACCGTGCGCAGGCGTCTCTGGGGCTGGACGATTTTGCGGCGGCAATTCCCGACCTCGAGCGTGTGGTCGGCAGCGATCGAAAGTTCGATTACTACCGGGCTGCAGGACTTTTGGCTGATGCTTACGCAAAAACTGGACAATTGGACCGCGCCGAACAACTCTACGTTGACGTAGCACAATTCTCGACGACTACGGAAACGCTGTACAACTATGCGTATTTTCTAAAGCTGGCAGGCCGCCGCGAGGAGTCGCGCGAATGGGCGCAAAAGCTGCTCGCGAAAAAGCGGACACTCCCCCGCTACATGCAACGCTATGAACGGCCCTGGTTCCGCAAAGGCAAATCGCTATTGAAGGAGTTGGCCGCCGCATAGGGCTCCTATCTCGTAACAGGGTTCCGGAGACCAGGCAGCGCCCGGCAGTTCCCCTGGGTGCAAAACTCACATTTCCCTGTCGGCAATAAAGCGGTATTCCTAGTGCCCGATATCTTCCTGGTCCCGTTCGCGGACAGACCGAGACTCCCCCGCGCCCTCCGGGAATGGGAAGAGTTTGTCGGGTGCCTCGTCGGAGACTAGTTTGGTTGTAGCTTTAATCGAAAATATCGATATTATAGTGGGATTTAATTCATGGTCGAGGATGGTCCTGATGAAAATGAATGAGTTGTGGCGTTTGCGGGCCAGAACTTCCGCAACTGTGGGTTTTTGTGCGCTCGCCGGAATTGCGCTCGCCTGTTTGGGATACTCCACAAGTGTGTTTGCGCAACACCGGATGCATGGTCAGCAGGTGAAAGAGGATAGAAACCATCCCTGGATGAATCCGAGCTTATCGCCAGACGAGCGCGCAAACATGGTGCTGAAGGAGATGACGCTCGACGAGAAGATTGACCTGTTACACGGAATGGGGATGCCGGGTTGGCCGAGGGAGGTGCAGAATCCGGAACCAGAATTGGGGAACGGCGGCGCAGGATTTGTGCTCGGCGTGCCCCGGCTGGGAATTCCGATCATTCAGATGAGTGATGCGGCGTATGGGGTACGGAGTAGCGCAGAGAACGGGCGGTATTCAACGGCGCTTCCTTCCAATGTTGGCGCGGCGGCAAGCTGGGACCCGGAGGCGGCGTGCGCGTACGGAACGGTGATCGGGAAGGAGTTGCGCGCGCAGGGATACAACATGACGTTGGGCGGCGGAGTGAATATCACGCGCGACCCAAGAAACGGCAGGACCTTCGAGTATTTGGGCGAGGATCCGGTGCTGGCGGGAACGCTCGTCGGAAATTTGATGAAGTGCGAGCAGGCGCAGCACGTGATTGGAGACATCAAGCATTACGCGGTGAACGACCAGGAAAACGGACGGAATGAAGTGGACTCGATTATCAGCAAGCGCGCACTGCGGGAGGGCGATCTGTTGGCGTTTGAGATTGGCGTGGGGATTGCAGACCCAGGCGCGGTGATGTGTTCGTACAACTCGGTGAACGGAGATTTTGCCTGCGAGAATAAATATTTGCTGACGGATGTTTTGAAGAAGGAATGGGGATTCAAGGGGTTTGTGGTTTCGGATTGGGGCGGAACGCACAGCGCGGTGAAGGCGTCGGCGGCGGGCCTGGACAATGAGGAGCCGCTCGATGAGTTCTTCGGTGCGAAGCTGAAGGCGGCCGTTGAGGCAGGAAAAGTTTCGACAGCGGAGCTCGACGAGCACGTGCGGCGCGTGCTGCGGTCAGAGTTTGCGTGCGGAATTGTTGATCACCCGGCGCAGAAGGGCGTGGCGGATATCGAGGGTGACCTCGAGACCGCGCGCAAAATTGAGGAACAAAGTGCAGTGCTGCTGAAGAATAACGGACTGCTGCCCCTTGGTGACCATGCGCCGCGCTCGATAGCAGTGATTGGGCCTCACGCGAATGAAGGGATGATGTCGGGTGGCGGATCAGCGCAAGTAGACGCGCCGGGGAGGCCCTCGGCAGGCTGGCAGGCGCAAGTGTGGTTCCCGCCGTCCCCCATAAAAGTGCTGCAGGCCAAATTCCCGGCAGCGAACGTGCAGTTTGATTCGGGCGCGAATCCGGCGAGCGCAGCGGCCCTGGCGAAGAACTCGGATATTGCGATTGTGTTCGCGTATCAATGGGAGAGCGAAGGAATGGATTTGCCGAATTTGTCGCTGCCAGTGAAGCAGGATGAGTTGATCGAGCAGGTGGCGGCAGCGAACCCGAAAACAATCGTGGTGCTGGAGACGGGAACAGCAGTGACGATGCCGTGGCTTGGTAAGGCAGGGGCAGTCTTGGAAGCTTGGTATGGAGGCAGCAAAGGCGCAGACGCAGTCGTGAATATATTGTATGGCGACGTGAATCCGAGCGCGAAGCTGCCTATGACTTTTCCGCAGAACGAGGTGGACTTGCCGCATCCTCAGCTGGTGAAACCGGGGCCGGGACAATCGGGAGAGGCCGCGGTGATGAAGACGGGTGAGGCGAAGCCGACGTTCAGCGTGAAGTATGACGAAGGATTGAAGGTTGGATACAAGTGGTACGACGCGGAGAAGAAGGCGGTGCTGTTTCCGTTTGGGTATGGGCTGTCGTACACGACGTTTAGTTATTCGAGATTGAAAGTGACGGCGGGAAAACAGACTGCCGTGAGCTTCACAGTGAAGAACACTGGATCGCGCGCGGGGGCGGAAATTGCCGAAGTATATGCCGCCTTGCCTGCGGGTACGGATGAGCCGCCGAAGCGGTTAGTGGGATGGAGCAAGGTGTGGTTGAAGGCGGGTGAGAGTAAGGATGTGAATGTGAGCGTCGATGGAAAGTACCTGTCGATCTATGATGAGGCTGCAAGTGGGTGGAAATTGGTGCCTGGCGGATACACCTTTATGGTTGGGGGATCTTCGCAAGATCTGCCGCTGGTTGAAAAGGCTAATCTGAAGTAGTTAAGAGAAAAACTCGTAATGGGGATGGCTGGGTCGTGGTCTGCGCAGACGGTGGTTGTATGGTGATTTAGTTGAGTTAGCTCCAGGCTTCCTTCCGCCAGAACGGGTGACCAGAGAGACGGCCTGACGCTAGAAAGAATAGCAAACCAAAGATTAGAACTCCGGGCGCGATGACCCATCGTCCTTCCATGCAGTCCACCGCGGCGTCCAATAATTGAATGAAGGCGGTTAGCAAGATCAGAGTGTTCAGAGTGCCTTTGGATCGGAAGATCATCGAGGCTACCAACAAAATGGCTAGCGTGGCATTGCGCGAGAACAGGTAGCCCGCATAAATGTGAACGGCGCCGTTGATTTCGTCGTTGGGAGACACGAGTAGCGCGGGATTTAAGAGCGCTATGAGCGCGCCTGCGGCCATGAGTAAAGCGCCAAGAAGCACTACCGCTTGCAGCCACCAGGGGAACGCGTTGGTTGCGGGCCGTGCAGGGTCGGAATTTGCGAGCGAGACTTGGTTAGCGGTTTGCATCTCGGACATCGGCAGGCTCCATCTGGGCAGCACAAGTGACGGTGGCGTGCTGGCTTGAAGATGGCTACGCNAGNNGGATGTCAAAAGTTACCGAGGGCTAGGCGGTCATTTGGGGCTGCGCCATCGGCCCGACTCATTTTAGCCAATTCATGCTACAAATCGGAGGCGATACCGCGGTTGGAGATGGTCGATGCCAGCCGGGAAGGAAACCTCCTCATGATCAATCACTTCTCACCCAGCGGCCGGACGCTGATTTTCAAAAAGTCACTCCATTTCATGGCAGGGATGTGTCTCGCGCTGGTGGCGTGGTGTCCAGCGGGACGGGCGCAGGCTGGCAATGGCAATCAGGCGCCGGCATCGGCGGAAGAGGTCAAACAGTTACGC
>JGI12635J15846_10003890_pt1 | contig 12941 bp, 5 predicted proteins | sample BlaSpr_A8_OM2_M2_FD_15846 | JGI IMG/M metagenome (IMG submission 15846) | reverse complement strand
TTCTTCCCCGGCACGTGCTGGCCATGAGGCGAAACCACCCATGACGAGTTCCGCGAACAGGTCACCTACCACCATTACGTCCAGAGGCCGCAGGGCACTCACATGGCTCCTCTAGCTTCAGTCGGCCCGAACGGCCACTCAGCCTGCACCCGCGCACGCCACAAGTAGGCAGCAATGCCCACCGCAATCAAAGCGATTCCCCAGAGAATAAATTTCAGTCCACTGGCCGCAAGAATGAAAGCCCACCCCGCGAAAGCAATGACGCTGGTGACCGGATAAAACCACATTTGGAACGGACGTTGAATGTCCGGGCGATAGCGACGGATCATAGTCACCGCCACCACTTGAGCCATAAACTGGACCAACACTTGAATGACGACCAGCGCGGTAATCAGATCCGATAAATCCAGCAGACTCGCAACTGCGGAAGTGATCCCCATAAATATCAGGGAAACCCACGGAAAATTTCGTGTGGGATGCAACCGCCCGAACGCCGAAAAAAAACGCCCATCAACCGCGGCCGCATAAGGCACACGCGAATAACCCAGCAGCACGGCGAATAGGGACGCGAACGTTGTGAAAAGAACAAATGCGGTCATCACCTTCGCGACCGTAGAACCGTAAACTCGTTGCATCAGGTCCGACACGATGAAGGTCGAATGCATGGCCTCGCGCCATGGAATCACACCGATGATCGAAACATTCATCGTCAAATATAAAATTCCTACCAGGAGAATGGACACCAGAATCGAGCGGGGGATGACATATTCGGGCCGTTTTATTTCTCCCGCGAAGAAACAAGCGTTGTTGTAGCCGCCGTAGTCATACATCGCCAGCAGCGTCGCGCCGCCTAGCCCCACAAAAAATGGTCTCGAGAACGCGAACGCATGCGGCGGAAAATCAAGAACGCGACTCAGATGAAAATTGGCGATACCCGCCGCCGTTACCGCCAGCGCGGTGAAGATCACCACAACCCATAAGACAATCGAAAGCCGCCCGACCGAGTGAATGTCGCGATAAAGCAAAATAGTAATCAACCCGCAAACCGCGACGGCGACCACTTTGCCCTCCCACCAGTTCATGTGCGGCCACAAGAATTTTGTATATTGGGCGAAGCCCACCGCCCCCGCTCCAATCGATAGCGGTGCCAAACACACCGTCTCCCAGATGAACAGAAAACTCATAAGTCTTCCCAGGCGTTTGGGGCCAAATGCTTCTGAGAGATAGCGATACGGGCCGCCGGTTCCGGGCATAGCCGCGCCGAGTTCTGCCCATACTAAGCCATCGCAAACAGCCACCAGCGCCCCCAGCAACCAGCCAAGCATGGCTTGCGGGCCGTTCATAGTGGTTAAAATGAGGGGGATAGTAATGAACGGGCCGACGCCGATCATCTCCAACATGTTGGCGGAAGTTGCTTCCAGAAGCCCAAGCCGGCGCTGCAGATGGGGAGAATTCTGGCCAGGCACGGCGGGATTTTCTCACACGTTTGCATAAGCTCGCAAGGTAAGATGAACCGTCATGCTTGCGCTGCGCGTCTTCAATTTTTCGTCGGTGATTCTGATTGTGATCAGTGCTGCGTTGGCCCAAAAGCTGCCGCAAGACGAATCAAACCTGACAATAAGACAGGCCGTCCAGCTGGCCCGCGAGCACCGTTACGCGGACGCCGAAGCAACGCTGAAAGGTGTAAATGCTCCCGCAGATCCTGCCCAGAAAATAGCCTTTTACCGGTTAAAAGCCGCCATCGCGTCAGGACTTGGCCATTTCGCTGCGGCGGCTGAAAATATGGACAACGCAGCCAGGTTAGCACCCGAAAATCAAGATTTGCGCATCGCGGCGGGCATCGCGCGTCTCCAGGAGCAGGTCGAAAATCACATCAACCCAGCGCAAACACTCAAGCGGCTGCGCACTGAAACTCTGCCGACTCAACAAGCCGTCGATATCCGTCTGCATTTGGCGGAAATTCTCAGCCGCGCCAATTTGTTTTCCGACGCAGCTGTTGATTTTGCGGCGGCGAGTACTCTCGCTCCAGACCGCGGTGATTTACTCTACGATCTTGCCTTGGCGAATTTTCGCGCTGGCCGCCTCGACGACGCTTTGGCTAGCGCCGAACGTGCCAAAAATGTGGCGGACAGCGGCTCTATTGAAAGCCTTATTGGTGATATTCAGGAAAAGCGAGGAGACCCGCTCGCTGCAGTCCACGCCTATCAAGCTGCTGTCAATCTGGAACCCTCGGAAGAACGCTATCATCTTGCGTTGGGTTTGGAACTATTGCGGCATCAAACATTCGACGCTGCTCTGGTAGTCTTTAAGCAGGCATCCACGCTTTTCCCCCAATCTGTTCGCGTAAAAATCCTTTTAGGCCTGGCTTATTATTTCGTTGACCGCTCCGCGGACGCCAGTCAAACGCTCATAGAAGCAGCTAGAATGGATCCGCAAGACGAGACTGTTGCCCGTTACCTGGGTGAGATTACGTTGCAGGATACTTCCACGCCTGATCCGGCAGCGATTGCTCAAGTGTGTAGCTTCGCCGATGAACACCCGCAAAACAAAACCGCTGATGCCTTCTGCGGGGGCATTTTATTGAAGGTCGCCCGTGACAGCGGGGATATTTCACGCCGGCCCGAGATTCTTCGTCGTTTACAACACGCCGCTGGTATTGCGCCCAAGGAGCCAATGGCTCGATGTCAGTTAGGTAAAACCTTCGAATGGGCCGAGCTTTGGAGTCAGGCCAGGCCCGAGGCCGAAGCGTGTGTACGCTTAGATCCCGGCTCCCCTGACGGACATTATCAACTCTCGCGCATCTACCGTCACTTGGGCTTAACGGCTCTAGCCAACCAGCAGACCTCGCTGCAACAAGCTGCCGCCCTGCGGCAAAGTCAAGAAAGCGTTCGCCGCACAGAAACGGTGACGAAATTCCTCGTGTTGCTCGAACGCTAAGTCCCACAGACCAGAATTTAGATATTGCGCTGTTTGCTGCGCGTCTAATCATCCTAAATACAAAATTATGTATTTCCTTCAACAAACGAAACAGGATTCTTCTATCTCACTCCACCGCATTTAGGTAAACAGCAGAAATAATTGATGTTAATTCGCGTCAGCTTCTAGGGCAAGTGGAGCAACGATTGCACGACGGAGATCCATATTGGACAGGTACCATTTTGACTGCAAGTCTGGTTTCGGGTCACGGGGCGTTGAATCAGAAAAGAAAAATTCGGTTGTTATAGCCGGTTGTTGTGAATCAAGCCGCTAGAGTTAAATCACAGAATTACCCAATGGAGGATTCGATGCGTCACGTGCGCAAGGCTCTGGCCCACCTTTTCGTGGTGAGCGCAGTTCTCTGGCTGTTAATTCCGATCACAGTGCTGGGTTCACCGGCACAGGTATCGAATTCGACCGGCAGCATAAGTGGCACGGTTACAGACCCGCAGGAAGCGGCGGTTGTCGATGTGAAAGTTACAATTTCCAACAAGGAGACGGGTACGAGCCAGACGCTGACGACAAACAGCGTTGGCTCTTTCACTTCTGGCGCATTACCTCCCGGTAACTACCAAATTCTCATTGAGGCGCCGAATTTCAAGACCGTACAAGCAACGACGGTTGTGCAAGTCGGTCAAATTACAACGTTTAATTCCAAACTTGAACTGGGAGCTTCGTCAAACATTATTGAAGTTACTGGCTCAACCGTGCAGATTAATTCGGAGCAGGCGACTGTGCAGGACGTGCTGACTGCGGCCGACATTGACCAGCTGCCCGTCAACGGCCGCAACTTCCTTGACCTCGCCACCCTCGAACCCGGCGTGCAGATCCAGGACGGTGCTACATTTGACCCAACGAAGAACGGCTACTCCTCACTCTCGTTCGGCGGCCGATTCGGGCGTTCCGCGCGCATCGAAGTGGACGGCGTGGATATCAGCGACGAAACAGTCGGCACGGTCACGCAAAATATACCCCAAAGCGCCATTCAGGAATTCCAGGTAAGCCAGTCAACACTCGACCTTTCCACGGAGCTGACCTCTTCCGGCACTGTGAACGTGGTCACCAAATCGGGCACCAACGATCTGCACGGCGGCGCGTATTACTATGGCCGCAGCGACCAGACCTCCGCCCGCATCGCTCCCGAGCAGTTGGATTTCGGCCGCAAGCAGTTCGGCGCCGACTTTGGCGGTCCCATTTGGAAGAACAAGCTGTTTTTCTATGGAAACTTCGAACGCACCGACCAGAACCTGGCCAACCCCGTTCAACTCAATGGCGACTTTGCGGGGCTAAGCGGTTCCTTTGGAGCACCTTTCACCGAACGGGAATATCTGGCACGTGTTGATTACAACATCAAGGCTAATTGGACGCTATTTTACAGATTCAATTATGACCAGAATTTGAGTGTGCGCGGATTTAACCCCGGGGTTTATCAACCCTTTGAAAATGTGGACTTTGCTCCTACGCACGTCATCGGAACGGACTTCTCGATCGGTCACACCACCAACAGCATCCGGTTCGAATACCTGAAATTCAGGAACTCCATCGCAGATGCCGTCGCTGCCTCGGGTGCGTTGGACCCAATTCCGGGTATCTCCCTTAATATTACGCCAAACGGCTCGGATACCAGCTGCCTGGGCGGTGGCGAGAACTTCTGCTCCGGCGCGAATATCCTGGCTCCCCAGAAGACCTTTCAGAGCGACACCCAAATCAAATACGACGGCAGTTATACCAAAGGTCGCCATACCCTCCGCTACGGATCCAGCTTTAACCACATCCTGGGTGGTGGCTTCGCGAAGTTCTTCGCGCTCCAGCCCATGGTTCAGTCGGTTTTCAACTCCGCTAACGAGGCATTTGCCAATACCAGCACCTTCGGCCCCGGTGGCGCAAGCAACCCCGGCAACTGGCCGGTAGATACGATTGTATTCGGCAATGGGCAGGGTTTCTCCACGGAGACGCCCGGGTTTGGCTTACCGGCTGGCAGCCAGCACGACAATCGCTTTGAAGCTTACTTTGGCGACCAGTGGAAGTTCCGTTCGAACCTCACGATTACCTTGGGCCTGCACTACGGCCGGGACACGGGTCGCGCAGACAGCGATATCGCGCCGATCTCCGCGCTCGCTCAATTCGACAATCAATTTTATTCGGGGCTTCAAAACCGCGTAAACCAGCCGAACAAGAACTTTGGCCCGCAGATCGGTATCGCCTGGGATCCCTGGAAGACTGGCAAAACAGTTATTCGTGCGGGTGCCGGTATCTATTATGAGAACGCCATTTTCAACAACGTACTCTTTGACCGGCCAGCACGATTGACAACCGGCCTGTTCCTTGGAACCGCGGCACCTTGCTTCGGCGGTAATTCGACCGGGGCGGTACTCGGCGTAGCTGATAGTCAAGCCGGCGGCGTTCCCTACTGCGGCCAAGCAGTTGGCAACGCTGCCGCCCAGATCGCCGCGGACCAAGCTTCCTTTCAAGCAGCTACGACTGCAGCCGGCCCCGCTGCCAATGGAAACTTCATTGGCAACGCCCTCGCGGATTCGCCTTCGTCAACTGGTGAACAGTTGATCGCCCCTGACTATCGCTCACCGCTTTCTGAGCAGATGAACATCGGTATGCAGCGCCAGTTTGGTCACAACACCGTTCTCAGTGTGGACTTTGTTCGCAACGTTAGTCTCCACTACTTGCTGGGAGTCGACACCAATAGGGTGGGTAGCGCTAGCTTCCTTAACGTTCCCAACGCCCAGGCGGCTATCAGTGCTACCCTCACGGCATGCGGTGCTGCGAGCATTGATGCAGCAATCGCAGCGTGCCCGGGTCTTCATCCAACAGGCGGCGCTACCATTGCCGACTTCGCCAGCAATGGCCTCGATTCCGGTCAGAGCGCGGCCGCTGGACTACCGTGCCCGACCTGCGCTTTTCCTGGCATCAACCCGGCCCTGGGACAAAACGAAATGCTGTTCCCAATCGGCCGATCGACCTATGACGGCTTGTTAGTTTCCCTGAAATCGAACCTCGGGAATCCTATGCGCGGCGTTAAGCACCTGAACTTGATCGCGTCCTATACGCTATCGCGTTTCGACTCTCAAGCGCAGGACCAGGATTTCGTCAATAACGCCGCTGACTTCAACAATCCTCAACGGTTCTTTGGACCCAGCGGTCTTGACCGCACTCATCAGGTGAGCGTCGGCGCCGTAATGGATCTGCCAGGCGCGACGCGGTTTGCGCTGACTACTCACTGGGACACCGCTGCTCCTCTAACCCTGTCTCTGCCGCAGTCCGGCAACCCTGGTGAAATATTCCTCACCGACGTCACGGGTGACGGGACAGTTGGCGATCCTGTTCCGGGCTCAAACGTCGGCTCATTCGGGCGCAGTATCAAGGCCTCCCAAATCAACACTTTCATCAACTCTTACAACAGCACTGCCGCCGGGAAGCTTACTCCTGCCGGTCAAGCACTGGTGTCTGCGAATCTCTTCACCGCAGCTCAGCTGACATCACTGGGCGCGGTTACCCCCACGCTGGCTAACGCGCCCGCCGGCCAGGTCGGAGTAGCGCCCATCTTCACATTTGACGCTCATATCTCTTGGGAACTCAGGCTGAACAAGGCTCTACATGCTCTGCCGGAGAGAGTTGTTCTGGAGCCCCAGATTGCCCTCTTCAATGTGTTCAACTATCAGAACCATGATCCGTTCGGTAACGAACTCAGTGGTGTGTTGAACGGCGCGATCGGATCTGCCAACGGCACGACAGCCCACGGCCCGCTCGGGCGCTCGAACCTCGTCACTCCCGGTTCGTCCTCGGGCGTGAACTGGTACGCGGTACCCAGGCAGGCGGAGTTCGGCGTCAAGCTGAGATTCTAACCCTAACCAATCAGGTTCATCGATGCGGCGGAGAGCGATTGCTCTCCGCCGTTTTTTCTTGTCCGAGCAGATAGTCAGGCAGATTACTGGTCTTAATCGTCGAGGCGCGAGAGGTCGTAAGCCGGACACATCTGTAGGCCTCCGAGAGCGGAGAGAGAAAGAACGCGAAACTACGAAATATGAACGCAACGCTTTAGTCGCTCCAAGAGATTCATAATCTGAAAGATGACAAACTCACTAGGTTCGTGATCGCAAAGCTTAAGTAATAGTTCACATTTTACTTCACGCTCGCATTGGCGCTTATGCCTCTGGCCAATGCGAATATTGCAGCAACGTGCCCCGCCTCCCTCTCGCATTGCTATTGAGCCCTGTTGTCTGGCAGTTTCCGTTGTATAAATTATATAAATTTACAAAAATTTAACTTTAACCTTGACAAAATTCTCCGCGAGGAATAAGCAAGAGCCAATATTTGACACTGTGGTGGTGTCCAAATTCTGAAAAATGGCGAGGGAATACTGCGCTTGCCGCGGAGGGTCTATGTGTGTCTGCGCACGAAAAGCCTTGGGTTGTTTTTGTGTTCTTTTTGCCTTGATGAGTTTTTTGGCACCTGTTCGTGCGTGGGGTCAGGCAATTTCGACGGGCACGATACAGGGTGCGGTTACCGATCCCGCCGGGGCCTCAGTCGCGGGCGCCACGGTCACACTCACTGAAGCCGCTACCAACACATCACGAAGCGACACTACGAATGACTCTGGACGCTACAACTTCGCAAACGTTGCGCCAGGAATTTACGACGTGACCGTCACTAAGCAGGGATTCCGCGTCACGAAGTTCGTCAAACAAGAAGTCACCGTGGGCGCGAACATCCAGTTGGATGCCAAACTGGAGCTCGGCTCGAACGTCGAAACTGTGGAAGTAACTGCCGGGGGCGTCTCCCTCGAGACTGCGACCGCGACCGTTGGCAACACACTGACTGGCCTGCCGCTGGATAATCTGCCGGGTCTCGGACGTGACGTCAGCACCTTCGTGACTTTACAGCCCGGAGTCGCTCCGGACGGGAGCGTGGCGGGTGCGAACCAGGATCAGAACTCCTTCATGCTGGATGGTGGAAATAACTCCAGCGACATGGACGGCACGCAAAACACCTACACTCCCAGCTTTGCAGGCGACCCATCCGGCGGCTTGGTAAACTCCATAGTCACAGGCACGGCCCCAAGCGGCAGCCCGGGTGGCGGAGGTCCGACCGGAGTTATGCCTACGCCAGCGGACAGTATTGAAGAATTCAAGGTGGGAACGAACAATCAAACGGCCGACTTTAACAGTTCTGCAGGCGCTCAAGTTCAAATGGTGACAAAGCGCGGCACGAACCAGTGGCATGGTACCGCGTATGAGTATTACCTGGACAATACTTGGGGTGCCAACAGCTTCAACAACGACGTCACGGGAACGGCCAAACCCAGCTACCACTATAATCGCTTTGGCGCATCCGGAGGCGGTCCATTGGTTTCAAAGGACGTGCTGGGCGGGAAGTGGTACATTTTTGCGAATTACGAAGGCTTCCGTTGGAACCAGTCGACCACCATTACAAGGGCTGTTCCGTCCGCCGCCATGGACCAAGGAATTCTCCAGTTTGGGACAACGGCGTACAATCTGAACCCGACCCCGGTGACCTACAATGGTCCGGCTACCTCCGTACTAACGCCCGGGGAAGTTGTAGCATCGGCGGTTTGCCCTGCGGGACCCTGCGACCCACGTGGATTGGGAATTAGTCCCACCGTTCAGAGTATGTGGACTCAATTCATGCCTGCGTCAAACACGTCGAGCTGCTCAGGTCTTAGCAGATGCGACCATTTGAATGTGCTGGCTTTTCGCGGCAATATGATCATTCCATGGAAAGATAATTTTGGCGTAGTTCGCCTCGATCACGACTTTGGCGCCAAGTGGCACTTCTACAGTTCCTACCGGTACTACAAAATGCAGCGAGCCACCGGGAACCAAATCGACATTGGCGGTCTTTACACAGGGGACAAGCTCGGAACGCCGGCATCGGTTTCCGCTCGTCCCCAAGTGCCCTGGTACCTCACAGCTGGTGTGACCACCAACATAACCAGCTCACTGACGAACGATCTGCACTACAGCTTTTTGCGTAATTTCTGGGCCCGCAGTTCCGCCGGTCAGACTCCACAAATCTCCGGACTGGCTGGGGCCCTGGAACCGTTTGGCGAATCGGCCACCAATGTACTTGCGCCAGTCAATCTGGATACCCAGGATATACGCACACGATTCTGGGACGGCCAAGACCATATGATCCGCGATGATGTTTCCTGGGCCAAGGGCAGACATTTCTTTCAGTTTGGCGGAACATATCAGCGCAATTGGGACTATCACCAACGTACCGACAACGGCGGTGGAATCAATTACCAGACCGTGTATTGGCTGGGCGCGAGCGTCGGAACTACGAATGGTATGAGCATGACCGGCTACGTGCCGACGGCGATTACCTCTTCTCAGCTCTCAAACTGGAACAGAGACTACGGCACCGTGCTGGGAGTTCCTGGCGTTACACAGATCGCTTACACGCGGACTGGCGCAAATCTGACACTGAATCCGCCGAATACCCCGGCGTATGACCAGAGCACCATCCCGTTCTACAACCTGTATGTGAGCGATTCCTGGCGCATGAAACCCAGCTTCACCCTCAGCTATGGCTTAGGCTGGACACTGGAAATGCCACCTACCGAGGCGCAGGGGAAGCAAATTGTGATGGTGGACGCAAACAACAAGCCCCTTGACACCGAAGCTTATCTCAAAAATCGCGAAACGGCAGCGCTGGCTGGCCAAGTCTATAATCCGGAAATCGGATTTTCATTGGTACACAACGTGGCTGGGAACCCTAAGTATCCTTACAATCCGTTCTACAAAGGCTTCAGTCCACGCATCGCCGGCGCTTGGAATCCCAGATTTGACAACGGGCTGCTCGGCTCTGTTTTTGGGAACAATAAGACGGTGTTCCGCGGTGGGTATAGCATTCTCTACGGCCGATTGAACGGCGTAGGTTTAGTGCTGATCCCTCTTTTGGGGGACGGCCTCATTCAAGCCGTTCAGTGCATCAGTCCGATGGCGTCTGGCGCCTGCGCCGGCACAAGTGGATCGACTCCAAACACATCCTTCCGAATCGGCCCTACGGGGAATGGCTTCGATGGCTTGACCGCGCCACTGCCGTCGGCCACCAATACGTTGCCGCAACCGGCTTTTCCGGGCTTCAATGCCGTCGCTGCTGGCCCCGGTACGGGAATCGATCCGAACTTCCGTCCCAGCATGAGCCATCAATTCGACTTCACCGTCCAGCGGCAGCTTAACAATAAGTTCACCGTGGAAGTGGGCTACATCGGCCGCATCCTGCGGCACGAATTCATGCCCCTTCAAATCAACTCCGTCCCCTACATGATGACCCTCGGCGGGCAGCGGTTCGACAAGGCTTATGGGCAAATGGTTTGGCAATACTGCGGGGGAAACGCCGGTATGGCCGGTGGCAATTGCGCTAAAAATCTAGCGGCGGTTACTCCACAACCCTTCTTCGAGAATGCCTTGAACCCGGCGTACTGCGCTGGATTCGCGAGCTGCACCCAGGCCGTCGCAGCCAAAGAAGGAGCCGGCGTTCCCGGCAACACTGCGATCAAGGGTGCCGGCAACATCCAGGTGGCAAACGTGTGGAGTCTTTGGAATGATCTCGACGGCGGTGCCTTTAACTTTCCCCGATCAATGCTGAGTACCCCCATCGCGGGCTCGTCCAACGGCGCCAGTGGGCAGTTGAGCTCCGACTTTGTCAATAACACCAGTTTGGGCACTGGAAACTACAATGGCATGTTCGTGTCCTTCAAGATGAGTCAGTGGCACGGCCTCTCCATGCAATCAAATTTCACCTATTCGAAAGCGTTGGGCACCGGGTCGCAAGTGCAGGCTACCAGCCAGTACACGAACTCCGATCCCTTCTTTCTAGACAGAAACTATGGTTTGCAACCCTGGGATCGCAAGTTCCTGTTCAACACCTGGATCGTCTACCAGCCGCCCTTCTTCGAGCACCAACACGGCTTTCTTGGTCACGTTTTGGGCGGTTGGACACTGGCGCCAATCGTTGACATCGGCAGCGGCTTACCGCTAGCTGTCTATCCTGGCAGCGCTTTCGCTGACAGTGCAGTTTACGGTGGCGGCCAAACCTTCGGCGAGGCGGACGGCAGCAACGTTGGCGCCTTGGAAAACGCCATCAACATTTGCGGCGGCCAAACTGGCGGCAGTCAGCGAAACAACAACCCGCTTCCGTCTTCCCAGTATCCCGACATAGGATCGTCCGGCTTCGGTCCGTCGTTGTATCAGAATCCGGGTGGGGTCTACAACTGCTTCCGCAATCCGATCCTCGGCATTGACAACGGTCATAACGGCGGTGCTGGCACTCTCCGCGGACAGCCCTTCTGGAACGTGGACTTCAGTATTAAGAAGACGGTCATGTTCACCGAACGTTTCAGCGCGGATTTCGGAGCCATCTTCACCAACATCTTCAACCACAACCAATTGTTTGATCCCTACAATGCTCTGGGTGACACCGGGGACTTCGGGGCGTTGGAAGGGCAGGTCAACAATCCCCGGCACATCGAAATTGGTGTGCGCGTGCGTTTCTAACCACTCGAGCGATTTCTGACTCGGACTTGCGCGACGGTGCCCAGCCCTTGACGGCCAGGGCACCATCGCCCTTTCGATGTGAGCTCAGGACTTACTTACATCGCGCGAATCTTCATGTATCGGACAATGTCCGGTAGCATGGCGACCGCAACGACGATACTCAAGGTAAGAAGAACACTTCCGACAATCGTATTTCTTCGCATCATAGTTGTGCTCCCACTCGCAGAATCACACAGACTTGTGCACCTACAAGTAAAACTATTTGCCGTCCGCACGGTTGATCCGCCTTGATTTTTATTTTTGGGAAATGGGCAGGCCGAGGATGGCTTTGATGCGCGAGCGCTTGGAAATTTCACGTGGGGCGCCAGTGCCGCGTTCGAGCCAGTCATGGAAGTCCTTAATTTTTACGGAATGCTCAATGGGGATGTCCACCACGGAGACTTGCACGCTGTTCAGACCTTGAGCGATGCCCATGACCCAATCATTTCCGCGCATAGCCACAAGTCCTAAGGCCACAGCTTCGTAGAGAGTTTCGGCAGTTACTTCCACGGTGTGTTTTACACCGTCCATGTCTTTGATGGTGACGCGGCAGGAGCGAACAGGCATGACGAAGATGAACCTACCATATTCGCTTTTTATTCGCCACAGCAAATGCGGCCGCATGAATACATAAATTGTAAATTAAGGATTGCCGACGGAACGGAACGAAAGATTGATCGACCTAGGGCTTGAAGGAGTTTTGTGCTTGAATTTCCCGGCTGCGACTCGGCTGAGTGGCAGACCGGAATTCGACGGTGATGTTTACTTCGGACTCTACCGGCTTGCCATCGATCAAGGTTTGGTCAAATTGCCATTCCCGCACGTCGTGCATCACTCGCGGCATCAACGCGGAACGGCCGCTCACGGGTTTCAAATCTTCTACGCTTCCATTTTTGTCAACGAAGGCACGCACGGACACCGCGTCTCCAGGACGAGCGTTGCTGGCCATTTCCACCTGGTTCGGCGTGACTTGCGTGAGCAGTTCTCCGACCGCCAATTTCGCGATGGGCCCGTGATGATGCCAGCGATTCTCAGCCGGCATCATGACAAATCTCTGCATTTCGATGGAAACGGAGCGTCCACTAGCGACCGACTCTACCGGCAGTCTAAGCAAAAATGATTCGTTGTTCTTTCTCGCTACCAGCATCACCCCATGAAGCGGGGGCTGAGCATTTACTGGCGCCAAATTCGGCGTGGCACCGTTGGGTGTTACTGATCGCGAGGAGTTGGGCGCGTATGCGCCGGACGCCATATTGGGCCTCACATTGGGCGCCATGCGCGGCTTTGCGTCGGACGCCATGCGGGGCTCTGGCTTGGGCGAAGGAGAACCGTAAGGCGGCGCAGTAGAACCGTACGGTGTCTCCACGGGAGAAGATGCCGATGCGGGTTGAG
>JGI12635J15846_10003885_pt1 | contig 12959 bp, 3 predicted proteins | sample BlaSpr_A8_OM2_M2_FD_15846 | JGI IMG/M metagenome (IMG submission 15846) | reverse complement strand
CACCTCTTCCTTCTCGGCGCAATACGGCATGGGCGGCGTCATGTTCAACCAGATCAGCAAGAGTGGAACCAACGGTTGGCATGGGTCCGGTTATGAGTTTTTCTCGCAGAGCTTTCTAAATGCCAATACCTATTTTGGTGATCAGCAGCCTAAGTTGACTACAAACAACCTGAACCCCACGGGCCCCCTAATTCCGAACCCAGCGGCGCAAGTGCCGTATTTGCGGTACGACCAGTTTGGCGGCTCGGTCGGCGGGCCTATTATCAAGAACAAGCTCTTTTTCTTCTTCGATGTAGACAGGATCGTCAATAACACCGTGTATAACAACGGGACGAACAACTTCGCTACCGTTCCTACGGCCGCCATGGAGGCCGGTGATTTCACCGGCATGCAACCCATTTATGACCCGCTCACCACAACCGGGTGTCCTGCCGCTGGAGGATGTACAGTCACCACGGGTCCCCTTAATCGCACGCAGTTCCCCGGCAACATCATCCCGGCCAACCGGATCGACCCCGTGGCGAAGGCCATTATGGCTTCTGTGTATGGCTGGCCCACCGCACCGCAAGGGGCAGGAACATGCAGCACGAGTGGGAACCCGAACGAGTGTACAAGTAACTTCTTCAACGCGCCTAAAACTCCCGCCCCGGTTCACCGATATTTTGGGCGGATAGACTACGACCTGAGCGCGAAGCACCGCATCATGTTCTCAATTAGCCAGAAGGATAACCCCGGGGTCGACAACGGCCTGTTCACCTGCCCGCTGAATTGCGGTAGCGGGGACGTGGACGGTTGGAACACGCAGGTCACCGAAACCTGGATGATCACTCCGACGATCGTCAACGAAATACGGATGGGTTATACCAAGCAAGGCAACTGGTTCAATTCCGACTCCCTCGGCTTGAACCCGGCAACGGCATTTGGCCTGCAAGGTACCCATTTTAACCAATTCCCCTTCATCGGCAACTCAAGCATTTATGGCAATTTCGGCGGCCCGGACAACGTAAGCACCTTGTCGCCCGCCACCGACGCCATTTACATTGAGAACTCCTTTGACCCCTCCGATATGGTGACTCTGGTTAAGGGCAAGCACATTCTGCATTTCGGGATTGAGGTGCTGATGGCCGAGGGCAACACCACGGCCTGGGGCTCCAACAGCGCCGGCAACTACGGTTTTACCGGACAATACACCGCAGGCGTACAAACCACCAACGGCGTAGCAACGCTGAATACGGGAGCGACGGGCTCGGGCTTCGCGGATTTCCTGCTCGGCAACGTCGCTCAATGGTCCGCGAACAATCAGGGCCTGACGGGCATGCGGCTGAAGAGCCCGCAGGCCTTCGCTCAAGACGACTGGAAAATCAAGCCCAATTTCACCCTCAACCTCGGCTTGCGCTGGGAGGGGAACACGGGCATGAGCGAGGTAGAGAATAAACTTGGCGATTTCGACGCGAATCTCGTCAATACCACCGGCCCCTTCGCAGGCACCCTGGGCTCGATATGGATTGCCCCTCAGGATAACCGAACGACCTTGCAGAAGCCGGTTTGGAACATCTTCCTCCCGCGGGTAGGCTTTGCCTGGTCGCTCAAGAACGACACCGTCGTCCGAGGCGGTGCAGGGTTCTACGCCTATAACTACAGCATGGATCTCTACGGCGGTGAGGGTGGTGCGCAAATGGGCTTCGGCGCGACCTCTCAGGGCAACATCAGCGACCCTCTCAGCGCCACCGGGGACACCGGTTGGATTTCCGGCACCGGCAACACTACCCCGCTCTTTTTGAGCTCGAGCGCTGCGATGATGGCCAACGCCCTGCCGTACGTTCAGGGCTCGAAGAACCCGGCGTCCTACACCACCAATCCCGTCTTTAGCCCACCTTACGAACCCTATAACATCAGGCCGGGAGAGATCTGGGAATGGAACCTCTCCGTCGAACACCAGTTCGCGAGGGACTTTGCGGTGTCGGCTGCTTACGTCGGCAGCCACGGGTCGAATCTGCAATACAAAACCGACGGGAACCAAATCACCAACCCGGCCCTGCTGGCCTCGAACGATATATCGGGCTGTAACGGGGCAACACCCGCAACACCCTTATCAAGCACGAACCCCCTCACCCCTCCCTGCGCGCGTCCATTTCCGGCGTTTGGAGCCCTTTCTGGTTCAAACTTCAACAGCATCTCCAACTACAATTCGTTGCAACTCGACCTGCGGAAGCGTTATTCCTACGGGCTGACCTTCGATGTCAACTATGCCTGGTCGCATTTCCTGGATGACCAGGACTCGGCCGGATGGGGCAGCACGGCCGGGGCTCAGGTTTGGCAAATCGGAAACAATCCCGCCGCTAACTACGGCAACTCGAACTTTGACATCCCGCAAGCGCTCAAAGGGACTGCGGTCTACGAGCTGCCGTTTGGCGCGGGCAAGCCCCTTATGAACCACAATGCTTTCCTCGACGGTGTGCTTGGCGGATGGCGATTGGCGGGGACGTTTATCTACCAGAGCGGCACTCCGTTCACGGTGCAGAACGCCGGTGATAACGACTATTCGCAGGCCGGCACGGCGTTTGCCAACCCCATTCCAGGTGTCTCCCCCTTTTCAGGCACCTGCGCCAATGGCGCGAGAACACACACCGTGACCTGCTGGTTCAACCCTGCAGCCTTTGAGACCCCAACCGAGCAGGGCAACGGGGCGTTCGGGCTTGGACGCAGAAACACCCTCTTCGGGCCGAAACTGTCTGATTTTAACCTGTCTCTGGCGAAGACCTGGCATTACAGGGAACGAGCCGGGCTCACACTTCGCGCGGACGCGGTTAACGTCCTGAACCATCCGAGCTTCTCACTACCAGACACTGGCGGACCTAACGGCAATCCTGACATTAGTAATTCGGGCGCGGCCAACATCACGGCCCTCGCGAACGGGCCACGTACGATCCAACTGGGGGCGCGGGTATTCTTCTAACGGTGCTCGCGTAACCAAGAAGGACGGCGGCATGCCGCCGTCCTCAGCTCTACGCCGGAAGAACCAGGGATACGTCTTGTCCGCCGTACAATCGTGACATGAGGACGAAACAGGTCGTTGCCTCGTTCTGGGTGGTTCTCTGTCTGGGGTTGCCGTCTGTTTCTCAATCTAACCCGAGCCGCCAGCAGCAGATCGAATCGCACAATCGTCAGGCTGCAGAATATTTGAAACAGAACAGACCCGACCTGGCGGTGCCGGAATTTAGAGCCATTGTTGCCCTCGATCCGAATAACGTGGATGCTCGTGGCAACCTGGGCACGCTGCTGTTCTTCCAGGGAGACTATACGAATGCGATTCCGCAGCTCCGCGCTGCGCTAAAACTGCGGCCTACCTTGTGGAAGACGCAATCTCTTCTGGGCATCGCCGAGAAACGCACGGGCGACGTCAGCCGGGCTCGCGGCGATTTGGAAAAAGCGTTTCCAAACGTGCAGGAAGAGAAGATTCGGATCGAGACGGGGATGGAGCTGATCGAAATCGACGCCGGGACGGGCGATCTGGATAAAGCTGGGGCCATCGTGAGCGAGCTTCGAAAGCTCGAGCCTACCAACGAAGCTCTTCTCTACACCGCGTATCGAATTTATTCCGATCTTGCCAACGAGTCGCTGCTGAGCTTGTCGGTTGTGGATCCGAATTCCGCCCGCATGCAGCAAGCGATGGCGCACGAACTGGCGAAGCGTGGGAGCGCCGCGGAAGCCATCGAGCACTACCGGGCTGCGCTCAAGATTGACCCCAAGCTTCCCGGATTACATTTTGAGCTTGCCGATATGCTCAGGACTTTGTCGACAGCGGAGGGCCGGGAAGAAGCCGAGAAAGAATACAAGGCGGCCTTGGAGGCCAATCCGTTTGATGAACAGTCTGAATGCAGGCTTGGAGACATCGCTTTTCAACGATCCGATTTCAAGGAGGCTTTCGAGCGTTACACCCGGGCCGTCAAGCTGCAACCAGGCGATCCCGAGGCAAACATCGGCTTGGCCAAGGTTTTGATGGCGATGGATCAACCGCAAAAAGCCGAGCCGCTGCTCGAGCACGCCATTGAACTCGACCCCACGAGCGCCGTGGCTCACTTCCGCCTGGGTAGGGTCTATCGACAGGAGGGACGCACCGCCGAAGCGAAACACGAACTCGAGGAATATCAGAAGTACAACCACATGAAGGAGAAGCTTCGGAAGATTTATCACGATTTGCATCAGGACGAGGCCGTGGACGAAAACGTCGATGCGAATCCCGAGAAATAGCCAAGAGACAGCCAAGAGGCGGTTGGGCGGCGCCGGCAATTGCAGGAATTGGTTTCATCTCATTGGTTTCGTTTCAAAGAGCATCGCGATGAGGAAGACACTTCTTGCGGCGGCAATATTTTCATCGGTTGTTCCACTGCTAGCCAGCTCTTACTACCCTGCCCGCCTGGATGATCCAAGAGCAATCTACCTGACGCAGGAGAATTTTGCGGTGAAGGGCGACGGAATCGCGGATGATTCCGCTGTCTTACAGCAAGCCATCAATCAGATTCAGGAGAATACCAATCAGGGCATCCTGTTCGTTCCCCCGGGCCGCTACCGTTTGACCAGGACGATCTACGTCTGGCCCGGAATCCGGCTGATCGGATACGGAAGGGCCCGACCGACATTTGTCTTGGGCGCTAACACGCCAGGCTTTCAGCAAGGGCCCGCGTACATGATCTTCTTCGCCGGCTCTCGCCCGAAAGATAATGCGACCCCGCCGGATGCGAATCCCGGTACCTTCTATTCCGCGATCAGCAATATTGACCTCGAGATTCAATCGGGGAACCCTGGAGCCGTGGGCGTCCGCGCCCATTATGCTCAGCATTGCTTCCTTGCCCACATGGACTTTCGCATCGGCTCGGGCCTGGCGGGGATTCACGATGGCGGTAACGTGGCTCAAGACGTGCATTTCTACGGAGGCAAGTACGGCATCTGGACTCGAAAACCCTCTCCAGGTTGGCAGTTCACTGTAATCGATGCCACCTTCGAGGGTCAGCGCGAGGCTGCGATTCGAGAACACGAAGCCGGTCTCACGCTGATTCGTCCGCAATTCAAAAATGCTCCAACCGCAATATCGATTGATCCGAGATACTTCGATGAGCTTTGGATAAAAGACGGGCGCTTCGAAGACATTCGCGGTTCGGCGATAGTGGTCAGTAATGAGAACAATGCCCGGACAGAGATCAACGTGGAAAACATCGTGTGCCGCGGGGTTCCGGTTTTCGTCTCTTATCGCGAGAGCGGAAAGCAAGTGGTCGGACCTGAAGAAATATATGCGGTGAAGACTTTCTCCCACGGACTGCATTATGACGACATCGGTTCGACTCCAGCGATACGCGACGTCTATGAAACAATGCCGTTGCGAACGTTGCCGGAGCCGGTGAAGTCCGACATTCCAGATCTGCCGCCGATGGACACGTGGGTGAACGTTCACCACGTCGGAGTGCTCGGGAACGGCTCAACGGACGATACCGAAGCACTCAAGAAAGCGGTTGAAGAGCATCGCACACTCTATTTCCCCTCGGGACAGTATCGGGTTACGGACACTATCAGGTTAAAGCCCGATACCGTGATTATCGGTCTCCACCCGAGCGTCACACGAATTCTCCTGGGTGACTCGACGGCTGCATTCCAGGGAGTAGGCAGCCCGAAAGCGCTTCTTGAAACCCCGCAGCGCGGAACGAATATCGTGTCGGGCATTGGCCTATACACGAACGGAATAAATCCGCGGGCCGTCGCCGCGAAATGGATGGCAGGTACTAACTCGCTTATGAATGACGTCCGCTTTCTGGGTGGACATGGCACGGTCGAGCCTGGGGCTACCGTGGAAGCGAACGCCAAAGTATGGCAGCAGATTTACAACAATACTCATACGGCGGATTCCGATCTGAAGCGCCGATGGGATGGACAGTATCCAAGTCTGTGGGTCACCAATAGCGGTGGTGGCACTTTCGTTGACATCTGGACCCCCAGCAGTTTTGCCCAAGCTGGTCTCTACGTCTCGAACACATCCACGGAAGGACGAATTTACGAACTGTCGAGCGAACACCACGTGCGAAATGAGGTGGTGTTTCGGAATGTCTCCAATTGGCGAATTTATGCGCTTCAAACCGAAGAGGAACGAGGCGAAGGTGGTTTTGCCTTGCCACTCGAGATTCGGGATTCCCATGACATCACCGTGGCAAACCTGCATATTTATCGAGTCGTCAGTAGCTATCAACCTTTTCCTTACGCGATCAAGATCATGGACTCGCGAGATATTCATTTCCGCAATGTGCATTGCTACAGCGACAGCAAGGTATCGTTCGACGACGCTGTATACGAGGTAACCCATAATATCGAGCTTAGGCAGCGTGAATTCGCGTGGCTCGATGTTTCCGGAAACGCGCCACAGATCGTCCCGGAAAAGGCTTCTCTGGTTCTTGCACCAGGTGCGAAAGTAGAAAAAGTGGTGGGCGGGTTCTTCAATATTTCGGGAGGAGCCGTCGATTCCTCTGGCAATCCCTATTTCGTCGACAGCAAGGGGCAGACGATCTACCGCTGGTCAGTGGCAACGCACCAACTTTCCATTGTCCGGGACAATCCGCTTGATCCTGTGCAACTGGCTTTTGATAAAGCAGGCGACTTGATGGTGATTTCATATTCTGCAAATGGCACAGTTTACAGTTTCAGGCCCGATTCAGAGAGTGACGAAATTACGTTGATAAAAGCAGAACCCTCGGCGCTGCGTCCAGGCATGAAGGTTGTCCTGCCCGTGGACTATTGGCGAAACGAGAATGACTTTCTTGAGGCGGAATCGACCACGAAACCTTACCAGTTCATCTCACCGGACGGCAGCACATTCATCCCTGCGGGCGATAACTTTGTGAGCGGGAAACTTTATTACGGTTCAAAGCTGAATGACGAATTGCGAGCCTTCGGTATGGCGCCTGCCGTGTCGGGCGATGCATTTTACCTTACCGATGAAGAAGAGGAGAAAACCTACGCTGGTGATGTCGGCGTGGATGGCACGATTTCGAACTTAAGACTTTTCGCAGAGCAAGGCGGCGAAGGTTTGGCTGTGGACGAAAAGGGAAATGTATACATTTCGGCCGGCCAAGTATACGTATACGACCCATCTGGCCAACTGATCGATACCATAAAAGTTCCAGAGCGGCCGTCACAATTATTGTTCGGTGGGAGCGACGGGAGATTGTTGTTTATTCTCGCGCGTAGCTCCTTGTACGCAGTCCAGTCCAAATACAAAGGACGCTGAGATAGCCAGGATTATCGGACTCACCATATCCATTTCCAGAATAGTATTGAGAAACGCGCAACAGGGGGAACTATCCATAAACCTTAGCTGTATCGGAGGTGCCTCGCAATATGGGTGTGCAGGTAGGCTGGGTGCTGCGGGGCGCGCGTCCGATGCAGCCGTTTGAAGGGAGCCGCCCGGAGGGAGGCGATTATGCATATTCAATTGGTGTTGGTGTAGTACCGCTCGACCAGTTCTTGCGCCGGTTCCAGTTGCACTTGCTTCCCAAAGGCTTCGTGCGCATCCGCAACTTCGGTTTCTTGCCCAACCGCAAACGTGCTGCTCTTCTGCCCCTTTGCTTGCAACTACTCGGTGGTGGCGCCGCCGCAGACCAAACCAGATTCTTGCCTAGTCCAACCCGCAACCCCGCTTTGGTTCTGTCCCCAATATGGCAGCCCTCAGCCCATGATTGCCGGCATTGTACTCTTCCAACAAATCTCTGAACGTCGGACTGACAACGATGCGGGCGACAGGGTGGAATCGCGCGTTTATGGAGTTTCTTGGTTCATTGGCCTGTACAATTCTGGCGCAATTTCGTGAAGTGCAGCATGAATTTGTGCCATACTGCGCCCCATCGCATCGAGCAATCTGCCGTAATTGTTGATGGCCATTTGTAATCGCGGATCCAGTTGGCGCGTGGTCCGCGTGCGATTGAGAAGGATTTGGACTGCTCGGAGCAATATCGGCTCGGCCTCGGCCAGCCGGTTCATTTTCTTCAGAACCTGCGCGAGGTTATTGAAGACTGTTGCGACGTCCGGATGATTTGCGCCCAGGTTCTTCTCAAAGATAACTTGTGCACGACGATATAACAGTTCAGCCTCAGCCAATCTATCGGTGTATTCCAACAAGCCAGCGAGATTGTTGAGATCTCGAGCGACTGCGGTGTGGTCCGGTCCGTAACTCTTCTCGTCAATCGCCAGCGTGCGGCGTACCAACGGCTCGGCCTCGGCCAGTCGGTTTGTTTCATGCAGTACTAAAGCAAGATTGCTTAAGCCTGCTGCAACATTTGGATGGTCGGGGCCGAAGCTACTCTCCAAAATCACAAGTGAACGGCGAATGAGCGATTCGGCCTGAGCCAAGTTGTTCGTGCGTTGCATTAATCCCGCGAGGATGTTGAGGCGGATGGTGACATGAGGGTGGTCGGGTCCGAAACACTTCTCATCGATTGCCAACGCACGGCGAACCAACCTCTCGGCCTCGTCCAACTGGTTGGTCTTTAGCAGAAATCCTGAGAGGCCGGAGAGACATAGAGCGACCTGGGGATGTTCTGGCCCGAAACTCTGCTCACTGATTGAGAAGGCACGGCGATACAACCCCTCCACCTCGTCCAGCCGGTTCATGCTTTCCAGCAGGCCCGCGAGCTTGCTGAGGCGGATGGCAATGAATGGATGATTCGAACCAAGATTCTTCGTGTCGATGTCTAATGCACTTCGGATCAAAGGCTCGGCCTCTGCATAAAGACCCGAATGATCGAGAAAAAGGCACAGCTCATTCGCAGCGTAGGAGATTCGGTTCTCATCGCGATACGCCAGCTTTGACCACTGCTCGAACGACGCAAGGTAAAGCCTGCCCATCGTCCGTTCCTCACCGAGATCCACCCAGTAGCGCCTCAGCTCTTCCTGGTCGCGTTTGTTGATTTCCAGAAAGCGATCTACGTCCAACAGACAGTGGCGTAGACGCTGGTAGGATTCGGTCCGAAACAGCAGCCACGGGAGTTCGTCGCAACTGCGGGAGGAGATGGGCTGCCGCTCAAAATCATCAGCCAGCTGCAACCGCAACTCGTCCCGCCGGTCTTCGTTTGGCAGAAAGGCAGTCTCGACGGCCGCGCGCAGCGAGTCGTGCGCAAAGTTCAGGATGCCGCCGCGGTCCACCAACCCTTCCTGCAACGCGGCGCGCAGCGGCGACCAAGTGGCGAGCGGCAATTGTGGCAGGTCCGCCGGCTTGAGCAAGCGCAAGAGTTCCATTTCACTGAGTCCTCGCCGTGCCGCCCAAATCAATCCGAGCGCCTCGCCCACCAGCCCCGGTCGGTCGCCCTCGTAGTCGCGCTGGTAGCGCGCCAACACTTGTTGCAGCAACCTCGGGATGTCCTGCGCGGCGAGATAATCGTCTGAACGCTCGTCGAGCAGAGCATGCGTGCCGGTAACGCGCAGTTCGTCGAGCAGGATCTTCAGATAGAGCGGATTACCGGCTGCGGGTGCGACAGCAAGGCGATCGAACCATGGGCCATCGAACCATGGGCCATCGAGTGCCTTCCCAAAGCGTTGGAGGTAATCCGCAATCATGCGGCGTCGCTCGTCCGGCATGAGCGGCTCGACGCGGAGCGAGCCCCAGCTGCGCTTCCCTACCGCCTCCAGTGTGTCTCCCGGTAGCGTGGAAACGATCAGGCGCAGCGGACCAGAGAATGGCTGGGACGGCAACCAGCCCAGCAAGCGAGCGTGTTCGTGGTCTTCAAGTTGGTTGAGTGCATCCAGCACGAGGATGAAGCGCACGCTGTCGCGCTCTGCCTTGAGTCGCGCCTTGGCCAAGCAAAGCGGGAAGTCTCGGAGCAGATCGTCATGAGAAGGGGGCGCTTCATCCGAAACACCCGACCAGCGTTTGATTTCGGCGATGAGCCGGGTCATCAACTGCCAGTGCTCGGCGCCGCCCGGAGTGCCACCGATATAGTGCTGGAAAATAAAATCGCTCGGATGCGCCTTGCGCCAATGGTCGAGCCAGTTGGCCAGCAGTGCGGATTTGCCGCTGCCGGAGTCGCCGCGCAACACGAGCGGCGCGCCATCGCCTGACGCATGGCGGTCGAGAGTCTCAAAGTAGTCGGGCCGGCCGATGTAAACCCGGCGGCGGGTTTCGGCAAAAGCTTCGTGATCGCGCGCCTCGCGGGTGAGCAGGTCGGAGATGTCTTCGATGGGGAACTGCGCTGCAATCATGACTTGGCTCATCACATCATACCTTTGCGCTTCGCTATCACTTTACGTTCATCACGGTGTGAAAAGAACTTTCACCTCCAAGCTGTCAAACTGCTCGGCACGCACAAAAAACCCTCTCCCCGATCATCGGGGAGAGGGCCGCTGCAGCCGGAACGTCTTTTAGTCGTCGTCGTCGACCTTGGTCGGTGCCGGGTTGTTGAACTCGGTCGGTGGGCGAACCGTTTTCTCGCCGGGATAAGGGCGCGTAAACCCGGTGGCCATGTACCAGTTCAGGTGGTTGACGGTGTCCGGGTCTTCGGAGTCGGGCTTGGTCAGTTTGCCAGCGAAGATCTGCGCCTTCTTCTGGAGCCAAGCCGCCCTCAGGGCCTTGACCGCCGGGCTGCCCTTTGTGTTGGCTCCGCTGGCTGAAACGCCCTCGTCCAGCGGGACCTGGTTCTTCACGTGCGTCCACGGCTTGAAGTTGTCCGCGGGCGGCACGCCGACTACGAAAGCCGTCCTCATCGGCGACGCCACGAGGTCGAACTGGTTCATGGGCGGCAGACCGAGGATTTGCTCCATCGTCCGAGTCATGTTGACCTGCGTGTAGTAGGTGTGCTGGGTGGGTCCGTTCTGCACGGTGTATGGGCTGACGACATAGCCCGGGCTGCGATGACCGTCGACATGGTCGACGCCGTTCTGCGCGTCGTCTTCCTCGATGAAGATAGCCGACGTGGGCCACACGTTGCTGTGGCTGATGTAGTCGATGATACGGCCGACGGCCAGGTCGTTGTCGGCCTGTTCGGCGTCCACGGTCGGCGGGCCGCCGGTGTGGTCGCACATTACCCACAGGATGCTCAACGCGGGCACCTGACCTGCTGCGACGTCATTCTTGAAGTCCTGCAGCCACAGATCGACGCGGAACTGGTCGGGGATACCCAGATCGAACTGGGGGAAGTTCGGGATGAGGTGGTCGTGCACGGCGGGGAGAGAGGATTCTGCCTGGACCGTATTCTGGTAATGCAGCGTCTTCTCGGTGCCTGCCTCGAAGCTCTGCGCGTCGGCGTAAAACTCGCTCCAACTCGGCTCGCTGGTCGACCCGTTCGGCTGTTTGAACGTATCGTTCTCGACGTATTCGCCGTAGATCTTCACCGTCAGACCGGCGGCCGCGGCTTCCGAGAACAGAAAGCCCTTGTTTTGATAGGCAAGTGCATCGCCGGCGTTCCCGCCGGGATAGCTGCGGACCCAGTCCGGCGACTGGATGTCGTCGGAGTAGGGTGCCATGCCCTCGGTGATCCACTGGTGACCGTCAGCCGACTGGCGGCTCGGGTCGTAGAAATTGTCGAAGAGGGGGAAGCGCTTTACCAGCGTGTGCACGTTCGGTGTGTCCTTGCCGCCGAACACTGCCAACGAGGGGTCGCCATCGCCGGCGGCCACGTCGCCCAGGATCTGATCATAGGTGCGGTTTTCACGGACGATCAGGAACACGTGCTTGATCAGCGACGGATCGCCGATCTTGGCCGGGATTGCGACCGGCTTGGTATTCGGGGAGCCACCGGCGGCAGACTTGATATTTTGCGTCAGATCCCAGTGGTTGTTTTCGAAAACCTGCGTCGTCATCGCCGTCAAGGCTGCGCTACCCGGCACGGGAACGATGCTGACGGTGCCATTATCCTGGTGGGTATTGTAGTCGGTGACGTTGTAGTCGGTCTCGAACGAATAACGCGCGCCGATGCCCTTGTCGTTGGCCACGATGAGCACGTTATCGGCGTTGTCCAGCACGACCGAGCACGGAGCATAGGCTACCGGGATCATGCCCATGACGGGATTCGTCGCGTCGTTGCTGAGGTCGACGACCGCGATCGCGTTGGCATTGTAAAGCGCGACATAGGCAACGCCTGTCTTGGCATCGACGGCGATCGAGTTCGGCGCGGCGCCATAGGCCGGTTGGCCTGCACCGGGCACTCCAATCGGCAGCCCAAGGGAGATCGTCCGCGCCACCGAGTTGGTGGCCGTGTTGATGACCGACACGGTGTCGCTATAAGTATTGGCGACCAAGAGATTCGCTCCGTAGAACGCCATCCCGGTCGGGTGCAGACCGGTCGAGATGGTAGCGGTGACCTTCATCGACGCCAGATCAACCACCGAAACGGTACCGGTGATCGCGGCGCCAACCACCGGGTCGGCGACGATTTCAGTGCCGGCGGAGTTGATCTGGAAGTCCTCCTCCGTAGCGACCCGGCCACCCTCGTTGCTAACGTAGGCGGTCGTGCTCGTGCTGTTGATCAGGATGCTGTGGGGCGCGTTACCGACGCGGATCTGCACACCCTGCTTCGCCGGCGTCGCGGCCAGGTCGATCTTGGCGAGCGTATCGTTCTGGTTCAGCAGGGCATAGGCGCTCTTGCCATCCTTTGCGAGCGCGATGCCGCCAGGATAAGAAGTGTGCGAACTATAGAACGACCCGCAGGGGTTGGCATAAGCGGCCGGCGGGCTGTTCGGAAAGCAGGTGATGAAGGAATTGTTCGGCGGCACGCTCACCTGGGCGTCGTCGCTTAGCATGCCCTCGGCAGAGACCTTGGCGATGGTGACGTTGCTGCTGTCCTGGCTGAACAGCAGGTACTTGCCGTCCGCCGAATAAGTTATGCCGCTATAGCTGCCACTCGAATCCTGTCCGAGCGTGATGTAGTCCTGCAGGACAACCCCAGTCTCGGTGTCGAACACTTCGACGGCTTGCGTCGCGCCCATGGTGA
>JGI12635J15846_10003884_pt1 | contig 12963 bp, 10 predicted proteins | sample BlaSpr_A8_OM2_M2_FD_15846 | JGI IMG/M metagenome (IMG submission 15846) | reverse complement strand
TCGCCCCGCTGTATGAGCCACGTCACACCAGTCTTAGCGTCGCGCGCCAGCCACGACACCATGCCAAGTTCCTGGCCCTTGGGTAGCTCTATCAACAGGTCCGTCTGTTCAAGCTGGAGCTTAGGAGACGCCTCAATGAGGGCCCGAAGTTTGGTGGCGCTATCGTCTCTCGCTTCGGTCTCAGCGGGAGTCAAGGTTGGCCCGCCCTGAGCGAAAAGAGGCAAGCAAAACAACCCGATTAGCAGCCTCCGAAGACACATCGCGCAATGATCTTGGAGTTTCGCTCTCCCAGAAGACGTGCCGACAACGTGCTGGTGGGCGAAGATCCCATTAGAATCCCATAGCGACATCGCGAAGTGCGCTGCAGTCGTGCGGATGCTCACGCCGACTTCTTCTGAACCACGAAAAACTCAATAATTCTCCCACGCCGAGAGCGCGCAATCCATCTCGCCGGCCTTCGAAATCCTTGCGGTACGTAGTATTCAATTGCCTTTGCCATTGCAGTTACCAGTCCCTACCGCACAAATCATCTTCTGAGAATCCGCTTGCAAATGACACAACCGCTTGTCCACGCGACATTGTTCTCTTACTGAGCGTTTTTTCTTGCCACTTTCCTGAAGCTAAACGTTGGACTGATGGACAGCTCGCCGAGATGCGACCGAGATGCTAAGTGATTTGTAAAAAACTTTGTGATTACTCGGCCTGAATCTGCCGCACTAGAACCCCCGGCGCGCGCCGGTGAAGATGTGAACGTACGCGTCCATCCAGACAGCACCGTCCCGTTGATGCCGGGAAAGGCGCGCCGTCAATGATTTGCGCGCGGCATTAAGCACCTCGTTACCTGCTTCGGCAAGCAGTTCGCCGAATGAAGAAAAGGATGCGAGTGCGAAATTCGCCGCCTCAGCGGCAGGCAGTCCACCGCCGATCGGGAGCACTCCGCGCCAGTCGCCCACATCGAGCTGGCCATAACCGGCCCGATCGAGCAGGATGAGCAACTTGTCGGCCTCAGCATAGCGGAACGGCCCCGGCGCTTCGGGATCGAGCGTCGGCAAGGGGATGATTTCGGCCACCACCTGGCGTACGCTCGTCATCCACGGATTTTCGGCCGGACGGCCCCACACCGCGAAGGCGAACCGACCGCCAGGCGCGAGCCAGCGGACCAGGTTGGCAAAGGCGGCAAGCGGGTCGTCAAAAAACATGGTGCCGAAGCGCGAGACTAGTCGATCATAGGGCTTTTCCGGCGCAGTCGCCGTCGCCATGTCCGCAATTTCAAAGCCGATGGCGCGTTCATCGGATCGTTTGCAGCTGCGAGCCAATTCGATCAAGGCCGGAGAGAGATCGAAGCCGTGAACGACACTTCCCGCCGGCGCCCGGCGCAGGATCTCCAGCGTCGTCCCGCCGCCGCCGCACCCGATATCGGCGATGCTACAAGGCGCGTCGAGATTCAGCGCACGGATCAGCGGTTCATCGACAGGCGTGAGCATCGCTTCCATGCCCGCGAGTTGGGCACGCCATTTCTCGCCGCGCGCTGCGGTCCAGTCGGAAGCTGCGGTGTGCTCGTTCATGATTCCAATTCTACCGATCGAGTGCTGGTGGCGGGAAAATTACCAAACACGTCGCTCAACACGCGGTGGAAACGGCGAAACTCTGTCATCGTCCGCAGGGGATCTCATGAGTTTCCCCGGAACCGCCAAGACACGTTGCGGGTATACACGCAAACCATGCCAGGACGGCGGAACTCCGGTGACGAAGCTCCTCCCGAACCTTCTCCACTATCGAGGGGGACTGGTTTCTGCGAAGTCTCGGTCTTGCAATTGCCAACAACGTGATGCGCGATAGATTCTCATCCACTTGCCTACGTTCCCGCCAGACGACATCGTGAGTCATGGGAGGCCCAGGGCGACTGGCGGGTTCTCGCTTTGAACCGGGCGGCCACTTGGTCGCGGATTCGGACGCAGACCCCTCACCTCTTCGATGTAGACGCGGAAAATCTCAGCCACGCTCCACGCCTGAGCAATACATCCACATGGGCGATGAGGAGCATCACCCTCGAAGATCTCCGAGATATGACCTAACCCGGCTTCCGCAAGGTGAGACTCTAATGGAGACAACCAGGCTTGCGCTTGGCGCCTGGCCTCCTCGCTTCCCCCATTCACCTTTATGTACGCGGTAATGAACGGTCCCAGCAGCCACGACCAAACAGTTCCCCGGTGGTAAGCTCCGTCGCGATCTGGAGGGCCGCCGGTGTAGCGTCCGCGGTATTGCGGGTCGGTTGGTGCGAGACTGCGAAGTCCGAAAGGGGTCAGCAGGTGTTCTTCAACTTTCTCCACCACGCTTCTGGCGCGGTCGCGAGGCAACATACTGTGAGGAAGGCTCACGGCGAAGATCTGGTTGGGGCGGATGGATGGATCGGGCGGACCGCCGTTTACCACGTCGTACAAGCAACCAAGCTTTTCGTTCCAAAAGAGCCGGTTGAAGCTCCACTGCGCGATCGCGGCCATGCGGCGATAGCGCTTTCGCGCAGCCTCGTCCCCGAACCTGCTAGCCAGGTCTTCCATAATGCATAATGCGTTGTACCAGAGAGCCTGGATTTCAACAGGCTTGCCCCGGCGCGGTGTTACCACCCAGTCACCGACCTTGGCGTCCATCCACGTGAGCTGGGCTCCCGTTTCGCCGGAAGCCAGCAAGCCGCTGTCATCCACCTTGATTCCATAACGCGTGCCCCGAGCGTGCCAAGAGATGATGTCAGCAAACACGGGGTAGAGTTCGTCGCGAACGAACTCCAGATCGCTTGTGTACGCAAGGTACGCGCGAGCCGCTTCGAAAAACCAGAGAGAAGCGTCGACCGTGTTGTATTCCGGTGTTTCGCCCGCGTCAGGAAAGCGGTTCGGCAACATGCCCTGATCCACATGTTTTGCGAAGGTGCGCAGGATACTACGCGCGACCTCATACTTGCCGGTCGGTAGCGTGAGGCCTGGCAGGGCGATCATGGTGTCGCGACCCCAATCGCCGAACCAGTGGTAGCCGGCGATGACCGTTTTCTCATCGCCACGCGAAACCAGGTATTGATCTGAAGCAGCGGCAAGGCTTTGGGCAAAGCCATCCTCAATGGGGGACGCCACGAGCGCCTTCCGGCGACGTGTGATTTCCGCCCGTCTATATTCGACCGCTTGGGTAACATCACGCTGCTCGGTGGAGGCGATGATCGATGCCTGGCGGCGCAAGCGCAGATCGAAACACAGCGCAAATGGATTGAAGAGGTCTTCGGAACAATCGAGCCCACGTTCGCGCTCGGCGTCATATTCAAAGTTGCAATACCAATCCCCCGTTCTCCGTAGCTTGATAGCGTTGTGCGCCAAGTACAGGCTTGGCAATCCGTGATAAGGAGTGACACTTGCCAATGCGGAGCGTTCTTGCACCGCTGAGTTAATGGCGCCGTTTTTGTGGGTCGTGCCATGGTAGTCGCGGAATGCAATTAACGGACGAATTTCTAGCCGCAGGTTCTTCGGCACCTCCGGACGATTGTTCTTCCTCACTTCATAATGAATCACCGCGCTGTTTTCGCCGTGAATCATGAACACGGACTTCTCGATCTCGATGCCTTCTACTTCATAAGTGAACACTGGAAACGGGTCGAGACGAAACTGTTTGAGATAGTGGAATCCTTGCGGGTGAATAACACCTGGATAGCGGTTAGCCGATAAATCGAAACGCCTCCCATCAATCATCAGCGTCTCTTCGAGCTTCGAGAGGAGGACCAATCGGCCGACAGGTGGCTTGGTGGCGGCCACCAGAAGACCGTGGTAGCGGCGAGTATTCAAACCAATGATTGTCGACGAGGCAAAGCCGCCGAGACCATTAGTTTCCAGCCACTCCCAGCGAAGAGCAACTTCCAGATCACTCCATGTCTCCCGTTCGAACTGAATCATCACCGCTCCTTATGAATTCAGTCTGCGCCAACTGTGGCAGCCGCTGGCTCAGCTTTCTTGCGTTCGCGGAATTCGCCGCTCTGTTGCATCAACTTGGTGACAACGCCCGTCCATCCGGTTTGATGGCTGGCGCCCAGGCCAGCGCCGGAGTCGCCATGGAAGTACTCGTGAAAGAGAACCAAGTCTCGCCAATGAGGGTCCGTCTGGAACTTCTCCAAGTTGCCGAATACCGGTCGGTGGCCCTTTTCGTCACGAAGAAAGATGCTTGTCATCCGGCGCGACAGTTCACCCGCTACGTCCCACAACGTTGTCATGTTTCCCGATCCAGTCGGGAACTCGACTTTGAAATCGTTACCTAGATAGTGGTGGAATTTCTGCAAGGATTCGACCAGCAGAAAATTCAACGGGAACCAGATCGGACCCCGCCAGTTAGAATTTCCTCCGAAGACTCCGGTCGTCGATTCGGCCGGTTCATAATCCACTCGGTGCTCGGTTCCGTTAACGTGGAGTGAGTAAGGGTTCTCGCGATGGAACTGAGACAGAGCGCGGATTCCGTAAGGAGACAGAAACTCACGCTCCTCCAGCATGTATTTGAGAATGCGGCGAAGCTGATCCTCATTCGCAATGGACAACAACCGGCGTTCACCCATCCCCGTGCTGCGCATGCAGGCGAAATTTTCCGTGAGATCGGGACGGTTGTCGATGAACCATTCCAGACGACGCTTGAAGTCGGGCAGCCGATCGAGCACTTCCGGCTCCAGAGTTTCCACTGCAAACAGCGGGATCAATCCCACCATGGAACGGATTTTCATTGGAAACTTCGTGCTGTCCGGCAGCTTTAGCACGTCGTAGAAAAAACCGTCTTCTTCGTTCCAGAGTCCTATGCAGTTGTGGCCACGATGGCTCATGGCATGCGCAATGTAGACAAAATGCTCCCAGAATTTGCTGGCCACGTCTTCATAGCAGGGCTCTTCTTTGGCAAGTTCCAGTGCGATAGCCAACAAATTCAGGGTGTACATCGCCATCCAACTGGTTCCGTCGGATTGTTCGAGATAGCCGCCGGTAGGCAGGGGAGCGCTGCGATCGAACAAGCCGATGTTGTCTAGTCCGAGAAACCCGCCCTGGAAGATATTCATGCCCTCGGCATCCTTGCGGTTTACCCACCAGGTGAAGTTCAACATCAACTTGTGGAAGATGCGCTTCAGAAATTCGCGGTCGCCTCGGCCTGTTCGCTTCTCGTCGATCTTGTACACTCGCCATGCGGCCCATGCATGCACCGGCGGATTAACGTCCCCCAAAGCCCATTCATAAGCGGGTATCTGCCCGTTGGGGTGCATGTACCACTCGCGGAGCATCAGCGTGAGCTGCTCTTTGGCGAAGTCAGGGTCGACCAGGGCAAGCGGAATGCAGTGGAACGCCAGGTCCCAAGCCGCATACCACGGATACTCCCACTTGTCCGGCATGGAAATTACGTCAGCGTTGTACAAGTGAGTCCATTGATGATTGCGTCCCTTCCGTCGCTCCTGGGGTGGGCTTGGGTTATCCGGGTCGCCTCGCAGCCAATCCTGAACGACGTAGTGATAGAACTGTTTGGACCAGAGCATCCCTGCAAAGCCCTGGCGCATGACGTTCTTCGCGTCTGCGGAGAGATCCTCAGGAATGACCGTCGCGTAAAATTCGTCCGCCTCACGCCGCCGAAGCGCGAATGTTTTGTCGAAGGCATCAAACGCGCTCTTTCCTCTGAAGTCCGAGTTGGCAAGTCGCATCCTTATTACAACCGTCTCACCCGAACCGAGTGACAGTTTGTAATGGGCGGCTCCTTTCGAGCCAACATGTTCGGGGTTGACCGCTTCCCTGACACCGTGCACGATATGGTCGTTGATCCCGTCCTTGACGAAGCGAGTGAGATTCTCAATTCCAAACAGCCTTCGAGCATTCGTCTCGTTCTCGGTAAAGAGAAGTTCCGGAGAGCCTTCACAATGGAGCCAACGGGCATTGGACTGAGGTTGGTTCAGCGGAGAAAGGTTCAGTTCGATGACGGGATTGGGAGCGGGGTACGCTTTATGCAGTTTCGGGCGTCGGGCATGGTTTCCCCAAGACCACGTATTGCGGAACCAAATTGTGGGCAGAACCCGAAGACTAGCCGCTTCCGGGCCGCGGTTTGTAGCCGTGATCTTGATCAGAATGTCCTCGACATCGGACTTGGCATATTCCACGGCCACGTCGAAGTAGCGATCTCCGTCGAATACGCCGGTATCGAGTAGTTCGAACTCCGCTTGGCTTTTGTTGCGGCGGCGGTTTTCTTCCACCAGCTTCGCGTAAGGAAACTCCGCTTGCGGGTATTTGTAGAGATACTTCATGTAGGAGTGCGAAGGCGTGCTGTCGAGATAGAAATAATATTCCTTCACGTCCTCGCCGTGATTGCCTTCATTGCCGGTTAAACCGAAGATCCGTTCTTTCAGAATCGGATCACGCTCGTTCCACAGTGCGAGGGCAAAGCAAATCATCTGTCGGCGATCACTGATTCCGGCCAAGCCGTCTTCGTTCCAGCGATATGCGCGCGAACGGGCATGGTCGTGTGGCAAGTATTCCCATGCATTGCCGTGCGGGCTGTAGTCTTCCCGCACGGTGCCCCATGCACGTTCGCTGAGATAAGGCCCCCAACGCTTCCAATGCTTTTTGCGCGTGCGAGATTCGGCCAGTCGAATTTCCTCTTTTGTCATGAAGATCTTCGTATTTCAAATCAGGTTTAGGAGGTATGTAAACTCATCTTCAAGCAAAAGCCCCGGGTGTTGAAGTTCAGTGGGCTGATCGGATTCGGTCCCAATCTCACGAAAGATAGACGGTTCCCGATATTTCAGTTCCAGAGCGAGCGTCGTGGTAAGTGCATTGCGAATGATGCCGCTTTTCATCGGTTTCTCTTTGCTACTCCTCTTCGATTTTGATTTGCATGACCATCGGGGTCATGCACCAGAGCGACAAGGTTGCAGCCAGCCGTCCGCTTGAATCTTCCTTCACAGAAGCTTTGCTCTCGGTCTACGTGTCGTGAAGTTAGGGTCTCACCGTGTGAGCGGACCCGTAGAGAAACTAGACACTAGACCGGAATTCCCCCCCGTCGTCATGTGTAGAGCCAAAGTCTCGTCATGCCCGGCCCCGAGAATCCACACGTTGCCCGGTGATGGGGCAACTCCGGCCCACAGCAGATCACAAGGAAATCCGCCCTTCGTCGGGCTGGGGCTGGATGCGACTGTCCAACTGGTCCCGTCCCAGTGCAAAAGCAGTGTCATCTGGTGCCCCGATTCGTCGGATGGGAAGTAGGAGCCGAACGCCCAGATGTCATTTGGCGAATTCGCCGTTAATCCAAACAAACGGTTCGACTGATTTGCGCCATTCGGCCCTACATTCGGACTCGGAATCACCGCCCAACTCGTGCCGTCAAAGTGCTCGATCAACGTCAGCGTGGCCGCCGATCTCGGAGGGGCAAGCGGCGTGGAAAAGCCCACAGCCCACACATCGTTCGGCGCTAGCGCCAGCACGGCGTTCAATTTGTTTGTGCCCTCGCCTACGTTGGGAGTTGCTACACCCTTCCAGTTCGCGCCATCCCAGTGCATCGCTAAAGTTTCGATGTTATCTGAACCGTTGAATCCCACCGCCCAGGCATCATTCGCGGTGTCGGCGGATGCGCCAAACAAAAACTGATTGTTCGATTCCCCAGTTGTCGCCGTCCATGCTGTGCCGTTCCAGTGCTCAAAAAGTGGCGAGACATCCCCAGTGCCGAGGTTCACCAGGCTCCCGATCGCCCAAACATCATTCGCCGAGCTAGCGGTCATGGCGAAGACATCCGCCTGGTCTTTCTTCCCGAACTTGGGGCCCGGAAACAGGCTCCACTTGCTTCCATTCCACTGCTCGATCACCTGCCCCGGGTGTGCCCCGTCAGTTACGTTTCCCGCGGCCCATGCCAAAGTCGGAGATATATCGACCACGCCCTGCAGAAAGCTGTTGTTGTCGCCTTTGATCATCGGGGCGGGAAACGCTGTCCACGTTGCGCCATCAAAGTGGATCGTCGACTGTCCCACCGCCCAGATGTCGTTAGGAGAAGACGCCGACGCCGCGAGAAGTTCGCTGTTGAAGTTCTGGTTCGGAGTTGGAACTACCTGGAAAGTCGAGGCTACCGCGGTTTGTCCGTATGCCAGCGAGTCTTGAAACAAGGCTACTGTCAATCCGAGAAGCATTGCCGCGCGAACGGTCATTTTCATAGTTCCACCTGAATAGTGCTGAGTTAAGGATGTGCCGGATTTTGACCTTCACGAGTTGATAACTGGCGCTAGTCGCCTTTATTCCCTAACTTCACATTACCTCTTCAATAACGCTTAGGAGGCCTGTAAACCCATCTTCAAGTTCGCCCCGAGGTTGAAGTTGTGTAGGAATTGGGATTTTCGCGGCTGAGAGCCAAATTAAACCGCCAAGACGACCGTTCCTTCAGCTCGGCTAACACAGGGCAGCACATAGCCAGCATTTTTCTGCGCAGCCGTCAGCCCAGCTTCGACGTCCATCTGAACGGTACCGCTAAGAACTCGCGTAGCGCACGTGCCGCATAGCCCTTGGCGGCAGCCATACGGAATTTGTACTTCGTTCTGTTCTGCCAGATCGAGCAGAGTGCTCCCGGCGGAAACCTGACATACCTTCTGCGAGTGAATGAACACGACCGTCTCGACTGGGCGGGTTTCCAGTGAACGAGACTCCGTGGTCGGTTTGCCCTCCCCAAAACTTTCCTGAAGGATCCGGTCCTGGTTCACGCCGAGAGTCGACAGAATCTGGCGTGCGTTGTCCATGAATCCCTTGGGACCACAAAGAAAGAAGGTGGGTGCATTCAGATCGGTCACCTTCTCGGAAACAAATTCCTCAGTCAAGCGACCGCTGCGCCCCTTCCAGGCTGGTTCCGGTCTCGACAGGCACAATTCATACTTGAAGTTGGGAAGAGACCTGCTAAGCCTCGACAGCTCGTTTTCGAAAATGATGTCCGCACCGGTGCGCACACAATATAGGAGCGTCACGGGAGTAGCGAGTTCGAGATCGTCGATATAACGCAGCATTGAAATCATGGGCGTGATTCCACTTCCGGCCGCAATGAGAACTATGCTTTTGTGGAGTGTCCCGTCAAAGTAAAACCTTCCGTATGGGCCGCTTGCTTCCACCGCGAGGCCTGGCTTGGCCCGCTCATTAAGAAAAACCGATACACATCCATTTTCCATGCGCTTGGGCGTGATTTCCACATAGTTCTCGTGGACCGGCGAGGAGGAAACGGTGTAAGACCGCCGTACTCGTTGGCCATCAATCGGCCATTGGAACGTGAGAAACTGCCCTGGCTTAGCACAAAACCGTTTTTCGTCTAGAATCTGGAAGCGCAGCGTCTTGGTGTCGTGTGTTTGCTGCTCGATCTGTGACAGCAGAAGACGCATTGGGCTCTTCGCGTTTTCGTGGTTGGTTAGTGGGGTCAGCCGCGCGGGAATCTCCGGAACGCCCGATGACTCCTGGGAAGCACGCGGCTGCTTTCTCTTCCTGAACACCAAGGCGCACTGGACCAGGCACCCTGCAACAACCAAGCCGGTCGCGAGCCTTAACCCCAGGCTTCCGGGGCTCGCCGAACGAAGGAGTTCCGAGAGCGTGGGAATGGACACAAGCGCGAATGAAATTACGAAGATTGCTATTCCCAGTGCCTTCAGCGACGAATGGCTATGCTTGTAGCGGCGTGCGATCAATATCTTCAGGAAGAGCAGAGGCACAAGGACGAGCACAAGCACAATGTGCAAAACCAAGTGCGTAGGCAGATGACCCGTTATTCCCACACTTACAAGTCTCTGACTCATGCTGTAGGCCATGATGCAGAGCAGAGTCACAAACAAATACCCACCCGCCCGGTGGGCAGCGATCAAGCGGTTTCTCGTCGCTGCGCTGCGCGAGGGCTGGGAAGCCTCTAGCATCGCCACCACGTTGGCAGCAGCCAGTGTGAGGAAGACAACGCCAGCCGCGATAGTGGAAATATTTAACATAGGCTTCCTCTGCGCCGCTGACCTCGTTTGCCCAAGATAGGCGATGAATGCGGACCCTATTCACGACCACAACCACGGCAATCTGCTTACGTCCACGCTCGGAGTTGTGACTCGAATCTCATGTTAGGCGCTAGTCGCAGTTCGGCAGGGGCGATATCGCGTCCGACGAGCTGCACTCATGCCTGTGTAACACCTGCTGGTGTGACACGATCCAGACTCCGTCTCCGTTCGCGACATAAAGCAGGTTTTGGGCCGAGTCCTGCAAAATGCTAGTGACCCCGTCAAAGTTCTGAACGGTCCGCGGATGCGCGGGATCGCTTACGTCGAGCACCCGAACCGACTCGAGAACACCGCTTCCTTGAGCGCCTTCCGCGTTTCCAGTTGCGAGGGAAGCGCCTACGGTCGCAGAATTCTCAGGCGTTTCGAAGATCGCAAGTCCGGAACTCACCATGGTTAAGTTCTCCAGGGGCACTTGGTTGACCACCTTGGGCCGTTCTGGCTTGGTGATGTCAATCACCGTAACCCCGTGCTGGGAAGGTTGCTGTACGTACAGGAATTGTCTTCTGCCCTCTTGCTGCAAGAACATTCGTCGTATTCCGCCGGACAGTGGCAGGTGAGCGATCACTTTTGCCTCCAAGTAAGAAGGATAGGAATCACTGTCAGACGCGTCAGCGCCCGGCGTAGACAAAAGTGCTCCGACCGCCAGCACTATGCAAATAAGAGTTCGAATCTTCAAAATCGTTTTCATGGCATTCATCTTTTTATAAGTCTGTACCCGTGGTCCGGGCTCATCCTGCTTTCGTTTAATTCGAGTTGCGGTTCAGTCGACCCGGAGCGGCATTCCCACTCGACTCCTTACCCGAATGTGCTTCTACTGACGGTTCCGGGACTTTATGGAGGAACTTTAGATCCAGAACAATTGTTTGGTTGCTGGTCGCCGGAGTGCATTGAGGGCCGCTGTAATCTTCGCCCACGGAGTCTGGCATACCACGGTTGTTACCGCGAGTCGGTGCAATCAACGTTGCAGTGCATACGGTCCCGCTATAGTCCTCTCCAGCCGAAGATGGCATACAGTCCTTGTTCTGCGCGACAGGTGGCCAATTAGTTTCTTTTATCGCACTTATCAGTTCAGGAAACTCCTCACGGTCGACGCGCGCTGCCCCCACAATCTCCAGCACTCCTTTTGTCTGTAGCATTGCTGGAGTCAATGGTCCCGATGCATACGCAGCGCTAACACTCGGAAAGAGAAACGTGATTTCACGAGTTACATTGTGAATGACAGGATCACCGTACACTGGACCCGCATAGTCCTCAAGTGGCGACGCTGTGACGTCGCGGTCCACGCGGGTCAACGTAAGATCTCCGATGACTTCCAACCTGCCGTTTCCTGTTCTCAGAATGCGCGTGGACTTGAATGTCAGCAGGGTCTGATCCGTCGCGTCAGGGGCGTAGCTGGTCGGTAAGGTACCCTCAGGACTGAGTACATGCCCCCAGTTTTCATCCGCAGGATAGATACTAAGATCGAAGAACGAGGCGTCGAGGTCGTTTGTGTCCAACTTTACTTTCCCGATCACACGTGCGACACCGGTGTTCACTGAATCTGAGTTCGCTCTGGAGCCTCGAAACAATCGGGCATTGGATGTGTCGGCGTCGAGAATCCAGGTATCGCTGGCAAGAGCTAGAGAGGTAATAAAGAAGGCCGCAGACGCGAATTTTGTAGCTCGATGTTGCATGTTGCATTCCTTTCGTCCTGCGTCCGGCACATCTCAAGCAGGACAGCACTTGAATCGTCCTTCGGCGTTAGGGCTATTTGCACTCTGTTAGTGCTAACAAGCATCGAGCAGGATTTATTCCATAACTGGACTTTTAGGTTTGTGAACTGTTTTTGCGATATCGACAACGCCAGCGGTTTCGTTCAAGCCAGCGAAATAAATAGGCCGCCCAGTGATTAGGACGGCCTTTATGGTACTTTCTGAATTTCTCTTCTTACACACCCGGCAAAAACGCTCCGAATTCTACCTTCCCAACTCATAGTGATTTTCAGTATTTGTCATAAGGATGACGCCAGTCTCGATTAACCGGTTATCCAACACAGTCACCTCAGCCCCGAAAGTGAAGATCTCCTTCACCTTTTCGCGCTCGCCGTCGCTTTCACGGTTGACCGCTCGCAGAGCCGCAACAATCGAGCCGAGGATACAAGAACCGACCAGTAAAATCAGAGCGCTCAAGAAAAGACCGAACAGTAACTCGACAACGCTTTGCAGCATTCGCATCTCCTTCCGTCTTTAGTGGAAAACTTTTGAAACTCGTGTATTCAAAGAATAGACGCACAGATTGCTGTGGAGCCTGCGTTCTGAGAGACCCCAGTCTCCCGAACGCAGCTCCCTGCCTCCTCACAATGAGGCTCAGCCGATCTAATTAGTGCCAGAGGAAGACACAGTACCTTGATCCTTCCCCTGGGCCAGCGCGACCATCGCCCGTGGTAGCGCGAAGGTATAGATGCCCCCCGGTGTGTTAACCTCGCGCAGAAAGTACCTGCCCCCTACCTGCTCGAAACTAAGCTTTGGTTGCCCAGCAGGAGTTCCATCGACAACGATGGGGAGAATAAGCGCACCGTGGCCGTAGCTGCTTATTGCTATGCCTGAATACGCGTCAAGAGAGAGACGGCCAACCGTGTATGTACCGGCGGGGAGGGCCTTGCCTCCAGCGACGAACTCAAACGGAACTTTCACTCGGACTCCCTCGGTGTCCTGAGCGCGAGCACTTATGCCAAACGCCAGCAGGCAAGTCAGACTAAGTATGGCTGTGAGATACGATGTTTTCATGATTTGTCCTTATCAAAATGATCTGAATGTCACTATTGCTAACAGTGCTCGCGCCGTTTTATTCCGTATGTGTCTCTTGAACCATTGCAAGTGTGGAAGGGACAGTTGGTTGCGCGTCATATTTATTTTGGATCGTGGAATCCCCACAGTCGGTGGGGC
>JGI12635J15846_10003883_pt1 | contig 12965 bp, 4 predicted proteins | sample BlaSpr_A8_OM2_M2_FD_15846 | JGI IMG/M metagenome (IMG submission 15846) | reverse complement strand
ACGTTTCTTTAGTATAAAAAGTGAGTTTTGTTGTATCTTAGTTATTTTCTTTAAAGTTTTTTGCTGTAAAAAGAGGTGAATTTGACGTGTCGAAATTATTAAAAAAACAACAAAATATCCGAGCTGTTCTTAAAGTTTGTTACTAGAACATACGGGTAAGGTAAGAGTGAACGTAAAAATCTTAAGCTTATATCTGTTTGATCGCTTAGTTTTATCTTATTAAGGATATTTACTTCTCAAATAGAAAGCAAATTTCCACATGCACTTATTGAATATTTTACAACTTACTTTTATCCTAGGAGAATCTTATTATAAATTACCTTTTCAAAAAATGATTTCATATAAAGTACGAAAAAAAATATATAGAATATGTAGTTCATCATCATGGAATCAGTCAAACAGTTCTTCTACAAAAAAAACACATCAATATGTAATACACGTAACTAGGGACTTTAGCCTTAGTTTAAAACGTGTAGATTTTTCATGGAAGCACTTTTATGGGATCATCAAAGTTCCCACAGATTTAACGACTAAATTACCCGCTATAAACGGAGGTGGGTCTATTTTAAATCTTTCAATTCTTATTCGGTTGTTTCCTATAAACAAAGTTTCTAAACCTATGCTTATACGGAGATTATTTAAAAGCAAAAATGTTAGACTTTTAGAGTCCGGATACTTACTATTTGAGAAAAAACCTTTAGCTTCTCCACTTGATCTCGTTGCCGCAAATTTAAGAATTTCTAAAGGTTTTACTGTGGTACCTGAACAATCTAAAGACTTTTTGCCGATAGCTAGACGTTTAGTTTTTAATTTACGTCGCAAATTAAGAAGACATCGAAAAAAGCATTTAGGGGTCATCAATACTAATCGTAATCTCAACACACCCAACACGGATATAGGGCCTCTTATAAAAGCTATAAAATTTAAGTTAGATGGTAGCATTCGTATGTCTCGCGCTGAACGTAAACGCCAAAATAAACTTAAAATAAAAAAAGCTTTAGAGTACAAGATTCTAAGGGAAGCTAATAGGACTAAAAAAATACTCGACGAAAAAAATAAACTAAAAGTAAAACAAAAGAAAATTCGCGAGAGATTTCACGCAGCCGTAGCTTTAGCCTATTTAAATCGATTGAAATTACTCGAAAGAATTTACATTAATGAGTCTCCCGAAAAACATTTGGATTGGTTATTTAGTTCTGTTGATTTGCAAGAAAAAATCATTAGTATGAAAAAGGAATTTTTTAATCGTTAATTTTAAGAATCAAAACTATGCCTGTATTTCTTCTCCAAGCGATTAAAAAACCATTATCTAATAGTCTAAACAATGAATTTATTAAAAAGACGTTCTTACCTTCAAGTAAATTTAACGCCTTGGTCTTCCCATGTAATGATCAGCCATCTCTTGGCTACTCTTTTTATCGTATTATTAAACGTTTTATGTTAAGAAAAGGTGCTCAAATTTCAAACCCACTCGGTAATAATATCTTAGATAAGACACATTTGGCACGATCTACCTTTAATCTTTTAAAAACTATCTCCGATAATACTACTTTAGAAGAATTATCCAATAATAATACTAAATTACTTTATAACGGTCTTATTAAATATGTAAATAACCATAGCTATGGTAATGTTCAAATGAAAACAAATTTAATTACTGGAGTTTTAAATAATAAACTTTCTTTAGCGGATTTATCTCAAGCGTATGAAAATGCCTATCCTTTAAGTAAAGTTTCAATTGTAAATAAAGGTGTAGCACCTGCACGTATTTTTGCAGAGATTGGTATTACAACTACTCATGTTAATATTTATGACCAGTTTATAAATAACGCTATAATAACTGGTGATACTATAGCTATTAATAGTAAAAACAATCCTAATCCTGATTTATTTTTAACTTTAAAAAATCCCTCTTATGGGAATAGTGAGAGATATTATGATATTAAATCAGGGACTGGTATGGTGAAAAAGCCTTTGCAAGGTACAATAGGTCAATTAACCTTTGAAAATGGGATACAAATAAGTACACCAAATGAAGAAATTGATTTAGATTATTTTAATCGAAAAAGAAAGCTTGAACTACAAAGTCGTTATGAAAACATTTTAGATGACTCAACGTTTATATTTACAGAAAAACAGGAATTCAAACAAGTATATCAAGAATATGTTTATCTATTTCAAAACGCTGAAAGTTTTGTAGACAAGCATATACAATTAGAAAAATGTTTATATTATATACAGACGCTTCCTAGTTTTCCTAAAGCCATCAGCTTTATTAATATAGTTGTCATACCTAAGAATCCCAATTTATCTCAAGAAGAAATTATATTTATGAAAATTTTAACACCTAAAATTCAGTCAAATTGTTTTAATAATACCCGAACATTACATAAATTTATTAAAGAATCTTTAGAAATTTATAATTATGAGATCGATCCTGAAAGTATTAAACGTTTAAATAGAATGAAAGATTCTCTTTTAGAATATTGTTTTTTAGCTAATAATTTGCCACTATGAAATTTAACCCCTTACTAATTAAATTTTTATCTTTATGGTTTCTTAAAGTGAGTCTGTTATTAGGTTTAATATCCATACTTTATTTACTTATAAAATCTCTAAAGAAAAAAAAGAGAGAACTATATAAGTACAAAATTTCAAATTTTTATTTAAATTGGATTTATATCTTAACTTACGTTTCCATTTTTTTAGGATTGTTTATATATTTTCGTGTATTACGCACGAATTATTTTTTTGATTTAAAATCTTTATCTACTTTTTTATATAAAGTAATAACTTTATATAATCTGGATGCTATCAATACAATATACCTTTCTTTTGTGTTTTTATTGTTTATTCTTATTATGTTATTATCGATAATAAAAGTTCATATCTTCTTTATTAATGAGATTTTAAAGCGTAATTTATATTGGTATATTGGTAGTTTTAATTATACTAAAAAACATCCGGGAATGAAATGGTATAAAAATTATTATTTATTTAGAAATAGATTTTGTGATGATTATTCTGCTAGGGGTATTTCTTTAAAATTTCGTAGTGTAATTATAATAGATTTTGGGTCTATGTTATATTTTTATGTATCAAAATTAAATATAAAAGAACAAGTTTTCCAGCAAACTCTAATTACGATTTGCAATATAATAGAATATTTAATTCCAGTTGTAATTCATATAACGCTAATAATACTATTATTTTATGACTGTATTTATAATAACTGGATAATCTCTAAAATTTTTTATTATTTACCGTTTTATATCATTTATAGTCTCTGGAGAAGAATAAGTAATTTTTGTCGTTTTAGTGATCTGAGTTTTGATATCTTGTATTATGATTTATATTATAACCAAGATTTGGTGGAATATAGTAATTTTTCAGACGAAGAAGAAGAACTTATTTATAGCTATCAGGATAATGGTTTACAGTTTCTTAGTACGCAGGATACGTCTGAATTATTTGATTATTATTTTTTTAAACTATGTTTACATAATAAATATATGAGTAAAGACGGTAAAATATTTCTTAATGGTCAAAATGAGGGATATATCCGTGAAGTTGATCCCTCAAGTGAGGATGGTTATCGAAGAGATAAGCCTTATGATCCAAAAACAAAGGAAACCGATGAATAACCCTAGGAAAAATCTACAAAAAATAACAAATATTTTATATGTTATAAGTGGAATAATAATTATATGTTTTATTTTTTGGAGTCGCTTAATCCGAGTTCGTCTACCCAAAGAAATCTTGACCGACGGTTCTCCTGTAGAAATATTAGGTGTTACTTGCCTATTTCTGTTATTTTTAATATTATTTTTATATTCATCTAATAAAATATTACCACGAAAAAAAAATAAGGAATCTTGGGTAAACAAAATAATCTTATATATTAGTAAAAATTATTATTTGAATCAATTTTTAAGTTTTATAATATATAGGGTTATTCAAGGGCCTATATTTGTATATAATGAAATTTATAAAAGAGTTTATATGCGTCCAGTAATTGAATATATAGGTTCGCATTTAAGTGCCAAATTAAATAATTATAAGGAAATTTTTTATGTTATCGTATTTGTAATCCCCAAAATTATCCCTAGCATCTGTTTCTTTATAGATATAGTTGTTTATAAGGAGTTCTTTTATTTTTATAATTCATTAGTATTATTGATTATTCCTTTAATTATAAACGTAATATTATTTGTTATTCAAGATCATTCGCTGAAACAAAAGGATCGCATAGAACATTTTTTTATCTTTGAAGAAGTAGATACAAAAGTTTATATTTCGCTTCAACACGATCTTACGGTAGAAGATCGTGAATTTGCTATTAATGCAAGTTCAGATGCATTATATTATGTACGCCTTAGTTATATTTTTATAGATAATTTTGTAAATCAAATAAATGAAATTAAAAATTTATACAAATATGAAATTAATATCTTTTATTATGGTATGTATCTTATAGGTTTTTTTGTATATTTATTGATTTTATTTAACTTTTATTAATATCTCTGGATTAAATATACTTATTTTATTAAAATTGTTTTATGATTTATCTAGGATCTCAAAAAGAAACAACAAACAAAAGTTAGGTGTTTTAATAAAGAATTAGTTATTAGAATATTAAAAAAAACGCACAATCAAAAGGATTATATATCATTAGTTTTAGCACGACGTCGCTCTCGCGCTGGTGTCGATATGAAAACTAGGGTTTTTTGAAGTTTTTAAAGATAAACGAAGATATATAATGTATTAGGATTAAATGCGAAAAAATTAAGCAAGCATTAAGTTTGGGCGCTTCATTCCATATGCTTGTTATAAACTTATCACTAATCATGATTTACTCGAAGTATTACTTAAAAAAAATTTTTCTTTATATTAAATACAGAAAAAGTTGATGACTTAAAATCTAATATGAAAACCGTGCGGGTCGAGTATTGCAAGTTGCCTTTAATAAACAGTCGACAAGTTTGATATAACAGATATATTAAAGTTTCAAAAAAACATGATCTAACGTTGTTGATGTTTAGTTAAAGATATCTTTCAGTATAATTTACAGGTATTTGTATCGTCAGCGGAAAGATCGTATGATTTAAATACTCTTTTTTAATACGTAATGTCTTTGATCAATTTCTTACGAGCTTAATGTTCCTTTATATCTCCGCTCATTGATTTCATGGTGTTTTATATTTTAGACTAAGCTTAAATATATAGTCATAGTAAATATTATTATTTGCGTAAAAAACTTTGCCTATGTCCAAAGTTTTTTTCTTTTATGTTATGGTATGTATTCTCCAGATATATCGACGAAATAGAACCAGAACTTTTTTTAGATAATGCATTTATATTTAAGGATTTGGATAAGGCTTTTTTTTAAGTTTTTCTTAATGAACGATTAAATGATAAACAATTAAGGGTTTCGCATAGGCGTGTGCGTACTATAAAAACAAGCTAGGACCCTTATATGAAACAGCCATTACATATCCAGCCGTCAAATTTAAACTATAATTACAATTTCGGCATTTATGCCTTTGTAATTTTAGGGTTGCAGATAGTCGGGAATTTTCCTGGTAATGGTTATTGTCCTAGTGCTACTGGGCTTTTTTAAGTGTTGAGCATATTATGAGAGACGTCCATATGGTTGGTTTGTCCGTTATCTCACGCAAATGGAGCATCTTTTTTCTTCATAGTAGTTTACCTTCATATGTTTAGGTCAATATTTTACGGGTCGTACTTTTATCCGTAGAATGTTGTGGTGTTCGGGGTTATAATTTTACTTTTGATGATTATAACATCTTTTTGGGATATGTATTGCTTGGGGTCAAATGTCTTATCGGGCTGCAACGTTATAACAAACTTAGCTCAACTGTACCTTTTTTGGTCAAAAAATTGTATACTGGCTTGGAGTGGTTTCTCAGTAGACAACCCAACTTAATAAATTTTTCAGTTTACATTATATCTTCCATTTGTATATTGGCCTTTGTTGTTTTACATTTTGCGCTTTTACATCAAAAAGGGAGCTCAAATCCATTAGGCCTAAATTTTCGTATAGATGAGCTTCTTTTCATCCATATTATACGTTAAAGATTTTTTTAGTGTTTTTATTTTTATATCTTTTCTAATATTTTTTGTTCTTTTATACCTAATAGTTAGGTCATCCTGATAATTATATACCTGCAATCCAGACTTAACACCAGAGCATATAGTACAGAATGGTATTTTCTTCCTTTCTATGCATTTTAAGATCAATCCCTAAAAATTATTTGGTGTTATTGCTATGTTAGCTAGTATCATATTCCTCTTTTTATTACCATTTATGGATGTCCTTTAATTAGAAGCTCAAATTATAAGCTTTTATAACCATTTTAAATTTATTATTTATGCTACTTGTATTATTTTAGGATTTATGGTCAAAGCCCTTTAGAAGAACTTATCTTTTCTTAGGTAAAGCTTTTACGCATTTTATTTTGTATATTTCTTTCTTTCGTTATTATTGAGAAGATTGACGTTAGCTTTTTATCTTACATTAGAAAAAAGCTTGCTTAAATTAAGTATTCATTAAGATCGAAAAAGGTGTTGATATTATAAAAAGGTGTTAGAGATTTATGCAGGTGGTAGTGTAGTTCGTGTTCTGATAATTCAGGCGCTTGTTTTTTACGAGTATTAAGGTTCTGGGAAAAAGCCCACGAAGTAAGCTAAAACTGGGGATTTTGTTGTAGGTTCGTACTTCGTATACATAGCGTAAAAAGTTCAAAGTATTAAAGGTTCTATTGCAGGGCTATTGTTATACGTTGTGCAGATCATTTAAAAGAAAAGATGGTCAAGTTTAAGATTTCAATTTCCAGCTGTGTTATAGTAACAAGAAAAGGAACCCCACGATCTACAAGATTTATGGACCAATTCCTAAGGAGCTGAGAGAACCGGCTATATACGCATAGTTTCCTTAAGTACTATCGCATTATAATGACCCCTATCACATTTTTAAATTTAAAAATTTTGTTTATTTTCCTGATTATGCTAATAAGTTCTTGCTTGAGCAAAATCGCATTTATCTTTAAAAAATTTTAATGTTATTTCAAATATATTTTTACTAACTACGATACTTTAGTCCATTGGTGATAAAATTCTTTCTACTTATAGAATTATATATCCAAAACGATGTTATCACATTCACGTATTATAAATTAAAATTTACTAAGAATCGATGTCATTCACTATATATATGAAACTAAATTTAGACGAACTTATCCTGTATACGCCTATTACGTCAAAAGACCTGTTAGTATTCTAACATTGTCAAACTCATATTTCAACAAGTAAATATTTTGCTTTTCCAGGATTTATTCACATTTACAGTTTCTTCATGGGAACGAAATATAACTTTATCTTTGAACGGTAATAAAAAAAATATGTATATTTTTTAATGCATAAAACAGCATTCTTTGATTAAGCTTTAAATTATATGGTTCTCTATTACAAAATCAGTTAAAGAAAGAAAACAAGCAAATTGTTTAAGATTACGGAGTCTAAACGGAGATATTATAAATTCTTAAAAATACAAAGTAGTATTTAGGTTATATGCCGTTAATACGCTTTTAAGTTTCATTTTAAAAATTATGTTTAGTTTCAGGAGAAGCTAGATAGTTTATTCGAAAAAATTTAGAATGTCACGTACCAAATAAAAAAATATTTTTCTTATGTTAAAGGATTAAAAAATTCTTCCTGGTAAAAGATGACTGCCGTTTTCCTGGTATGATGGTATTATGCGAAATGCTATAAGACTGGCGTGCAATCTTGTTGGTTCCTGCAAATTCTTTTGTTTTCGTGTTTTAAATATTTTGAGAGAAAATGGCTTAATTTTGGTTATTCACATTTTATTCACGAAGACGTTTACGTATGGGTTTTATCATGGTTATCCTGTGTCATTATCACATTTAAGTATACTGATAGTAATTCTCTATTTTAAAAGATCTTAAAGTTATAAAAACACAAGGTCAAATTTTATTTTGTAAAAAAAGCAAATAAAAATTTTCAAATATTAGCACATATAATTTATATCTTTTTCAAACCCTAAAGGGTTAGTTTTAACGTCTTTTCAGATTTATATTCTAAAACCTTGTCTTCAGTAAAACACAATTAAGTGGTAAAATATTACTTGAGCTTTCAGTTTAAAATTCAAAATTAGAAATTTATAGGAATCAAATCTACTTTCCCTTGGTTAATTCATACTTTACTTCTGATAGACATTTTTTGCTTACTTGCGCTTATGATTACTACATTAATGGCGTTATTCTTCTAGGCTTTTATGCTTGGAGAAAGTAGCTGGTTTCGGTATTTGTACTTTAGATGTTAGTTGTATTATTGCATATAATACCCATGACAGTTATCATAAAACAAGAAACTAACCGTAAGATATGATATAAATTAACTAAGACTAATCCTAAAGATATAAAGATATCGATTTAAATTTTACAGATTTTATCGATAAAAAAAGATTAATAAAGCAAAAGACTTATAGATTACTCGAATATAATTTATTAATTATGAAAATAAGAATTATTAATTAACTTTGGACCACAACATCAGCAGCTCATGGTGTGTTAAGAATGGTAGTAGAGTTAAATGGAGAAATATAAAAAACTGTGATCCACACATGGGTTGTTACATGTGGTACAGAAAAACTAATAGAGCATAAGAATTTTTTACAAGCTTCCATACTTTGACGACTTGATTATGTTTCATGATGGCCCAAGAACATGCTTTAGCATGGCTATAGAAAGGCTATTAATGAACCATTTACCAAAGTAATGTTCCTGCATTCAAAGTTCTACTAGAGCAAGTCATATACGTGATTGTTTCTAGAAATTACAAGGATTCTAAACCATCTGTTAGCTGTACGACGCATGCTATGGACGTTGGTGCTTTAACACCTTTCCTGGGCATTTGAGGAACGAGAGAAATTAATGAATTTTATGAACGTGTTTCGGTGCACGAATGCATACAGCCTATATTCGTCCTGGAGGAGTAGCTTTTGATACCTAAAGGACTTCTAAAAGATATTATGATTTCTTATTACCTTTTTCAAGAAAGCTTACTGAATTGAAGAGTTATTAAACTCGAATCGCATATTTAAAGAACGTTTTGAATATAGGTAAAGTGTCTTATCAGTGGCTAAAGATATGCATTTACAGGAGTTATGGCTCGTGGTAGGGTATACCTTTTGATTTAAGGAAAATTTATAATTATGAAAATTATAAGACTTCTCTTTTAAGGTTCCTGTCGGTTTAAAGGAGATTGTTACGATCGTTATTTAATTCGTATGCAAGAAATGCGTGAAAGTATTAAGATTATGAACAAGTTTGTAATCAAATAGAAAATGGTCCTATATTAACTCATTGGTAAATTTAGTAATCCGTCCGTGCCAACATGAAACATTTATGGAATCTCTTATCATCATTTTAAATTTTTCTCTAAGGTATTATAATGCCTGAAGGAGCTCTTTATACATCCGTGAAGCACCAAAAGGAGAATTGGTACTTTTTTAGCAGCGTATACCAAGATACTAAACCATATGTTGTCATATACGTGCTCCAGGATTCTTTCATTTGCTGCAATTAATGTATATCTAAAGAACATTCTTTAGCTGATGTGTTGCTATCATGGTACGTTAGATATAGTCTTGGTGAAGTTGACAGATAATTATTTATTTTGGTTATTATTTAATATCTAAGATAACATTTTGATAAAACTTCAATTAAGCTTTGATTATTTAATATAGACGTATGTACTAGATTATAGTTTTACCTCTATAAGTAATATCGCTTATATAATTAGGATATGATAATCTACCGATTGAAATAAGAAGTAATGGGTAAAAATTATCATCTTACCATTTAGTAATCCATCTCCATGGCCAATATTGTCTCGGCAGCATTATTAGGAGTAACTATGGTGCAGTGATGTTTTTTCATTCTTTACACGAGGAATTATTTATTATTATTTTCACTTGTCTCGTAGCAGTCTTATTTCTTTTTGGTGGAGAGATTTATTAGAGAAGGCACTTATTTGACAAATCATACCAAAGAAGTTCTAGCTGGGTTACGTCTTGGTTTTATATTATTTATCGTCTCAGAAGTATGTTTTTCTTCTCATTCTTTTGGGCTATTTTCACAGCAGTTGAGTCCTAATATTGAAATGGAAGTCAATGGCCACCATTTGCACTTGAAGTAATCTCTTTAAAGCTTCCTATAGTTAATACCTTATATTATTAACATCAGGAGCCACAATTACGTAGGACATCTGGCTATTATAGAAATGAAAAACAGAAAACTATGAAGCATTATTAGTTACAATACTTTTAGCTTTAATATTCACAGTATCCAAGTATATGAGTACAGAAATGCTCCTTTTCTTTTTCTGATGGTGTTTATGGATCTGTTTTTACATATTAACGGGTTTCCATGGTCTTCATGTTCTTATGGTACTATATTTATTGTAGTTCAATTGGTAAGAGTTATAGAGAACATTTAAAACCTGAAGTCATCTAGGCTTTGAAGCAGCGCTTGGTACTGGCATTTTGTCGATGTAGTATGGCTTTTATTGTTCATTATTGTTTATGTATACGGTAGCAATGTTATAGGATAAGTTTTGTGTTTCTACTAAATATTTCCTTTTCTGGTATAATTAAGGATCTCTTAAACTTTTTACTAACTAACTCCTAATTATTCTTGTATACTGTTATAACATTAGTTTTGATACGTTAGTCAGATGATTTAATTGTCTAAATATAAGTTAATAAAATTCTTTAATACAGATTTAATAGTTATTATAAAGTATTTCGTAAAATCTGTAAAATTATTGTGATTTAAATATAATCAATCATATTGAATAAAACATGGGTATAAAGTTAATCTCAAATATTTCGCTTAGGTATAAGCATTGATGGAAGTATCAATTGCGTGATCCTCTTTTGCAAATATCTTTATATATAAAATGATTAAAAATTTGGTGTTCAGTATTCAGTTCTTATACTTCATATAGTATAGGAAGAACCATATCGAGAAGGATATGGATGGTTACGTAATGTAAATATTCCTAAGAGGTTGATGATTTACAAATGAAGATATCATGATTTATTTGTTAAAAAAAGAAAAGTTATTTCTAATCCTTCTTAGAAAATTCATTTGTTTTTCCCATTAAATATTTCCTATGCCCTTCATTATTTTTAGCTATTTTTTACTTGATGGAAATGCTGAAAAGGAAGTTTAAAAAGGAATTACCTGAAAACTCTTTTTATTATTTAGTGGAAAATTTTTTAATAAATACCGTGACATAGTTTATATTTTTAAAAAATATGTTTTTAAATCCTAAAGATCTATCGAAAGATAATGTAGCGTTTATTTTCATTATTCTTTTTACGGAATAGTCTTCGTCGCGATTTAAATTAAAACGTAATGAAAGCGAAAACTAATTTTTTATAAACGATTACTATACGTTATACTCGATATCACTCTTTATAAAACTAAGAAGAAAACGTCGAAAGTTACATAAAGTCTTTCTATTTGGTTAATCAATTCCTTTAAAGTTTCTATAAACCAGCTTTTCATATAGTATATTACAAAATTAAAAATTTTAAAATTCTAATCCGATATATTAAGTTTTATAATAAAAATTTCCTAAAAAAAGATTATTTTTTTTTAATCTACTATTATAAGTATATCTCATTATTAATCTTATGCCTAAGAGTAAAATTTTAGACGTTTGTTTGTTTTCCTAACTTTATGTTATATGTATCTTTTTCTTTTCGATATATCCATTTTCAATATAAAAGAAAATTTTCCAATTAGATTTTTTCTGTTTAACTTCTTAGTAAATTTGTTTATTTTCATTAAAAAAAGTGCTTTTTTACCTACGATAAAAAACTTATTTACGTTACTATGGTTTACATAATAGAAATGTAAATTCGCATTCATCCTAAATTATATTCTCGTAAAATTAAGTCAATATTTCATATTAAATGACATTTAAAGCCTTTAATACGTGTTTAAAAAGTCTTTCTATATTAAAGGTTTTCGATTAATAATTTCGGTAGATTAACTAGAAAAGAGCGTGCAGCTTTTATTGTTAAAAGCTTTAAAACTATGCCTTATCTTCTTATAAACAGAAAATGATTACGCTGCTGATTTAAGATTATGAAATTGGTGTTGTTGGTATAAAAATTTACTTGTTTGTGACGGAACTCCTCTTATTACTATTTTTTTGAATTTAAAAATAAATTATGAAACAGTTTCTAATAATATAATTTTTAAAAAATCACATAAAAAAAAACTTTTTAAAGGTTAAAAGGCACTCGTTTAGTCTTTATAGTGAGGTTTGAAAATTAAAGAAAAAGCATATCTTTCTCATCACAATTTGAATCAACACGTAAAGTTATTGTTAAAATTTTAGTCCTAAAGAAGTTAAGAATAAAAAAAATACTAAATACTGCGTAGTGCTAGGACACAAAAAAAACGAAGGAAACAACCAGAAAGAAATTTTTGTCTTAAGAACTAATTTTTATTCACCCTGACTAAAAAGCCTTTACAAGTACGTATGGGTAAGGTAAGGGTAATCCTTATACCTGGGTTTATCCTGCTAATCGATTAGAGTTATTTAGAAATCTCTAGACAGAGCATAGTTTAAAATTAATTAATCGTCTTTTCTATCGTTCTGTTATAAATTACCGAAACAAACTAAATTTATTTTGATCGTAATTTTATGCGAAGAGAGTTAAACTTTAAATCGAAATAAACCAGCTTTTACGTAAACTGTAATATTATATTTTTAATGAAAAAGAAAGTTTTGATATGGCTTAAAGAAGTTGAATTGGTGCAGACTATCCTTCCTCAGGTTTTCCATAGGTAAAAAAGGACGGCAACTTTAAGTTATTTCCTTTACGTTTCTTTAGTATAAAA
>JGI12635J15846_10003877_pt1 | contig 12974 bp, 7 predicted proteins | sample BlaSpr_A8_OM2_M2_FD_15846 | JGI IMG/M metagenome (IMG submission 15846) | reverse complement strand
GCGACTTCCGCGACAACAAGCAAACCCGCGACGAGTTTCTCTCGCTGGTCGGTTCGCCAAGACCGTAAACGCCCCAAAGTCGACGTCAACGAGCCGCTTCAGCCGAAGCTCGCGCTCCCTGCTTCCGCCGAAAATCCCTTTGTACAGCAATCACTGTATGTTAGCATTTTGAAGTCGAAGAGAGACCAAGAGCATAGAGCAGGGCACGACGTTTCAGGAGGGGTCGAGTTGAGCGCAGCCAAACTGGCATTAATCGAACAGTTCCGGGTTCACACTAAAGACACGGGTTCACCGGAAGTGCAGATTGCTTTATTGAGCGAACGCATCAGCTATCTGACCACTCACCTTAAGTCCCACGCAAAGGATCACGCCTCACGCCGCGGATTGATCATGATGGTCAACAAGCGCCGCAGGCTGCTGGACTATCTGAATCGTCGCGACCCGGATCGGTATCGCGAGATTGTGGAACGACTTAGTTTGCGCAAGTAGCGCGGATTTCTTGAGCGGCCGTTCTGGCCGCATTTTTATCCACCGCACAAACCATAATTTTCAGGCGAGATGCGGACCGCGCGGCGCGCTGTCGCTCGTCGCAAAGTTTTCCGCTCCGTTTTCTTCTCTGCTTTCTCCCTTCGAGGCGTTTCCCGAGACTGAAATCTCGTATCTGAACCAAGCGTCCCCGGTGAACCGGGGCAAAAAGGATGTGAAGTGATGTTTGAAAAAGTTAATTTGGAAGTTGGCGGACGTACTCTGACCTTCGAGACGGGCAAGATGGCCCGTCAAGCGCACGGGGCCGTGGTGGCGCGTTATGGCGACACCGTGGTGTTGGCCACGGCCTGCATGGACAGCAAAGCGGCCGAAAAAGATTTTCTGCCTCTTACCGTGGACTACCGCGAGTATACATACTCGGCCGGCAAAATTCCCGGAGGATTCTTCAAGCGCGAAGGCCGCCCCTCGGAAAAGGAAATTCTCACCTCGCGGCTGATTGACCGCCCGCTGCGGCCTTTGTTCCCGGAAGGTTGGTCCAACGAGACGCAGATCGTTTCCATGGTGCTCTCCGCGGACAGCGAAAATGATCCGGACGTTATCGGCGTCACCGCCGCTTCCGCCGCGCTGTACATTTCGAAGATTCCATTTACCACGCCGATCGCCGCCGTACGCATCGGAATGCTCGAAGGCAAGCTCGTCGTGAATCCCACCGTCGCCGAACAGAAGACGAGCACCATGAATATCGTCGTGGCCGGCTCCGATAAGGCCATCGTCATGGTGGAATCGGGCGCTCTGGAAGTCTCGGAAGACGCCGTCGCCGACGCGCTGGAATTCGCGCACGCGGAAATCCGCAAGATTGTCGCCGCCATTCGCGAATTGCACGACAAAGTAAAGATGCAGAAAGTTTCCTTCACGCCGCCGGCGTTTGACGAAGCGCTCTATAAGCAGATGCAACAGCAATATGGCGAGAAACTGCGCGACGCCTCCGACACCGCGAAATACCCCAAGTCCGAAAGCTACGGCCGCATAGATGCCATCAAGGCCGAAATTTACGCGGTGCTGCCTCCGGAAGACCTCGAGAAGAAAAAGCTCGCCGCCCGCGCGTTCGAGCGCCTGCGCGAATTCATCTTCCGCGACGATATGCTCACGCGTAAACGCCGTCCGGATGCGCGCGCTTTCGACCAGGTCCGCGAAATCACTTGCGAGACGGGCGTGTTGCCCCGCGCTCACGGTTCGGCGCTTTTCACCCGCGGTGAAACGCAATCGCTTTCCACCGCGACGCTCGGCACCAAGGAAGACATGCAGCGCCAGGATCTTCTCTTCGAGAAGGATACCTTCAAGCACTTCATGCTGCATTACAACTTCCCGCCGTTCTCGGTCGGCGAAGTGAAATTCCTGCGTGGGCCCGGCCGCCGCGAAATCGGGCACGGCGCCCTCGCCGAACGCGCTCTCGCGAACCTGATGCCCTCCGACGCGGATTTCCCCTACGCCGTGCGCTGCGTTTCGGACATCCTCGAATCGAACGGCTCTTCCTCGATGGCCACCGTTTGCGGCGGTTCTCTCGCCCTGATGGACGCGGGCGTTCCACTCAAATCCGCTTGCGCCGGTATTGCGATGGGCTTAGTCGTCGAAGGCGATAAATACGCCATCCTCACCGACATCGCCGGCGCCGAAGATCACTACGGCGACATGGACTTCAAGGTTGCCGGCACGCGGCAGGGAATTACCGCGCTGCAGATGGATATCAAGGTCGCGGGCGTCAGCATCGCCATGATGCGCGAAGCCCTGGCCCAGGCCCGTAAGGCCCGGCTGCAGATTCTGGACATCATGGACAAGACGATTTCGTCCGCGCGCCCGGAAATTTCGCTCTACGCTCCGCACCTCTTCATGCTGAATATTCCCACGGATAAGATTCGCGACCTGATCGGTCCGGGCGGCAAGAAGATCCGCGGGATTATCGAAGCTACGGGCGTGAAGATTGACGTGATGGACGACGGCAAAGTGCACGTCTTCGCTTCCAGCGGAAAATCAGCCGAAGAAGCGCTGAAGATGATTCGGGACGTAACGGCCACCGCCGAAATCGGCAAGACCTATCTCGGCACGGTAGTGCGCATCGCGGAATTCGGCGCTTTCGTCGAAATTTTCCCCGGAACCGACGGCCTGCTGCACATCAGCGAAATCGCCGAAGCGCGCATCCGCGCCGTCCGCGACGAGCTGAAGGAAGGCGATCAAATTCTCGTGAAAGTATTGGCCATCGAAGGCAATAAGATCCGCCTGAGCCGCAAAGCCGTGCTGCGCGACAAGCAGGCCGCCCCCAAGACCGAAGCCGCAACCTAACCGCAAAATACGGAAACGTGATTCTCGCGAAGGATTCGCGGGAATTGCTGATTCAGGGGAACTAACCAGGGAGGCGAGCAATCGCCTCCTTTTTTATTCCTCGCGCCCGCTGACCCGCTCAATCTGCGCGCCCACATCCTGCAATTTCAACTCAATCTGCTCGTACCCGCGATCAATATGATAAACGCGGTCAATCCAGGTCGTGTTATCCGCCACCAACCCAGCCAACACCAACCCCGCGCTAGCGCGCAAATCCGAAGCCGTCACCGGCGCGCCGCTCAAAGGCGTCGGTCCGGTCACGACCGCCACGCTTCCGTCAATCGCAATGTCCGCGCCCATGCGAACCATTTCGCTTGCGTGCATATAACGGTTTTCAAAAATGGTCTCGCGCACCTGCGACACGCCCTGCGCCTGCGTAGCCAGCGCCATGAATTGCGCCTGCATATCCGTTGCAAATCCGGGATATTCCTCGGTAGTTACGTCTGCGGCCACGAGTTTCTTCGCTGCCCGCACGCGCAGCTTGCCGTCACCCTCGCATTTAATTTCCACGCCGCACGCCCGCAGTTTCTCGATCACCGCCTTCAAATGTCCCGGCTCGCAATGGGTCAGCAGCAGTTCACCGCCGGTAATCGCCCCAGCCACTAGAAATGTTCCCGTTTCGATTCTGTCCGGAATAATCGCGTGCGTCGCGCCATGCAACTTCTCCACACCCTGCACGCGCAAGGTCGAAGTCCCTAAGCCCTCGATCTTCGCTCCCATCTTGATCAGCAATTCCGCCAGGTCGGTGACTTCCGGCTCCATCGCGGCGTTTTCGAGCACGGTCTCGCCCTCGGCGAGCACCGCCGCCGTCAAAATATTTTCCGTCCCGGTTACCGTGATTTTCGGGAAACGCAAAGTCGTCCCCCGCAATCGCTTTGCGCGCGCCTCCACGTAACCGTGCTCCACTTTGGTTTCCGCGCCCAGTTTCTCCAGCGCCTGAATGTGCAAATCAATCGGCCGCGCGCCAATTGCGCATCCACCGGGCAGCGAAACGCGTGCATAGCCAAATCGCGCCACCAGCGGCCCTAGCGTTAGCACCGAAGCGCGCATCGTTTTCACCAGCTCGTAAGGCGCCTCGCGCATCGAAACCGTCTCCGCCTGAATAATAAATTCGCTGGGCGGCAGGTCGGGGCTTTCCACGCGACAGCGCATGTGCGCCAGCAATTTCGCCATGGTGATGATGTCGCGGACGTGCGGAATATTCTGCAGCGTCACCACGTCGCTGGTCAGCAGCGCTGCGGCCATCGCGGGCAGCGCCGCATTTTTCGCGCCGCTGATCTGCACCGTGCCTTCCAGTTTTCGCCCGCCTTGAATCTTGAACCGGTCCATGTTATTTCCCCTGGCCTTTCAGGTTCGCTCGTCGCTTCGGATGCAGTTCCAGCGCCTGCCGCGCATTTCCGCCGGATTTCCGCAACGACCGCCGCGCCGCCACCGCGTTCGCCCCCGTCTTCAACATCACCAACGCCGCCGGCAAATCGTGTCCCGTCTGCTGCAGTGCGTGTGCCGCCTGAGACGCACTCACCCCCGCGGCTTCCGTCAAAATCCGCGCGCCCCGCCGGTGCAACTTCTGATTTGTCAGCGCCACGTAAATCATCCAGTTCTCATAAACTCTGCCGAGCCGCACCATCGCCGTAGTGGAAAGCATGTTCAGCACCATTTTCTGTGCGGTACCCGCCTTCATTCGCGTGGACCCAGCAATTGCCTCCTGCCCGGTCTCCGGCGTGATGGCAATTTTTGCCATGCGCGCCAGCGGCGATTGCGGATTCGAAGTCACGGCGACCGTCACGCACCCGCGCCGCTTCGCCCATTCCATTCCGCCCAGCACGTATCGAGTCGTTCCGCTCGCGGCGATTCCCACAACTACGTCTCGCTCTGTAACCCCGGCCTTGGCCAAATCTCTCGCGCCATTCGAGGCAGAATCCTCGGCGCCCTCCACGGCCCCGCGCAACGCCTTCGCGCCCCCTGCAATCAGCGCCTGCACCATCTTCGGTCGCGTGCCAAATGTTGGTGGACATTCCGCAGCATCCAGCACCGCCAGCCGCCCGCTCGTTCCTGCGCCGATATAAACCAACCGCCCACCGCGACGAAAACTTTTCACAATCGCGTCCACCGCCCGCGCAATCTGCGGCAATACGCGCTGCACCGCCAGCGCCACGCGCTGATCCTCGTGGTTCAGCACGCGCAAAATCTCAATCGTGGACTTGGTGTCCAGCCCGCGCGTCCGCGGGTTGCGCTGTTCCGTCCTGGTTGGTGTCACCGCGCCCCCAGTCGTCCGTCGGCCTGCAAACAGTGTTCCATTAATTATACCGATAGGCGGCTTCCAGTATGGGGCCTGTAATGAATTCCGGTAGGCTATGTGACGAGGGAGTTATCGAGCGGTAGTGGAAGCGTTCGCCAGGCCCAGCGCCTGTAGAATCGCATCGTGTATGGCCGGGCGCACCTGACGAATCTGTTCATTGGCGCGCGTGGGATTCACGCGATTGGTCAGCAGCACCACAAAAAGGCCGCGTTCCGGGTCAATCCACAGCGATGTTCCGGTGAATCCGGTGTGCCCATAGGTGCTCGCCGAAAGATAATGCCCGGCGGCCGAATTCGGCGGCGTCGGTACGTCCCAACCTAGCGTCCTCGCCGAGTCACCCACGAGTTGTCGCGCCGTAAATTCCTGAATTGTCGTCCGCGCCAGCAAACGATGATGCGCGTAAATTCCGCCGTTCAGCAGCATCTGCGCAAACGCTGCCAGATCGCCGGCGGTGCCAAACAACCCAGCGTTCCCGGACACGCCGCCGAGCGCGAACGCATTCTCGTCGTGCACTTCGCCGCGCAGTAGACGCTTGCGGAAATCCGTGTCTAGTTCCGTGGGCGCAATGCGCGCGCGCATCGAAGCCGGTGGATTATACATTGTATCGCTCATCCCCAGCGGCGCGAAAATGTGCCCCTTCGCGAATTGCTCCAGCGTCTCGCCCGTCAGCCGCTCGATGATTTCGCCCAACAGAATGAATCCCAGGTCGGAATATTCCACCTGCGTCCCGGGCTCGTGCACCAGCGGCTCAGCTAATATTTTCTCGAGCACCGCGTCGTGCCCCTTCGCTTCCTTGTAATAATCGCGGTGCGCCGGCAATCCCGAATCATGCAGCATCAGCATCCGCACGGTAACTCGCGCGCGCCAGGAAGGATTTGGGTCAGCTTTCGCCGCCGCCGAAAATTCCGGCAGATAACGCTGCACCGGCGCATCCAGATCCAGCCGTTTCTGCTGCGCCAGCATCATCGCCGAAGTGGTCGTCACAATCACTTTCGTCAGCGATGCCATATCGTAGATCGTGTTCTCGGTTACTTTAGGGGCTTTTGCATCGAGTGTCTGTGCACCGAACGGATACACCGCCAACTGATCGTGATAACCCACCGCCAGCACGCCGCCAGGAAAAGCGCCAGCCGTCACGAAGCCATCGAGCAATCCGAACACCGGATGCAGCTGGTCTTTCATCTCCGAAGACGCAGGCCGCAGCGTCATGGGATCCGCCGCGACGCGCAATCCATCGCCGAGCTTCACTGCTCCCGGCACCGTCACGGGAATCTGTCCCTGCGTCGCCACCTGCCCAAATAGCGCGCGCACCGCCGCCACTTGCGAAACCGAATTTGTCGAAAATTCCGCGAGCCAAGTCTTCGCGTCCGGAAATCCTTCGATCAAATAAGGACTGCCAAACGCAATCACCACGACGGGCTTCCCAGCCGCAATCATCTGATTCACAAACGCGCGCTGCTCGTCGGGCAAACCAACATTTCCCTTGCGATCAGCGACACGAACAAATAGCGCCGCAATCGCCACATCGTAAGTGTCAGCGGGTGGCAATTTCAGCGTGCTCACATTCGCGAATTGCAGGTCCGCGCGCAAAGCCTTCAGGGAATCCACCCGCCAGCGAATTTCCGGCTCGATCGTCTCCCCCGGATAAGGATCAGCATCCGCCGAAAGCGACACCAACAGCACGCGCAAAGGTTTCGTCGCGTCGAGCGGCAGCATGTGCGCCGTATCGCGCAACAAAGTCACGCCACGATCCGCAATACTCAGCGCCTGCGCCGCAAATTCCGGCCGTGCGAACTTCTCATCCAAATGCTCAATGTCCGCCAACCGGTTGCGATCCAGCCCCAACCGCGACTTCGCCTGCAAAATCCGCCGCACCGATTCATCCACGCGCTTTTCAGTGATGCGTCCGGAGCGTACCGCGCGTTCCAGCCCCGCCATCGCCGCATCTGGCACCGGCGGCATCAGCAGCACGTCCGCGCCGGCCTCCACGGCGCGCACTGCCGCCTCGCCCGGCGGGTAGCGCGACGTCACGCCACCCATGTCCATCGCATCGGTAACCACCAGCCCCTTATATTTCAATTCGTCGCGCAGCAATCCCGTCAAAATATTCCGCGAAGTCGTCGCCGGCACGCTCGCATCCGGTTCAAACGCCGGCACCGCCAAATGCCCCGGCATCACCGATCCCACGCTCGCGCCAATCGCCGCGCGAAACGGCACCAGTTCCGTCGCCTCGAGCTCCTTGCGATCGCCCGGCACGGTTGGCAGCGCGAGATGCGAGTCCACGCTCACATCGCCATGCCCTGGAAAATGTTTCGCCGTCGCCAACCCGCCGTTTTCCTCAATCCCGCGAATTTCCTGCGCCACAAACTCGCCCACACTCTTCGGGTTCTCGCCAAACGAACGAGTGTTGATGATCGGATTGTCGGGATTGTTGTTCACGTCCGCGTCCGGCGCGAAAATCCAGTGCACGCCCGCCGCGCGCGATTCCAGCGCAATCACTTTGCCCATCTGGTACGCCAGTTTCGGATCGTTCGTCGCCCCTACCGCCATCGCCGATGGAAACGAGGTCCCTTCCTCCAGCCGCATCCCCGTCCCGCTCTCGAAATCCGCGCCGATCAGCAGCGGAACCTTCGCGCGCCGTTGCAGCTCGTTCGTCAACTCCACCGTGGGATACACCTGGCTGCGCTCGATCCCCAGCGGTCCGCGCGTCGTGCCCACAATAAAGCCGCCTACATGATTTTCTTCTACCTCATGCACCAGATTCTTGTAGTCCGCGCTCGCCGCCGAAGTGAACACGCCAAAATAGTAGGGCATCAGCATCTGCCCCAATTTTTCGCGCAAGGTCATTTTCTTGAGCGTGGATTCCACCCATGCGGAATTCGCGGCAGCAGGTCCAGCGGCGGTTTTTGCGGCTGAACTCCGTGCTTTCGTGGCGGAAGTTTTTTGCGACCGGGCGTAGGGTGTCATTAAAAGGAGCAGGAGCAGCGCGGAAAGTCCGAGTTTACGCATCGCACCCATTCGGAACCTTCCATGTTGACGCTCGCATCCCGCGGCTGTATATAACACACGGTATCATGCCGCACAACGAATCCTCCTCCACGATGTTTCGTATCAGTTTTGTTCCGATTTTGCTCGTCTGCGCAGGCGTCATCGGCGTAAGCAGCCTTGCACTCCGCCCCGTGCCTCGCGATTCAGCGCCCTCAGCGTTGCCAACGCCATCATCGCCCGCGCAGGCCGCCGAGCACACGCAAACTGGCATCGACGTCCTCGAACAACAAAATTTCGTTCCACTGCGCGGCAAACGTGTCGGCCTGATCACTAATCAAACCGGTGTTGATTCGCAGGGCCGCCGCACGATTGATGTCCTCGCGCACGCCGACGGCGTAAAGCTCGTCGCGCTCTTCAGCCCCGAGCACGGCATTGCTGGCCAGCTCGACAGCGCCAACGTCGCCAACGCCATCGACGCCGTCACCGGCCTGAAAATTTTCAGCCTCTACGGCGACACGCGCCGTCCCACCGACCAAATGCTGCAGGGCCTCGACGCCCTGGTGTTCGACATTCAAGGCGCCGGCGTGCGCTTCTACACCTTCATTACCACTATGGGCTATTCCATGGAAGCCGCGGCACAACACAAAATTTCATTCTTTGTCCTCGACCGCCCGGATCCGCTAGGCGGTGAAAAAATCCAGGGTCCGATGCTCGACCCCTCGCGCATCTCCTTCGTCGGATATTTTCGCCTGCCGGTCATCTATGGCATGACGTTCGGCGAGTTGGCCAAAATGTTCAACGCGGAAAATAATCTAGGCCTCGATCTGCACGTGATCGCCATGAAAAACTGGCGTCGCAGCGAGACGTTCGATCAGACTGGTCTCACCTGGATTCCGCCTTCGCCCAATCTGCGCACGCTCAATGAAGCATTCCTCTACCCCGGCGTCGAAATTCTGCAACCCGCCGGAGTCTCGGTCGGCCGTGGCACCGATACGCCATTCGAACAGCTCGGCGCGCCCTGGGTTCACGCCGACGTGCTGCTGAACTCTCTGAACGCGAAGCAAGTTCCCGGAGTGCGTTTCACTCCGGCCAGCTTCACTCCCACCGACGGTCTCTACAAAGGCGAAGCCTGCGCCGGCGTGAAACTCGAAATCACCGATGCCGTCGCGTTCGACTCCATGCGCACCGGCCTCGAAATCGCCGACTCGCTACACCGCCTCCACCCCGAACGATTTGAAGTTACGAAGCTGATGGATTTGCTCGCCTCGCAGACCACCGTGGACGGGCTGATCGCCTACCAACCAGCCGCCGGAATCATCGCTAGTTGGGCCGACGACCTCGCGCAATTCCGTACGCTGCGTGCCAGTTATCTGCTCTACAATTGAACGGGGTAAAACTGTCGCGCGCCGCGCAGCCGCAACCCGCGCCCGCGTGCTCTAAAATATCTGCATGCGCATCGTCTCCTTGCTTCCGTCAGCCACCGAAATTCTCTACGCGCTCGGCGTCGGCGACCAAGTCGTCGGCATTACGCACGAATGTGACTTTCCGCCCGAAGCCGCCGGTAAGCCCGCGCTGATCAAGCCGCGCGTCGATCCCACCGCCGCGCCGGCGGAAATCGATCGCCAGGTCAGCGAACTGATGGCGCGCGGAGAAAGCATCTACGCGGTGGACGCCGACTTGCTCGCGTCCCTGGCGCCCGACCTGATCGTCACGCAGGACCTGTGCCACGTCTGTGCCGCGTCGCCCGACGATCTCGCCACAGCGCTCTCCCGTTTCTCGCGCCCGCCCCGCGTGCTCACTCTCACTCCGCACTCGCTCGATGACGTGTGGCAAGACATCATCCGCGCAGGCGACGTAACCAACACATGTCCACGCGCAGAATCGCTGGCCGCCGAACTGAAAGCGAGAGTGCAAGCCATAGCGTCCATCACAGCCTCAACAACCGTGCGCGCGTCCAGCGCAGCGCAAGCCGCCGCGTCCGCCGCGCCGCAAACCGTCGCGCAAGCCGCCGCGCGATCCGCGATCCGCCCGCGCGTAGCCTGCCTCGAATGGCTCGATCCGCTGTACGTAGGCGGCCACTGGGTTCCGGAGATGGTCGCAATTGCAGGAGGAGAAGACGTGCTCGGCCGGGCAGGGCACCCGTCCTTCAAAGTATCAGCAGACGACGTCGCGCAAAGTAACGCGGACGTGATCGTAGTAATGCTCTGCGGCTACAACGCAAAACGAAACGCCGCCGAATTTCAATCCGCGAAAATTCCCCAAAGCTGGCAGAACCTCCCAGCCATCCGTAATCGCCGCATCTTCGCAGTAGATGCCAACAGCCACTTCTCCCGCCCGGGCCCGCGCCTGGCCGACGGCGTCGAGCTTCTCGCGCACCTCTTCAATCCACAAAGATCCCAGGCGCATCCGCCCGCAGCCACGTACGTAAAGCTCTGAAGCACGCGATTAACTATTCTCTCCCGCGCTTCGATCCCGCCACGCCCGATAAAACAAAAGCCCTGAAAGTATCAACCCCATTCCAATAGACGACCGCACCGGCCTCTCCATCCAAATGTTTACGGTAAGCGCCAGCGCCCCAGCCACAAAAAGCGCCGGCACCACCGGATAACCCCACGTTCGATAGGGTCGGGGAAGTTCGGGCGCAATCCTTCGCAGCCGGAACATCGCCACCACCGACAACGCATAAAAAATCCAAGCCGCAAACACAAAAAGGGAAGTCAACTCTTCGAACGTCCCAGTCAAAGCCATCAATCCCGCCAAAGTCCCTTGAAAAATCAGCGCCCCGCCGGGCGTGCGAAATTTCGGATGCACAATCCCGGTAACGCGAAAAAACAATCCGTCCCGCGCCATCGCATAAGGCACCCGCGCCCCGCTCAGCAGCGAAGAATTCAGCGTGCCCAGCGCCGCCACGACCATCGCCAAAGTAATCCAGTCCGCCGCACCGCGCCCCGCAAACGTAGCCACCACGTCCGACGCCACATGCGACGAACTCGCCACACTCGCAAACGGCAGCGCATAAAAACACACCGCGCTAAACAACAAATAAATTCCGCCCACCAGGATTGTCCCGCCGATCAGCGCCGATGGAATGTTCCGTTGCGGCTGCTCCACCTCCGAACCCACGCGATTCAAATCCTCCCAGCCGTCGTAAGCCCACAACGCAGCCGCTAGCGCCGCAAAAAACTTCCCCATCGTCCCAATACCCGCACCCTCCGGCCAGAACGGATGAAAATGTTCCCAGCTCCCATGTCCAAACCAAAATCCCGCCGCCACAATCGCCAGCACCGAAGCAATCTTCAAAATCGTCAGCGCAATTTGCACGCGCCCGCCCAGCCGCACTCCCAAATAATTGATAAAAGTGAAAAGCGCAATCGCCCCCACCGCCAAAGGCTGCGCCCAGGTGAACTCGAATTCGTAAGGCTTGCCGGAAATTGGACTCGTGAGATGCCAAGTAAAAATCGGCGCAGCAATCACCGGGATCAAAAAACTGGAAAATCGCGCGAAGCCCGCCGCAATAGACGCCGCCGAACTCGATTCGCCCACGGTCGAGTGCATCCACCCAAAAAGAAATCCCCACACCGGCCCGAGCCCTTTACGCAAATAAGCATACTGCCCGCCAGCCTCCGGCAAAGCCGCGCCCAATTCCGCAAACGATAGCGCCCCAAACAGCGATAGCAGCCCGCCCACAATCCACGCGCCATAAACGACGCTGACCGACCCGCCCACCGCGGCCATCTCGCCAGGTTTCAAAAAAATTCCCGTGCCCACCATCGTGCCAATCACGATGGCCGCCGCAGCCCATGGCCCCAGCGCACGTATCAGGTCAAGCCGTTCGCCCTTCTGTGCAAAGATCCCGATAAAAGTTCTCCCTCAACAACGCAAGAAAACTACCGCGGTACGACGCGCGCAACACTTCCCGAACCCCGCGCCATTTCGCTCGCAATCGTACCGACCGCAAAAGTGACAATCGTCCCAGCCAGCACATACCAGGTCCAGGCCAGCGGCGTGAACCGATTCACCACGATCATCGCAACAAGCCCAGCCGTAAAACCCACCAGCGCCCCGTTTTCATTCGCCCGTGCGTTCCAAGTCCCCAATAAAAACACGCCGAGCAGCGCACCGTAAGTAATCGAAGCGATCGTCAACCCCGCCACCAGCACCGGCCCCCAAGGAATCAGCGCCAGCAGCCCCAGCACCACGCCCCAGATCAAAGTCATCTGCCGCGAACGCCCCAGCGACGCGACATCATTTCCGGAACGCCGCGCTCCCATGTCCATCATGCTCGATGAAGCCAGCGAGTTCAACGAGCCGCTCGCGTTCGACATCGCAATCGCAAAGATAGAAGCCAGCACAATTCCCGCAAGCCCCACGGGCATCCGGTGCACGATGAACCAGGGATAGATCCGATCCGCATCGCCTCCCGGCACCACCATCCCGCCGTTGCGCGTGTACACAAAAAGCATCACGCCAATCACTAGAAACAAAGTGAACTGCACCAAAATAATCACGCCGCTCACCAAAAGCGCCTTCTTGCTATCCCTTTCATTTCGCGCCGCCAGCAAACGCTGCACCATCGTCTGATCCGTGCCGTGACTCGCCATCGTCAGAAAAGTTCCGCCGAGCAGGCCTGACCAGAACGTATAACTCTGCGTCAAACTAAACGCAAAATCGAAAACGCGCAGTTTTCCGCCCGACGCAGCGGCTACCGAAGTCACTTCCGGCCAACCGCTAGGAATTTTATGCAGCAAAAGAAAAAATGCCGCCACCGATCCCGTCAAATACAAAAAGAATTGCACCACGTCCGTCCAGATCACCGCCCGCATTC
>JGI12635J15846_10003874_pt1 | contig 12982 bp, 9 predicted proteins | sample BlaSpr_A8_OM2_M2_FD_15846 | JGI IMG/M metagenome (IMG submission 15846) | reverse complement strand
TGTAGCCCCTGGGGAGTAAATCAAACTTCACAGCCCATGGCTGTGATATAAAAACTCTCACTTCTTCTGGACTAACAAATCAGGCCGGTCAGTATCGGCATTCATAAAACTTCTGCTGTGTAGTGAGAGCGGCTAGCTGAGGGTGTACCAGACTTCTTCGTGGCTGACATCCCGCCGTGTACGCAAGCGATTCCCATCTAGAAAATACCGCACGTGCACCATATTGATGTCGCCAGGGCCACCAGCAGCGAACGGAGACACACCTTGCCACGTTAAAAATGAAACCGACGGACCGCCGTCAACCTGGATTTTCGTGAATGGCTGCCGCTTCAACTCGTCGAATCCTAGTTCCTTTTCCACGTGGTTCCTAGCGGGAAACGGCTTGAGTTGCCCTTCCCTGGCCGACCTAAGTTCACTTCCATACTTGATCGAATACAGTGGCTCCGCGTCCGCTCGTGCTTGAAGTACTTCAGCGACCGTGCCGATCTTGTCCTGTCCGATCCACGTCACCATGTCGCCGACTTTGAATGTTGGATTCATAAAAGCCTCTAACGATAATCATGCGCTTTTGAAACGCCCTTGCAAGCCCAAACGCTCACTGCCGCGTTCAGACTACATCGCGAGCTAGCATATCTACGCCGCGCTCGCACAGTTCCGTGAAGACAAGCTCTCTTTCGTCATCCCAGCCAAGGCTGTCGTTCCACACCTGTTTCAACTGCTGGTCGCTCAAGCCGAGCAGCTCCTTAACCCTGGGTTTAATCACAACACTCGTCTTTGTCACGTTTCTGCCTGCGACTTCATACTGAATACCCGAGTTGAGGTCGACAATGATCACGCCGGTTGGGGTGAACTGATATGTCACGCGAGACTCTGCGGGGATGCCGAGTGTTTGGTGCAACGCGCCGAGTCGAATTGCCTTTTGAACTTGCAAGGGAATCTCCTCCGAACCGTCGCCCAACTTGTTTTAGTGACCGTTAGTGACCACGTAAAACACCGCTGACGCTACAAACCGCATAAACACTGAGGAAATTGGGGTGAGCGACGGGGTTTGAACCCGCGACCCTCGGTGCCACAGACCGATGCTCTACCAGCTGAGCTACGCTCACCGCCGAGTGGATTCATAGTTTACACCATCTGAAGGGTGCTGCAACGGCATCCCTGTGCTGGCTCGCGGAGGTTCGTTCCGAACTGGGAATGGGAGGCTTGGGTTCGGGCGGGATTATTTTGCAAGAATGAGGAAACGTTTGCGTGGTGGGGATACGTCTAAAATCGGAGTGGTACGTGGGGGCTGGAGTGCGCCTATTATGGATAGGATTGGCCCGAGTATTGCAGATTCGCAGTTGAGGCAAACTGGGCGGGGGATTGTGAGGGAGCGTTTAATGCATTTCACGCGCTTGATGAAGTGGATGGGTTTGACGAAGGGACGCTTGGCGCGGGGCGCGAAATACGTGCCAACGCTGCTCGCGGGGGCGGCGCTGGTGGTGGTTCCGTACGGTGCTGGCGTGCGTGCGGATTCGCCGGTTGAGCGCGCTTCGACGCTGAGTGCGGGGCAACAGGCGTCCGCGCAGCAAACGCCGGCGCAGACACCTTTGGCGCAGAAAGTTGGCGCGGTGAAATCCATTAATGGCAATGCGCTGGTTTTGGCTGCGGACGGTGGCACGGAGGTGAGCGTGACCGTCGCGGACAACGCGAAAATTGTGCAAGTGGCGCCGGGGGAAAAGGATTTGAAGTCGGCGACGCCGATCGCGTTGACGGATTTGCAGGTGGGCGATCGCGTGCTGGTGCGCGTACGCGCGTCGGACGATGCGAAGGCGATGACGGCCGTTTGGGTGATTGCGATGAAGCGCACGGACCTGGAAGCAAAGAAGACGCAGGACCGTGAGGACTGGCAAAAGCGCGGCATCGGCGGGTTGGTGAGCGCGGTGGATCCGGCCAGCGGAACGATCACAATTTCCACGGGGACTGGAGCGACCGCGAAAACGGTGGCGATTCACACGACGAAAAGCACGGTGCTGCGCCGCTATGCGCCGGATTCGGTGCAGTTCGATGATGCGAAGCCCGCGGCGCTGGATCAGATCAAGCCGGGAGATCAAGTGCGCGCGCGGGGCACGAAGAGCGCGGACGGCGGCGAATTTGCAGCGGACGAAATAGTTTCCGGAACTTTCCGCAACCTGGCTGGAATTATTACTGCGGTTGATGCGAGCGCGCAGACGATCAGTTTGACGGACCTGATCAGCAAGAAGCCGGTGGTGGTGAAAATCACGGCGCAATCGCAGCTGCGCAAAATTTCCCCGCAGATGGCGCAGGTGATTGCGATCCGGTTGAAGGGCGGCGCAGCAGGAGCGGGCGCGGGGGCAGCGGGTGGCTCCGCGGGTGCGGGCGGCGGGACTCCGAATGGAACTGCGAATGGCGGGCAGCGTTCTGGCGGCGGTGCAGGCGCAGGAGCGGGGAACGGCGCCGGAGGCGGCGGGCGCGGCGACTTCCAACAAATTGTGAACCGGCTGCCAGCGAGCACGCTGGCCGATTTTCAGAAGGGCGACGCCGTTATGGTGGTGTCCACGCAGGGCACCGATGCGGGCGGCGTTACTGCCATCACTATGCTGGGGGGCGTCGAGCCAATACTGGCCGCAGCGCCGGCCGGCAACGCAGCGCAAGCGATGACGCTTTCGCCATGGAGCCTCGGCGGCGGAGCGCCCACGGGTGACGCCTCGGGTGGAAATCCATAAATCATAATCAGCTTGCCGATTCATAGTCTTTCAGGAGACGGAATGAAAGCCCGGGTCTTTTTATTTTCATCGTTTATTGCAGTGAAAATCGCGCTGGTGTTTTTCTGCTCGGGCTCGACATTGGCACAAACTACCGCACAGAGTTCTACACCACCAACTGTGCAGACGGGCACGGGAACAATTCGGGGACAGGTGACGGATCCATCGGCTTCGGCGGTGCTGGGCGCGTCCATTATTGCGACAGCGCCGGATGGGACGAGTCTGGCGGCGACGACAAATCGCGATGGAGTGTTCGAGCTGAAGGGCGTGGCGCCGGGAAAATATACGGTGGAGGTGATCGCGAAAGGCTTCGCATTGTACAAGAACGACGCGGTGCAGGTGGCGGCGAACCAGGTGCAGCAGCTGACCATAGCGCTGACGATCGAAATAGAGCAGCAACAGGTGACGGTGACTGGCGACTCGGGCGCGGTGGACGTGAGCCCGACGAATAATGCCGGCGCGATTGTGATTAACGGCGCGGCACTGGATGCGTTGCCCGACGATCCCGATGAATTGCAGACGGACTTGACCGCGCTGGCCGGGCCCTCGGCGGGACCGAACGGCGGACAATTTTATATTGATGGGTTTACGGCGGGGCAGCTGCCGCCGAAATCGGCGATTCGCGAAATCCGCATCAATCAAAATCCGTTTTCGGCGCAGTACGACAAGGTGGGTTACGGCCGCATTGAAGTATTCACCAAGCCTGGCACGGACAAATGGCACGGCGGTTTTTCGGTAAACGGGAATGATTCGGCGTTGAACACGCGAAACCCGTTTTTCAATTCGAAGGAAGCGGCTGGCACGCCGTATCCCGGCTATTATTCGGTGCAATACAGCGGAAACATCGGGGGACCGCTGAGCAAGAAGGCTTCGTTTTTTTTCACCGAGGATATTCGCGACATTCACGACTTGGGGATCGTGAACGCACAGATGGTGAACCCCACGACATTCGCGGTGACGCCGTTCAGCGCGGCGGTGCCCAATCCGAAGACGCGCTACAACATCGGGCCGCGGCTGGATTACGCAGTGACGAAGAACAACACGTTGACGGTGCGCTATCAGTATTACCGGAACGACGAAATCAATGACGGTATCGTCGGCTTCGCGTTGCCTTCGCAGGGCTACAATTCGCTGAGCACAGAGCAGACGCTGCAAATAGGCGACACGCAGATTTTTGGCACGAAAGTGGTGAACGAAACGCGCTTCCAGTGGCTGCACGACGCAAGCAATCAGACGCCGCAGAGCACCGCGCCGAGCATCGTGGTGCCGTTGGCGTTCACCGGGGGCGGGAATAGCGGCGGGCTGATTAACGACGACACGAACCAGTACGAATTTCAGAATTACACTTCGATTCAGTACACGAAACATTTCTTGAAATTCGGCGCGCGGCTGCGCGGTTCGACGGATTCGAACACCTCTACCGGAGGTTTCAACGGGACATTTATATTTCCGTCGGTCGCTGCGTACATCGCGACGTTGCAAGGCACGCCTTCGGCGAACCAATTCACGGTGACGGCGAATCCCGCGAACACGACGCTCGCTGCGAATCCGTTTGCGCGCGTGGGGTATGTGGACGTGGGATTGTATGTGGAAGACGACTGGCGCATACGGCCGAACATTACTTTGAGTTATGGGCTGCGGTTTGAATCGCAGAACGATATCGCTAATCATGCCGACTGGGCGCCGCGGCTGGGATTTGCCTGGGGAATTGGCGGCGGAGGAAAAACTGCGCCGAAGACGGTGTTGCGCGCGGGATTCGGAGTGTTCTATGACCGCTTTCTATCGGCGGACATCCTGGAACAGGATCGGCTGAACGGAACTTCTCTGGCGGAGTACGTGGTGCCGAGTCCGAACTTTTTTAATGCGGCGCCTTCGACACCGCCGTTGCTGACGCCAGGTCCTACGGAGTTGTTTACTTCGTATAAACCGAATCCGAATTTGCACGCGCCTTATTTGGCGCAAACGGCGGTGAGCCTGGAACGGCAGTTGAATAAGGTTACAAATCTGAGCGTTTCGTATCTGAATTCGATTGGCAACGACCAGTTGCTGACGAACAATGTCAACGCACCGACCAATCTTTCCGCCATCGAACCTTATTACTTGAATCCGGCGTTGGCGATTCGCAATGTTCCGTTCCAGAATATCTACCAGTACGAATCGGGAGCGATCTTCCGCCAGAATCAATTGTTCGTCCAAAGCCGGGTGCAGGCGGGGCAGAAGCTAACGTTGTTTGCCTATTACGTGTTGAATTATGCGAACAGCGACACTTCGGGCGCGAACAGTTTTCCTTCGAATCCTCTGAATTTCATGCAGGACTATGGCCGGGCGTCGTTCGATGTTCGCAATCGCTTCTTTTTGGGCGGATCCATTGGGCTGCGGTGGGGCTTGCGGCTGAGCCCGTTCCTGATTGCGAGTTCCGGCTCGCCGTACAACGTGACTTTGAGCCAGGATTTGATTGGCAGTTCGCAATTGAATCAGCGGCCTTCGTTTTCAACCGCTGCGCCGGGCGGCGCGATCATCGCTGTTCCGGGATTTGGGAATTTCAATACGTTGCCGGGTGTGAATGGGATACCGATTCCCGTAAACGCGTTTACGGGGCCGAACCATTTCACGCTGAACCTGCGGCTTGCAAAGACGTTTAATTTCGGGCCGGAAAATAAGGGCGGCGGTGGCGGAGGGGGAGGCGGCGGTGGAGGGCGCGGCGGTGGCGGAGGCGGCGGCGGGCGCGGAGGCGGCGCGAATCCGTTTGGTGGCGGCGGGCCCGGAGCGTTGGGCGGCAACACCTCGACGAAGCGCTACAGCGTTACGTTGAGCGTCAATGCGCGCAATGTGTTCAATGATGTGAATTTGATGAATCCGAGCGCGGTTTTGAATCCTCCGGCGGTGGCGGGAGGGAATGCGTCGTTCAACGCGGCGTTTTTCGGAGTGCCCAACCAGCTGCAGGGCGGACCATTTTCGTCGGGCGCGGCGAACCGGCAGGTTTATGTGCAGGCGGGATTTTCGTTCTGAAGGGCGGTGACAGTTCATGGTTGAAAGTTGAAAGCTTCCCAACCAGCGTCATCTGGCGGAGGGCATGACCAGTTTTTCTACTACCGGGACTGGCAGGGGGCCTTCGTCGAGGACAAGGTCGTGGAATTTCAGCAGGTTAAAATTTTTTCCGGCTGCGGCTTGATATTTTTGGCGCAGCGCGAACCATTCGCGAATGCCCACGTAGTAAGTCGGTAGCTGCGTGGAGCTCAGCTTGACGCGCTGTAATTTTCCATCCGCTTCCGCCTGGGTTTGAAACGATTCCTTGGTCATCAGATCCAGCGCTTCCTGGTCGGTCATATTCATCGTGTGCATTTTGATGTCGAGGATCGCGTTGGAAATTACGCGCAGGCGAATTTTGCGCATGACCATGCGGAAGCGCGGATCGTTATCGAGGAAGCCCTCGTCCATCATTACCTGCGCGATGTATTCCGCCCAGCCCTCGACGTAGGCGCCATTGGCGTAGAGCGAGCGCAGCAGGCGGCGGCGTTCGGGCTGGATATTGTTGAGGTGTTCGAACTGGATGTAATGGCCGGGAAGCGCTTCGTGAATGCTGAGCCACTGCAAAGTGAAATCGTTGTACTCGCGAAGTTTCGATTCGACTTTGGCCGCGGGCATTTGGGGATCAATGGGCGTGACCCAATATTGCGCTTCGGCTTGGGGTTCGAGCGGAGGAGCGCTGTGGAAGCCGGCGACGGAGAAGATGCCGCGCTCGAAAGGCGGGGTGGGCATAACCTTCAGATTGTCGCGCGAGCTGAGCGAGACGATTTTTTTCTCGCGGATGAATTTGGTGATGCTGACGAGGTCGGCTTCGATGGTTGGTTGCAATTGATCGGGACTGGGGTGATGGTCTGAAATTTTCCGCAGCACTTCCTGGATGATGAGATTTTCGCGGTCGTGCTGGCCGAGGTTCGAGTGATCGTTGTGGTCCGGATACATCTGCGCGTGCAGGGGGAGCGCGATTTGGAGCATTTCGGCGCGGACGGATCTCATGTCCTGCTCGGCGCTGGCGAGTACTTCTTCCGGAGTGACCGCGGTTTCCATCACCAGCGCGAATTTCTGCGCGTAGAGTACCTTGCCGAGGCGCCAGGTGAGATTCGAGGGTTGTTTCGCGAGCGAGTTTTGCAACCACGCGGAGAAATCGTGAAGCGCTTTTAAGGCGGGCGGGGCCACGGCGTCATATTCGGCTCTGCGCGGCGAGCCCGCTGGAATTTCGGCGGCGAGGGTGTGTTCGATGAGGTCAATGTTGCCGGCATTTTCCTCGATGGCTGTGGAGATCCACACAGGATCGGAGTCGGAGAGGTACGGCTGCACTTGCGCGAGGAGGCGCGGGATTTGGCTGACGCGAGCAAGGACGTGGCCGACGCGGACATCGTGCGGCGCGTAATTTTGGGTGAGTGGAAGGAAGAGCGCGTTGCCGATGAGTTCCACAACGACGGTGGGATTGTGCTTGTAACTTTGAATGCCATCGAATTCGAGGAGGTTGAGGCCGATTTGATCGTCTATCAGCTGCCAATCGGCGGCGTCTTCGGGATCCAACGCTGATGGGAGCTCTTTATGGAAGCGTTCGCGCCAGCCGGCGTAGAAATCGCGCTGCGTGGCGAAGGACTGGGGGCTGAAATCGTCGAGGAGCGCGTCGAGAGCGAGGGGCCTGCCGGATTTCGGGTCCATATGCGAGTGATAGCCTGCGGCGGAAGCGCTCACTGGAGACCAGGCCAGCGAATCTTTCATGAACTGGTCGCTCAGGACCGCAAAGTTTTTTGATGCCGCGGCGCGCGAGTCATCGGGCGGTTGGCCTTGCTGCTGCGAATTGGAACGTTGGGAAATCATAAGCATTAGAAGAACGGCGGCGGCACAAAACAGGCAACGCCTTGGCATCGAGAGTCCTTTCAATCGCGCGGCCCCATTTAGCTGGGGCGGCGGAAGGGAATTGGCGCGGTACGTTTGCGCTTGGCCGAGGATTGCTGGAGGCGCTCGCGAGCTTGGTCGGCCCACGGGCCGTTGGGGGCGTAGCGCAGATAGAGCGCCCATTGTTCGTGGGCGGCCTTGCGATCACCGCGCTTTTCGTAGGCGAGCGCGAGATTGAAATGGACGTCCGCGTGTGCGGGCATGGCGCGGGCGGCGCGGCGGAGATGGTCAATGGCTTCGTCAAGCTCGCCGAGTTCTTCCAGAGTGCAGCCCAAGTTGTAGCGGGAGATGCCGTTGAGCGGATCGATTTGCACGGCGGCAAGGAAGCAGTTGCGGGCGTCGGTGAGCTGGCCCATTTGGTAATAGGCGACGCCGAGATTGATGTGCGCTTCGATCCAGCTGGGCGCGAGGTCCACGACGCGCTGATAATTTTCGATCGCCTGCGGGAGAGTTTCGGCGCGCGATTCGCAATCGAGTGCGGACTGAAAGAAATCTTCGGGAGTGGGGCCGACCATGGCGTGCAACTTCGTGGGTTGAGGAGTGAGGTCAAACGGAAAAGCCCATTGGCGCAGAAAAGGATTGAAAGGGCGTTCGGAGCCGGGGGGCACGACGTGAATTTCGCGGCCGAAATCGACGAGGCGAAGTTCCTGGATGGGCAAGGGCGCGGCGCCAAATTGCGACTCCATCAGAGCGACGGCGCGGCGAACACGTTTGGCGGGGACGTGATTTTGGGTGATGCGTTGGATGGAGCGGAGGGCGACGAGGTCGCCGAAACTGTAAAATCGCTCGCCCCAGCGGGCTTCGGGGCGTACCAGGCGCAGACGCTCCCAGTAACGAAGACGGTTCGGCTCAAGACCCAGGATGCGCCCAACTTCATTTCGCGTATATCGCTGCGCCAATCCGGTTGTCTCCCGCTCGCCGTGTGAGGATGCGAATGATTATGCACCTGGTGTCAAATCCTGGCTATGGTACTCGGCTGTGGATAACTTCGGGTGGGAAGCGAGGGCGGGAGTTGAAAGTTGAGAGTTGAAAGTCAAAAACGAAGGTCAAGATCACCACTGATGAACGCAGATAAACACTGACAAAGGCATTGATGAAGGCGAGCGAAGAGAAAGGCGGAAAGATTTAACGCAGAGTACGCAGAGTCAAGAGCGCAGAGGTCGCAGAGAAACCTTACCGCAAAGACGCCCGCCTCAAAAGAAAAAGCAGGCGGCCGCTTCAACGTCAACTGCGAAGAGCCGGCGAGACGCCGGCGCTAGCAAAGGCGGGCGATCGGCTAGGATGCCAACAGGGGTGCGCTTCGTCGCACCTTCTATGTTGGCTTATGACTTTATCAGTCTTTATCAATGTTCATCTGTGGTGATTTCGACTTGGAGACTCACTGGCAGGGGGCACGGTGGTGACTGGCGTTGTCGCGTTCGTGCGGGGCGATAACCAGAAGAGGACAGGCGGTTGCGCGGCTGGTGGGGCTTGTTAGACTTTGATAGGCAGTTGCCCACCACGATGGCTCTTGAAACCGCGGAACGATTGTATCTGGACCGCCAGGTCACCCTGGCTCGAGCCATATTTGTGGCCCTGGCACTGGTGGATCTGATTGAGATGTCGGTGGCGCGCACGGCGGCGGCGATATTTCTGGCGGTGTATTTGCTTTTGGCGCTGGCGGTGCTGTTGTACGAGCGCCTCTCAGGCGAGACGAGTTTCACGATTCCGCTGGTGGCCGACTTTGTGGCGCTGGCGGTGTTCCTGTTTCTGACGCCTACGGTTTCGGCGTGGTGGTTTCTGTTTCTATTCGTAGTTTTCGCGCTGGCGACGCAGGGGAATACTCGCTTGATGCTGGCGCTGGTGACGGTGGCGACCGCCGGAATCATTTTTCGCGTGGCGATGATGGAACTGTCCGGGTGGAGCGGCGCGTGGCATTGGCTGACAATCGGGCTGGGCACGGTGATTTCCGGTCTGGGAATGGGATTTTTGGGAGCGCGCGAACGCGAGCATCTGGAGCGGCAGCAATTTCTGGAAAAAGTTTCGCGGCTGCTGCAATTTGACCGGGGATTGACGGAATCGGTGCGGCAGGCGCTGGGCGAAATTGCGCTGGCGTTTGAATGCGAGCAGGCTTGCCTGGCAATTCGCGACGAAGAACTGGAGCGATTGTTCGTGTGGAAGATTCATCCGAATGATCGGGAATTGGGCGGGCCGGAGACGCTGCCGCTTTCGCGGTCGGACACGTTCTTGGCGGAGGCGTTCGAGAGTTCGTTCTGCTGGGAATTCAATGAAGGCGCCGGAACCGGGTTCGGCTGGGACCGGCGCAGCGGACAAATATTTCGCACACTTCCCGCACCGCCGAGTTCGACGCGCGAGGAATTTGGCGCGCGGGCATTGCTGGCGGTGACGATTGAGGCGGGCGGAAGGCCCACGGGGCGCGTGCTGCTGGTGAATCCGAACGGATCGAGTGGGGCGAGCGGGTCAAGCGCAACGGGCGCAACTGGGGCAACGGGCGGGACTGCCGCGCTCAACGGCGCAGGCGGCCCACACCGGCGGTTCACGCGGGGCGACCTGCGGTGGCTGGAGCAGATTGTGCGGCATGTGGGGCCGCCGCTTGAGAACGTCTTTCTAATGAGGCACTTACGGGCGCGAGCGGTGGAATCGGAGCGCAGCCGGATATCGCGCGATTTGCACGACGGGATCCTGCAAACGCTGCTGAGCCTGAATATTCAGCTGGATGTGCTGCGCCACAAGTTCCCCTGGACGCCGGAGCAGGCAGGCAAAGAGTTGGAAACATTGCAAAAAACCGTGCAACAGGAAAGCGCGGAATTGCGTAGGATGGTTACTGACCTCCGGCCGCTGCGGGTGGAGAGCGCGGACATGCGGGAGTTGATGCTGGGTTTTGCGGAACGTTTTCGCAATGAAGCGGCGATGGCGGTGGATTTATTCATCGAAGACCGGAATTTGCGGTTGCCGGACCGAATTTGCAGGGAGCTATTCCAGATATATCGTGAGTCACTGAACAACATAAAAAAGCATGCGAAGGCGAGTCACGTCGTGGTAAAACTAGGGCAAGATGAGGCGAAAGTATCTCTCGTTGTTGATGATAACGGGCGGGGCTTCAGCTTCTCCGGGCGATACAGCAGCGAAGAGCTGGACCGGTTGCGACTCGGGCCAATTTCGATCAAGGAAAGAACACGGGGTGTGGGCGGGACGCTGACGGTGGAATCTAATCCCGGGCACGGGGCGCGTCTGACGGTAGAAATCCCACTGAATTAAAACAAGATGACGAAAGCAAAACAGGTGATTCGCATCCTGGTCGCGGACGACCATGCCATTTTCCGTGATGGCTTGCGCAAACTATTGGAGGCTGCCGACGAGATTCAGATCGTGGGCGAGGCGTCGAATGGCGTGGAATGCGTGAAGATGCTGACCAAACTGAAGCCGGATATCCTGCTGTTGGACTTGCGGATGCCTGAAAAGGATGGCCTGGGAGTGTTGGAAGAGGTGAATTTCGATTCGCTGCCGACGCGGGTGATCGTGCTGACGGCCGCGGAAGATGACCGCGACGTGGTGCGCGCGATGCGCCTGGGGGCGCGCGGGGTGGTGCTGAAGCAATCGGCGAGCGATCTGCTGGTGAAGAGCATCCGCAAGGTATCGGACGGCGAAATCTGGCTGGACAACCGGATGACGGCGGAAGTGATTGATGCTTTCAAGAAGTCCGCGGAATCGGGGCAGCGGCGGGAAAAACCGCTATTGAGCGACCGCGAGAAGGAAATCGTGCAGCTGGTGGCGCAGGGTTTCCGGAATCGTGAGATCGGCGAAAAGCTTTTCATCAGCGAGCAGACGGTAAAAAATCATCTGCATAATATTTTCGATAAATTGGGCGTTTCCGACCGGCTGGAACTTGCGCTGTACGCCATCCACCACCGGTTGATTGACCAGACGTAGTTCGCCGCGCGCGGCCTGCCTGTGTGCCGCTGGTTTTAATCTCGCCGGCTGCTGCTTCAAACTCTTCGTAATTTTCTCGTCTCGCAACCCTTTCCGCACGAAAAGCGGCTAGAATATTCCTCGGTAGAATGATTCACGATGAGCGCGACAAGCCCAAGCATGGTGAGCGGAGAGCCGCCGCGCATTTTTTCGCGCGAGTTGGTGCTGCTGCTGTGCGTGCTGGCGCTGCTGGTTTTGCTGGCGGTTTCTGCCCTATTTTCGCGGCTGTACCACAAGAAGGTGCATACGCTGGCGGACGCGATGTTCGCGCAAGGCGAAGCGGACGAGCAGGCGGCGCGGCAGATGGCTGGAGAGGCCAAGACTGCGCAGTTGAAGCTGGCGCTGACGGATTACCGCAACGCACTGGCATACAATCCGGGCAACCCAATGTTTCAATTTCATCTGGCGAAGGCCCTGGCAGCGGCGGGGCGCGACGACGAAGCGCGTTCGTACTTGGTCAATCTGCTTTCTGAGGCTCCCGGCAGCGGAGAGATAAACCTGGAGCTGGCGCGCATCGCGACGCACCGCAAATCGTTGGCGGACGCGATGCGATATTACCAAGGCGCGATTTACGGCGAGTGGCCGAGCGATCCAATTGAGATGCGGTGGCAAGTGCGCCAGGAGCTTTGCGAAGCTCTGTTGGAGCGCGGCGAGGTGAAGCAGGCCGCACCGGAAGTGATCGCGCTGTCGCAGAACACGCCAGCAGGCGATTTGCCGCGGCTGAAAATCGTGGGCCCGCTGCTGCTGCGCACACAGCAATGGAACCGCGCGCTGGACTTGTATCGCACGTTGCTGGACGCCGACCCGAAAGACGAAGAGTCGCTGGTGGGCGCGGCGGAAGCGGCTTTTGAACTGGGCCAATACATCACGGCGATGGAATATTTTGACCGGCTGCCGCACGAAAGGCGGGAACAGCCGGACATTGCGAATCGGTATGACATGACCGGGCGGATACTCGCGGCGGATCCATTCTTGCTGGGACTTCCCGTTGAGGTGCGAGCGCAGCGGGTGGTGAACGCGCTGGCGCTGGCGCAAAAACGCGCGGAAACTTGCGCGCGGCAAAGCGGCCAACCGTTGCAACAGGTTACGCCGCAGACGGATTTGCAGCGGGTGTACGAGCAGGGCAAGAGCTTGCAGCAAGACTGGACCTTGCGATACATGGCGCGGTTTCCGGATCGCCTGGATGCCGCTATGGCATACATATTCGGTGTGGAAAATGCGGCCGCGGCTGCGTGCGGAGAGCCCCAAGGTGATGATCGCGCTGTGTGGCTGCTGGGTCGCAGCCGGTCAGCGGTGAACCGGTGAGCGAAACG
>JGI12635J15846_10003873_pt1 | contig 12982 bp, 9 predicted proteins | sample BlaSpr_A8_OM2_M2_FD_15846 | JGI IMG/M metagenome (IMG submission 15846) | reverse complement strand
ACCTGAAGCGGATAGCGATAGAAGCGCCCAGGGCTGCGCTTCTCAGCGTCCTTCGCGTCTTCCTCCGCGTCCTTTGCGGTAAAAAGCTCTTCCGGATGATCGCCTTCAACTTTCTCTTCGCTCGGTACGAGGTAATCGCCACTCCCGGGCGAGACCGGAGGCACATACTGCACGGCGCTAACCCCGTGTGCTCCCAGGTCGAGAATCGTATTACCGATGACGTCGTTCGCCTCCGGCTGCTGCGGCAGAGTCACGACCACGCCGCCGGGCCGAATGATTCCGACCTTCTCGCGGGCGATTTCACCCACGGTGTTGCCAAGGAATTTCTGATGATCGAGCGAAATGTCGGTGATCACGCTGAGCACGGGCTCCACAACATTGGTCGCATCGAGCCGGCCGCCCATGCCGACTTCGAGGACTGCGATCTCCACCCGCTCGCGCGCGAAATAAGCGAAGGCAATCGCCGTCATCATCTCGAAAAAACTGGGATGCCAGGGAAGCTCTCCCTGTTGAACCAATCGTTCTGCTGTGCGATCGACTTCGCCGTGCAGGCGTGCAAAATCATCGTCACCGATTTCTTCTCCGTTCACGCGGATCCGCTCGTTGATCCGCACCAGATGCGGCGAAGTGTAAAGCCCGGTTTTCAACCCGGAAGCTCGCAAGATCGAGGCAAGGGTCGCCGCAGTCGAGCCTTTGCCATTGGTCCCAGCGATCAATCCTGCAGGGAATGCTCGTTCGGGATGGTTCATCGCATTCAGCAGGACGCGCATGTGCGCCAGATCGAACTTGTTGGACGGCATATGGGCCAGCTCGTGCCCAAGCGCAAACATGCTCGCGACTGCGGTTTCGTAGGACATGGGGAAGCAGCTCTCAGCTATCAGCTTGAAACTCTCAGATTACCAGCCTTGCGGGCGGCTGAAAATGTGAGCGGGAAGCGGCTTGGGTTGCTTTTGCTGATGGCTGAGAGCTGATAGCTCTTTACGCCGCCATAAAATCCAGCGCCCTCGCGATGTAGGGCTTGAGCTGCTTGCGAGGCACCACGGCGTCCAGCATGCCGTGTTCTAGCAGAAACTCGCTGCGCTGGAAGCCGGGCGGCAGCTTTTGGCGGATGGTTTGTTCGATCACGCGCGGACCGGCGAATCCGATCAGAGCTCCCGGTTCCGCGATATTCAAATCGCCCAGCATGGCAAACGAGGCGGTGACGCCGCCGGTGGTGGGATCGGTCAGGAGCGAGATGAACGGGACCTTGGCCTTATCCAGCCGCGCCAGCGCCGCTGAGACCTTCGCCAGTTGCATCAAGCTGATCACACCTTCCATCATGCGAGCACCGCCGGATGCCGACACGATAATCAGGGGCACGCGCGAATCGGCAGAGCGCTCGACGGCACGGGTAATGGCTTCGCCCACGACCGCGCCCATGCTGCCGCCGATGAAGGCATACTCCATGACGCTGACTACGACGAGCTTCCCAAGCAGTTTGCCTTGAGCATTGATGATGGCATCTTTCAGGCCCGTATCTTTCTGCGCTTGTTTCAGTCGGGACGAGTATGGCTTCAAGTCGACGAACTTCAGCGGGTCTGTGGAGGAGATGTTCCCGTCGAACGTCTCGTACTGGTTGTCGTCGAGCAACTGGGCGAGGCGGGTCCTGGCATCAATGCGGAAATGCTTATCGCATTTGGGACAGACGTTGAGGTTCTCTTCCAGATCTTTCTTCCAGATGATCTGGCGGCAACCCTCACACTTCACCCACAAGCCTTCGGTGCGGACTTTTTTTTCGCCCGAGGTGTCGAGTTCGCCGGATTCGCGTTTAAACCAAGCCATAAGAAACCAGTTCTCAGTTCTCAGTTCTCAGTTTTAGCAAAGGCGCTCGACGCTTTTTCTGAGAACTGGGAACTGGGAACTAATATTCGATTCCTCTCTGCGCCATGACTCCCTTTTCGTAGGCGTGCTTGACCTGGCGCATCTCGGTTACCGTGTCGGCGGCCTCGACAATTGTGGGGTGCGCGTTCCTGCCCGTCAAGATGACGTGGACCATTTCTGGTTTCCGCTTGAGGCTGTCAACCACCTTGGCCGGATCGAGCATGCCATAACTGATGGCATAGTTGATTTCGTCGAGGATGACCAAGTCCCATTCTCCTGACTGAATCGCCTTGTCGGCCTCAGTCCAGGCTTCTTCCACCATGCGTACGTCTTCCGGGTCGGGTTTTTCCGCTCCTACTTTCACGAAGCCTCGTCCCATCTGCTTCATGACAAACTTGTCACCGAAAGCTTGTACGGCGTCCAGTTCGCCATAGTGCCACGAACCCTTCAAGAACTGCAGCATCAGGATGCGCATCCCCTGGCCAACGGCTCGTAAGGCAGTCCCCATGGCGGCAGTAGTCTTGCCTTTGCCGGGTCCGGTATTCACGATGATCAGACCACGACGGATATCAGCCATGCCTAGACGCGGAGGATTGATTCTACTAGAAGCTGCGCTCGCTTGTACGCTGCGATCAGGCGGGGACAGGAGTGAGACAACACATGGCTTGGAAGATGTTCTGTCCGATTCTGGACAGCCCAGTCCCGGAGTGGACAAAAGAGGATTGGGTGCCAGGAGCGGTCCACTGTAATTTCTCAAGCATTTGGACCGTCTTCTTCATGGAAGGAGAGTTGCAGTCACTTCTTCATCGGGCGGCGCTGGACTCCCACTGGATGTGGGCGGCGCTACGGGGAGCCCACCAGGAGATTTGTGTCCGCTCCGTCTTTCAAGAAATGCAAATAGTACCGGCTGCGGTGCGGTCTGTATTGCTGGGGAAAGAGTTTCCGGCATGACAAAGGAATACCTGCAGGTAACGGACGCCGACATAAAAATGCGGGTCCGGAACTTTTCCACGGAACTATCGCATCTAAAGTTGCGTAGCACGGTCAGGCGGATCTCTGTCCCCTCGCAAATCGCGGAGGTCTCATCGTGATCAACAGGTGTGCAGTGTTATTGTGGTCTCTGGTGGTGGCGCTGCCGGCGTTTTCGGCCCAGCACATCGCGGTTCATCGCCCCGCCATCGATACCGGAGACCCGTCAGCCGTACGCGAGATCGTGGAAATGGAGCGGCAGGCCCGGGAAGCCAGCATTCACCGCGATGCCGACTTTTCGCAGCGAACCCTCGCTGAGGACTATGTTGCAATCACGCCTCTGGGCCAGGTGACGACGAAGCAGGACACAGTCTCGGCCCGCAAAAGCGGGCAGCTCCGCTATGACACCATCGACGTGAGCGACATGGTGGTGCGCGTCTACGGCGACATGGCCGTGGTCACGGCGCGGGCTGACGTAAAAGGCCACCAGCTTGGAGAGGACTTCAGCGGTCCTTACCGCTATACCCGAGTCTGGGTGCGTCGCACGGGTCACTGGCAGGCGGTGAGTTATCAGGCCACGGTCACGCAGTAGGCTCTGGGTGACCTCCCATTTTCTTGTCATCCTGAGCAACGCGAAAGACCTGTGTACTTGAGCCTAAAGGTGCACAGGTCTTTCGCTTCGCTCAAGATGAAAACCCGTTGTCCTGAGTCCGGTTCATCAGCTGGTGCCAGCTACCCTACAATGGGGAGCTTCATCGGAGGGGAACTCATGACCTCGTACGGCAATTTCTGTCAGCGACTGCCGCGTAGCCTGAGATCGCTAATCATTGCTGTCGCGTTCTGCGCAGTTTTTGCCTGCTCTTCTCAAGCCCAGGAAAACAAACTCGCCCCGGAAAAACGGACTCAGATTGAGGCTGCTGTCTCGGCGTTCATGAGTTCAACGCACGTGCCTGGAGTTTCGGTGGCGGTGGTCGAAAACGGAGAATACGAATGGGGCAGCGGCTTCGGATTGGCCGACATGGAGGACAACACGCCCGCTAGCGAGCACACCCTGTACCGGCTGGCGTCCATTTCCAAATCGCTCACGGCGACCGCTGCGATGCAACTGTGGGAGCGGGGAAAACTGGATCTTGATGCGCCGGTGCAGAAATACTGCCCGTCGTTTCCGCAGAAGCCTTGGCCGATCGCGACGCGCCAGGTGATGGGACATCTGAGCGGCATTCGGCACTATAAATCCGGATCGCAGGACGATCCGGAAGTGGGGAACACGAAGCATTTCGAAAATCCCATTCAGGGTGGGCTCGATTTTTTCAAAAATGATGCGTTGCTGTCGGAGCCCGGGAAACAGTTTCACTACTCCACTCATGGCTATACGTTGGTAGGCTGCGTCATTGAGGGGGCTTCCGGGGCGAAGTATGTGGATTTCGTGCGGCAGAATGTTTTCGCGCCCGCTGGCATGGAACAGACACAGGTGGACGACCGCTTTGCCACTATCCCTTATCGCACGCGTTTCTATCAGAAAGCGGAATCAGCCAAAGTGCAGAATGCCGATTTCCTCGATTCCAGCTACAAGATTCCGGGAGGCGGCTGGTTGTCGTCGGCGGAAGATATGGCGCGGTTCGAAGTTGCAATTTTGAACGACAAGCTGGTGCGGCGCGCTACGCGGGATTTGATGTGGACGGCGCTGAAGCCCTCGGACGGATCGAAGGATGAGTACGGTCTCGGCTGGGGAAATGGCAGCGAGGACGGCATCGCGTCGGTGGGTCACACCGGCGGGCAGCAGGGCACGAGCACCGCATTCACTATCGCACCGGCGCAGCGTGCGGGAGTCGTCGTCCTCACCAATATGGAAGGCGCGGATGCCGGCAAACTCGCCCAGGAGATTCTCAAACTGGTAGTTGAAACGCCCACGAACGTGCAGAAGAAATGAAAGTCGGACACGATTCAGCAAAATCGTCCTCCCGTCATTCCGACTGACGACCTGCAAACTGAAAAGATATTCATCAATACTTAACATTCTTGTAATACTCCTGAAACCTTCTCGAAACACACTCTTCCTACACTGTCCACCTCGCAAGACGATCGCTTTTCGGGAAAGCGAGACTTGTCGTCCAGTACGAATCTGAAACCAGACTATTACTCCATGGAGGCTAGAAACATGCACACGATTTTCTGCTCACTGAGGCTGGCAGTTGTGATTTCAGTTTTAGGATTAGCGTCCGCCATAGCACAGGTGGGCGGCGTTGCCGGCACCGTCAAAGATCCTTCCGGAGCCGTTCTACCTGGCGCGCGTGTGCAAGTGGAACAAGGTCCCTCAGCAGTCTCCGACGCCCAAGGTCAATTCCTGATCGGCAGCGTACCCTCAGGCAGCCACAAGATCACTGTCTCCTACGTGGGATTCTCTCCCTTCGACGCTTCCGTCATTGTGACCGCCGGTCAGATCGCACACGTGGATGCCGTGCTGACGGTCGGTTCTCAGACTTCGAGCGTAACTGTGACGGGAGATCGTGAACTAGGCGAAGTGGAAGCCATCAACATCGAGCGCACCGCCGACAATATTGTGCAGGTCTTACCTTCTCAGGTCATTACCAGCCTGCCAAACACGAATATCGCCGACGCGGTTGGGCGACTGCCTAGCGTTTCGCTGGAACGTGACGAGGGCGAAGGCAAGTACGTACAAATTCGCGGCACCGAGCCGCGCTTGAGCAATGTCACCGTCGATGGAGTCAACTTACCTTCGCCGGAAGGCAACGTTCGCAATATCAAGCTCGACATCATTCCTTCGGGCCTGGTCGACCGCATCGAGGTGAACAAAACGCTTTCCGCCAATCAGGACGGAGACGCCATCGGGGGATCCGTCAATCTGGTGACGAAGACTCCTGGTGAACGGCCCACTCTCGACGTCGAAGGCCAGGGTGGGTATACGAATATCATCGGCGGACGCTGGCTGGACGCGTTTAGCGCCACCTATGGACAGCGCTTTGGGGACCGCAAGCAGTGGGGCTTCTTGCTCGGCGGGACTTATGACTGGAACGGACGCGGCATCAACGACCTTGAACCCGGACCGGGAACGATCACCGACCCTTCGGGCACGACTTATCCCTACTTCGCGACGGCCGACCTTCGAACTTATCGCTACCACCGGACCCGTTACGGATTTGCTCCTGAACTGGATTACGTGATAAAGCCCGGTTCCAGCCTTTACTTCAAAGGCCTGTATTCCGACTTCCACGACTTCGGTGAAACGTATGTGTATTCCCCCAACGTCGGCAACACTCTGCAGTCGGTGAATGGTTCGCAGTATACCTTTTACACACCGGCGAACTGCCCGAGCGGGCTCACTTGCAACGAAGGCTTCATGAACTATCGGGAATACATTCGCCGGCCAGATCAGCAGATCTTCAGCGGACTGACGGGGGGCAGGCATGACCTTACGTCGACGCTGATTACCTATGAATTCGCCGTTTCCCGCGCACATAATATTGGAGGCCAGGATTTCCCGACAGCGAAATTCAATGGTGGACCCATCAGCCAGCCGAGCATCAATTTTGGCCTCGATACCACCCATCCCTACACGCCGCAGTTTCCCGTGTTGGACGGCACGAACATCTACGACCCCACAAAATACATACTCTCCTCCTATACCGTTCCCAACTACAGCAGCACGCAGCTTAATTTTCAGGGCGCGGCGTCGCTGGGACGGCGCTACAGCGTCAATCAACACTACGGCAACCTTGAGTTTGGCATCAAGGTTCGCAATGCCCACAAGACTCAGTTCGAGAACGATTACATCTACGACAGTCCCTCGGTAAACATCGGACTCGATCAGGTTCTCAGCAACTTCACCAATCCGACGTATTACGACAAGGCCTACCAATTCGGGCCCATGTCCGATTTCAACAAGATTATCCAGCAGGCAAACGCCAATCTATCGAACCTTGGCTACGATCTGAGTGCCAGCCGCGTTCAGTCCGATCCGGCGAATTTCGATGCGAGCGAGCGGGTCTTTGCCGGTTATGTGATGAACACCATCGGATTTGACCGCCTCACTGTACAAGCTGGAGTGCGTTTCGAAGCGACCGATGACACCTACCGCGCCAATCAGGTCAACCTGAGTAATGGCAGTTGGGTTTCGACGGTTCCCATCACGGGTAGTGGAGGCTACATCAATGTGATGCCTAGCATTCAGTTGCAGTACCGGCTGCAGCAGAATACAAACCTGCGCGGGACGTTTGGCATGGGAATCTCCCGTCCGAATTTTTCTGACATCGTGCCCTCGGTGCAGGCCGATCCAAACTTCACACCGCCCACAGTGGTAGTAGGCAACCCCGCGTTGAAGCCCACCCATGCCAATAACTACGACATTCTCGTGGAACACTATTTCCGACCGTACGGCATTCTGCAGGCGGGATTTTTCTACAAGACGTTGTCGGACCCTATTTATCCGACTACGAGCGTGATATCGACTGGGCAGTATGCCGGTTTCCATCAACAAGAGTCCATCAATGGACCGAGCGGTCACATCGCCGGCATCGAGGCTGCCTGGGAACAACGCCTATCGTTTCTTCCGGGACTGCTGAGCGGCTTTGGCGTCGCCGCGAACTATAGCTACAGCACCTCGCAGGTCAGCTTTCCGAGCGGCTTCAACGGCGGCAGAACTGATCATCCCTCCCTGCCGCGACAGGCTCCGAATAACTGGAACCTCGGCTTTACCTACGATAAGTCCCGGTTTGCAATGCGCTTCGCCGTGAGCCACAACGACGCCAGCATCTACTCCTACTTCTGGGTGAACAACGGGAGCCCGAACGACCCAGTCATCGGGCTCAAGGGGCCGAACGGTGATCAATATCTTTATGCCCACACGCAATACGATATTCAGGGCAGCTACCGGCTCACTAAGGGATTCAGCGTGGTAGCTTACGGGCTGAACCTCAGCAATGAAGCATTCGGTTTCTACCAGGGCAGCAAGCCCTACCCGATTCAGCGCGAGTTCTACCATCCGACTTATTCTGTCGGCATGAAATGGACTTCGGCCGGGGAGCGGTAGTGGATTAGTTTGAACGGCGGAAGAGAAAACCACGAGGGACCCGGAGGATCACGAAGGAAGCACCTGCAAATTAATTCCTTCGTGATACCTAGTGTCCTTCGTGGTAATGCTGTCGAATGGAGCCAGCAGAGGAAGCCTTGGTCCAACGATCATTCACGAGACTCAATGGCCGGAATGATAGGGGTGCCCTTTGAGAATCGTGAAGGCGCGATAGACCTGCTCCAACAAAACCACGCGGGCTAATTCGTGGGCCAAGGTCATCTTCCCGAGTGAGAGCGTGTGCTGCGCCGCGGCTCGCGCTGCGTCGCTAAAGCCGTCTGCGCCGCCCACGGCAAAGACCAGCGGTAGAGGATTACGGTCTTGATAATCTCCCAGAAATTTGGCGAACTGTTCGGAGGAGAATTCCTTGCCGCGCGAATCCATCAGGACGAGCGTCGACTTGCCTCCGCCCTTCGTCGGCATGGAGCGGCCGCACATTTCGAGTAGAGCAGCTTCGTCGCGGAGCGCGAGTCCTTCGACCGGCACATAGCGCGAGATTCGCTTGAGAAATTCTTCGGCCAGCGATGCGATCGCCGGTTCTTTCGTCTTGCCGATCCATGCGATCTTGATCTTCACAACGACTCAGCCCTCATCTTTTTCCCGAGGCCAGCACGACCGACGCTCCGAATGCGATCTTCTCGCCGTCGGAATATTGGCGCACCGCGGCATGCACGTCGGCGTGAATTTGTGGCCACTTCTCTGCGGGTACGCGCTCCAGCATTTCACGAAATGGAACGGCGACGGCTTGCGCCTGCTCCCACACTTCTTCGACGGGGCCCGGCCAAGTCCAGGGCAGCGTTTTCGTTTCTTCCTCGACCGGGTTGAATCCGGCACTTCGCAAAATTTCCGACAGGCTGCCGGGTGCGGCGAACCGGAACGGATCCGGGCCGCCGGGCTGCAGTAAAGCTCCGCCTACATGGCGATGCACTACGCCCATCATGCTCTGCCAATAAGGCTGGTCGAACGGCCCCCATGCGAGAAAGCATGCCCGCGCGCCTGGCCGTAAAACGCGGCGCAGTTCGCGGAGAGCGAGGACGGGTTCGCGGAAGAACATCACGCCGAAGCGCGAGGTGGCAAGATCGAAACTGTTGTCGGGAAAAGGAAGGTTGTGCGCGTCGGCCTGCTGAGTCGTGAAGTTCTTGAGGCCGCGAGTGCGCGCCCGCTGCGCGGCAATTTCGAGAAGATCCGCGCTCAGATCGAGAGCGGTGACGTGTCCGTGCTCTCCGACGCTAGACGCCAGGCTGATGGCAGGTTCGCCGGTGCCGCTCGCGAGATCCAGCACTTGCATTCCGAGGGCGGGCCGCGCGAATTCCACCAGCGCATCGGTTACCGGCTGACCCATGGCCGCCGACTTTGCCTTCCACTTCTCGGAAGCAACGAGACGATACTGGTTTCCCCAATCCGGCTTGGACTCTGGGTGCGAGGTCATGGGGAGCCTTCAGAATCTTGAGAAGAATTACGAGGCTTTCCTGATCTTTCTCTTTTTCGGAGCGATCAGCTTTCTCTCTAGCTTGCGCTTCCTGGGAATGGCCTTCAAATCGGCTGGTTCCAGGCGCTTGGCCGATTTCCACAGGCGCTCCAGATCGTAGAACTTGCGCGCCTTTTCGGAGAAAACGTGCACCACGAAATCAACGTAGTCAATCAGAACCCATTCTGCCTGTTTGTAGCCTTCCACGTGCGCCGGTCGTAAATCCGCGGCCTTCAGACGCAGTTCCACCTCGTCGGCGATGGCTTGGACTTGCCGCGGATTGGTTCCGCTGCACAGGACGAAGTAGTCGGTGAATGCTCCCGATCCTTTTTCCATTTCCAGAATGCTAAGTTCTTCCGCCTTTTTCTCGAGGCAGGCTTGGATGGCAGCTGCGATTTGCTGTTTGAGTTGGTTCTTCTTCATGCAGGAATCAGTCGCTGGTCTTTAAGCCGTTGGTCCTTAGTCGTTCGCTCGATCTCCATTGTAACTGACACCTCCGTTCCCGGCTGTAGGGTTCGGAGTGAGAAATGTTCGGGGATGAGAAAATGAATTCGGCCAAGCTGGCTCTGGCCCACGACCAACAACGAATCGCCACCGACTAAGGACCACCGACCGACGACGATTTATAGAGGCCCATTTTCTTGATGTAGTCCGCCACGGAGGCGGCTACGAAGCGGCCCAGCGGCTTGCCGGCCGCCGCCGCCTGACGGATGGCTGTCGCCGAGGCCGGTTGATGCAAGTCTCCTAGCAGATGAATGGTCGCTCCCTTGAGCACCAGATCGCCGGTGGCAGCCTGCTTCTGAAAGGGCTTGGTCACTTCAGGCCGCGGACGCAGGCTTTCGGGCAAGGCATTGGCCACATCGGCCAGCGAATATCCCGGACGATTGGCTACGACGAACTCGCACTCCTGAAACAGCGCCTCCGCCTGGTGCCATTTGGCAATGTCGCAAAAAGCGTCCATCCCAATCAGGAAGAAAAGTTTGTCACTGGATTTGAATGACTGCTTCAGTCGACGCATTGTGTCGATGGTGTAGTTCGGTTTTTCCTGCCGGTCTTTACGAACCTGGACAGAATCCTCTGCCGGAGCCTCCAGCAACGACGGCACAAAAGCCTTGTCTTGCGCGGTGGCCAGGGCCAGCATGGCAAAACGGTGCAGGAACGGCGAAAGCGGCTGTCGCTGTTTGTGGGGTGGGATGTTTGCCGGCACAAAGTAGATGCGATGCAGTTTGTATTGCTGCAGCGCGGTCTTCGCCAGCGCGAGATGTCCGAGATGGACGGGATCGAAGGTCCCGCCAAACAGTCCAATGTTCATGAAATGTGGCCAGCCCGCCTAGTGTCCAGATTCCCGGCGGCAGATGCAAGTTGAAACACAGTAACATCGTCCAACCGGCCATCTTTTCTTGGGCTTGTAGGCCAATCTCCCAGTGTTTTTCCGTAAAACAGAAAATGAACTCCTGTAACTATCCTGTTTCCCATTCCGGAACTAGGATTAGGCCATGCGAGTAACCCTCCCCCTACTCCGCATTCCTGCAGCACGTGCGCCCATACTTCGGTACGGGGTCGCGGTGCTCAGTACGGCCCTGGCGTTAATTCCCACGGTTCTGCTTTCCGACGTCTCCGAAAGCCGCCTCGCCCTGTTCGGCGTGGCCGTGATGGTGAGTGCCTGGTACGGGGGCTGGAAGCCGGGAATGGCCGCCACCGCCTTCGCTCTCACGGTCAGCGCCTACTACTCACTCCACGGGCAGCACACCGCAGCGGAGTCGCGCACGGCGATCATCCGCCTCGCCCTGTTTTTTGTCCTGGCCATGGCGATCTGCTGGCTCAATGCGGCGCTGCGCGCCGCGCAAGAAAGGCTGCGGCGCTCGGAACTGAACTTCCGGTCACTGGTCACCAATGCACCCTACGGGATCTGCCGCTGCGATTCCACAGGCAAGATTCTCGACGTGAATCCGGCATTCCTTGCGATGCTGGGCTACTCTTCCGCCGACCAGTTGATCGGACAGCATATTTTCGGACTTTATGCGGACAACGATCAGTGGTTCGCGCTCGCTGATTTCCTTCGTTCTACGGAACCCTTCAAGGGGTTGACTGCGGATTGGAAACGCCACAATGGAACCACTACGGTAGTTCGCGTTTCCGGCCGCTCGGTAATGAATGGTGGGACTCACCGCCTCGTATTCGAATTGTTTGCTGAAGACGTGACCGAACGGCGGGGCTTGGAAGAACAGTTGCGCCAGTCTCAAAAGATGGAGGCAGTAGGCCGTCTCGCGGGCGGGATCGCGCATGATTTCAACAACCTCTTGATGGTGATTTCCGGTTACTCGGAATTCCTCCTGGAACGTCTGGGGGCGGAGCCTCATCTGCGAGGACCAGCCCAGGAAATTGCGAGCGCTGCCGAGCGCGCGTCGTCGTTGACCCGCCAGCTTCTGGCCTTCAGTCGCAAGCAGATGCTGGCCCCCAGGCTTGTCAATCTGAACGATGTGGCGACGGAAAACATCAAAATGCTGACCCGCATGATCGGCGAGGACATCGACCTCGTCATGGTTCCCAGCCCGAACCTGTGGCCGGTACGCGCCGACGCCGGACAGATCGAGCAGGTCATCGTGAACCTTGCCGTCAATGCCCGGGACGCCATGCCGTCGGGAGGAAAGCTCACGATCGAGACCTCAAACGTGACGCTGGATGAAGACTACGCCCGCACACACACGCCTTTGCACGCGGGCGACTATGTCATGGTCGCAATCAGCGATACCGGCATCGGAATGGACAACGAAACCCAATCGCACATTTTCGAACCGTTTTTCACCACCAAGGGAACGAAAGGAACCGGCCTCGGCTTGTCGACGGTGTACGGCATCGTCAAGCAGAGCGGGGGCTATATCTGGGTCCACAGCGATGTGGGCACAGGGACCACGTTCAAGATCTACCTGCCACGGGTTGCGGCCACGGGTGAACCGGCCATGGCAGTCGCAGCTCCAGTCGATTTCCGCAAAGTCGAACCTGGCACGGAAACCATCTTGCTGGTCGAAGATGAGGCCAACCTGCGCTACCTTGCCCGCCAGTACCTGGAGAAGCAGGGCTACAAGGTGATCGAGGCGGCGGATGGCGCGGTCGCCATGCAGATTGCGGTGGCGCATGAAAAGACCATTCATCTGCTGCTCACCGATGTCATTATGCCGGGAATGAACGGCCGCGAACTCGCCCAGCGAATTTGTGAAATTCGCCCGAACGTGAAGGTTCTTTATATGTCCGGATATACCGAGAACGTAATCGGACACAACGGCATGCTGGATGCCGGCGTGCGCCTGCTCCAGAAGCCCTTTAACCTTCGCGACCTGAAAAGCAAGGTGCGCGAAGTGCTCGATGCAACTCCCACTCCCCCGGAGGTCGATATGTCCATGCAGTCCGCTGAACCGGTACACGCCGCGCGGGCGCGAGAAAGCTCCCCAGCGCGCGCGCAAAGATTCTACCTTCAATTGCCGTTGCGCTATCGCCGTCTCGGCGAGAAGGAATGGCACGTCGGCACAACCGAAAACATCAGCCGATCTGGAATGCTCTTCGAAGCCGACGAATTATTGCAGCCCAGCTCGCAACTGGAA
>JGI12635J15846_10003869_pt1 | contig 12989 bp, 13 predicted proteins | sample BlaSpr_A8_OM2_M2_FD_15846 | JGI IMG/M metagenome (IMG submission 15846) | reverse complement strand
AGTTGCTTGATCTCCGAGGAATGAAAATCGACGCTTCCGGGCGCGTATGTCTTCCGGATCCGCAACTTGCGAACGGCCAGATCCTTAACGTCAAGGAACATGTCAACAGCGCCTCCGCGCACAATTCATGCTTTATCATTATTGATTCGCGGAGCGAGCAAGTCAAGGAATCGCACGGGTTGGGTCAGTTTCCGGTTACCGCGATTAGTGTCGCGTTGCCGACCACTCGGTGAGCTTGTATCAACTACGCAGCGGTCGGCAATGAACATAGTTCACTGGCTAGATCCTAACGGATTGGATAAGCCTTCGAGGACGTCCCGGAGCGGCTTGCCTTTCCAGAAACGACTCCAGTTGTCGAGCGAAGTGAACGTGCGGGTCTCCATCCGGTCGATGTAGAGCGTCCCTCGCAGATGATCAATTTCGTGCTGGAGTATCCGGGCGTACCATCCAGAAGCTTCGATAGATTGTGGTTCTCGATGTTCATTTAAATATGCAACGCGAATCCTACGGGCTCTCGGCACGACGGCCGAGAATCCAGACAAGCTGAGACAACCTTCATGGAAATCGACTCTGTCCTCTCCGAGGAGAGTGATCTCGGGATTGATAATGACGTGGAACGGCACTGCCTGGCGTTCCTTTTCGGCGAGCTCTTGCGGAGGTAAGCTACTCAACAGCTCCTCGCGATCTTCAATCACGGCGAGTTGTATCGTCACCCCCACCTGCGGCGCCGCAAGCCCGACACCCGGCGCGTCGCGCATGGTCTCGCGCATGTCCCGGATCAGTCGCTGTATTTCGTCGCTGGTGATCTCCTCGCGCGTTAGCTGGCGTGCGTGGGCACGCAAGACGGGTTCGCCTGCTTGAACGATTTTCAGCCGCATGTTTTCCATTATCCTGTATTTACGAAATCTCGAAAAGCGAGTCGAGGAAATCAGGGATAGAAATCAGGAACGGAGGGGACGATATTTGTTATTTTTTCGCGAGTGGAGGATCTGGCTAAGCGTTGTTACTGTTAAATGTGCCAGCCGTGCGGCATTGCGTGGTAAGCCGTGGCAATTCATCCTTACTACCGATATAAAAGCTGGTCTACTTTGTGTCAATGCGGCTTGAAGGTCTTCCCGGTCTCCAGCAGCGTCTTCAGGCGGGAAAGAATACGCGGCCATCCATCCGCGCAGGCAGCGTACGTAGGATCATCCGCAGCCCACTCGTCATGCGTCACCGTTACTTTTGTGGCTTCCGTCTCGGGCACCAGTTCGATAGTTGCGCGGGACGCCTTTTCATTTTGGCCCATTGCGAAGGTGTACTGCAAGACTTTTGGCGGCTCAAATCGCAGGACCTTGCCTCGAACGTAGGTCATGGGCTTGCCATCGGGTCCCGCGCCCACCCAGGCGAGCAAGCCACCAGGCTTAAAGTCCGCTTCAAGCTCAGCGCCCGCGAAGATGATGCGGTTCGACTCCCGCGACACAAAACCTTCCCACACCTTCTCCGGGCTGGCCGCAATGTAGAAAATATATTTAAGTGGGGCTTGATGGGCCATGGTTGCTCCTGACTTTCCTGCGCCATCTTATATTGTCCACGGGTCAGTGTGTATCCGTAGCCTTTAATAACACGGCGGTGATGGGGGCGTGGTCCGAGGCAATCAACGCGCTACCGTTTCTATAAATGTGAAAGTCCTGAAATTTCAGGTCACTGCTGATGTACACGCGATCGAGATACACGATAGGGAAAAATGCCGTCCACGATCTTCCGGTGGCGCATTGAAAGCTCGCAAGTGTCTGGTTCACGATGCCGTTTCGCGATTTCTCGTTGAAATCCCCCAGCAGTATCCGCGGCGCATTGTGGAACGAAGGGTTTTCGACAATGAAGTTCGACGCTAGGCGTTCCGCTTGTTGCCGTCTTTCCTTTTCATTTTGGCCAAGATGAGCACTAAACACGTGGATCGCGCTAGCGTCGCTCGGCCAAGCAATTTCCGCGTGCAGGCACACGCGTTGCTCGTGGTGCGGCACACCGAGTGGATAAACATCAGACCTGCGAATCGGAAATCGGCTCAAAATGGCGTTGCCAAATTCGTGGCCGCCCACGTGATCAGCCCTGGCAAACACCACATGGAAGCCCAGAAGACGTGCAATCTCCTGCTCCTGGCCTGCGCGTACCTCCTGGAGACCAATGACATCGGCGTGAGTGCCACTGAGAATTGCAGCAATGCGATCACACCGGACGCGAAGGTCGAGTCCCTCACATGAATGGATATTGTATGAAGTGACGGTCAGTCGCGAAGGTTCAACAAGTCCCGGGTGATCGGGCAATATCTGGACACTGGTGAATCCCACCGGCAATGCTAAAAAATTGGAACTTTCCCAAGGCTGCGGAAGCAAAATGGCGAATGACGCGAAGTCAAACGGGATGAAATTCACAAAAACACAAAGGGCTACCGCCAAAACACCAATCGTAACAAATTTCAACATCGTTACATACGGTATAGAAAACTGAACTACTTCTTTAGCAAAACTAGAATCTGTTTTTGATTCTTGATGATGGTATTGAGACTGTCCTGATTTTTTAGAATTGTGGCTTGATTCTTCTTTATGGCTTCCTGGTTGGATTTGATCTTCGTTTGATTGGCGATAATTTCTTTTTGGTTTTTTAAAATGCGCTTCTGATTTGCGATCAGGGCGATTTCTGACATTTGTTATTTATCCTTCCGGCATGAAGTAGAACACGGCGAGAGGGCCCCATCAAGCTGCGGCCCAACGTGTGCCGCATTTTCGTCTGAGAGCCAACGCGCGTCAATAGTGTTTTCGAGTGAGCGGCGCGTCGCCCTGACGCGATAATAGAGGATTGTTTTCGGGACGATACCGACAGTCCTTGACATTTAATGGCAGCAAGTTATCGTGCGTGGGGCCGTCGAAGAGGAGACAAGCGCGATGCGCAGGGCAATTGGACTATTTGTGGTGGCGTGCATGGCTGTGACGCAAGTTCATGGACAAGCGCAGAAGCTTGAAAGCAAGCCGCCTGAAACAAAGACGGTGGTGCTGAAGGCGGCGAGGTTGTTCGACGGCAAGAGCAATTCTTTGGTGACTCCGGGCCTGATCATCGTGACCGGCGGAAAAATTTCCGCTGCCGGCGCGAATGCCACGGTGCCGGCCGGGGCTGAAGTAATCGATCTGGGAGATGTGACACTGCTGCCCGGATTTATCGACGCCCATACGCATCTGACCGGAATGTACACCACCGACTATAAGCAGGCGGCGCTGGACGGACTGCAAAAAACAATCCCTGAGCAAACACTGGATTCCATCGCCAACGCGAAAGTTACCCTGATGGCGGGATTCACGACCGTGCGCGATGTGGGCTCGCATGACTTCATCGATGTGGGCCTGCGTAACGCCATTCGCAATGGCAAAGTGCCCGGACCGCGCATGCTGGTCTCTGTGCATGCCATCGGAACTACTGGAGGCCACTGCGACGAAACGGGCTACCGTTCCGGCGTCTTTGGACATGAAACGGGACCGGAACAAGGAGTGGCAAATGGCCCGGACCAAATGCGTTACGCGGTGCGCCTGGCACACAAATATGGCGCAGACATCATTAAAACGTGCGCATCCGGCGGGGTCCTTTCTCTAGCCGACGATGTGGACACACCACAACTGACGCAAGAGGAACTGAATGCGCTGATCGATGAGGCCCACGCGCTCAAAAGAAAAGTAGCCGCGCATTGTCATGGAGCGGAGGCGGCCAAGCGCGCCATTCGCGCAGGCGTGGACTCCATCGAGCACGGCTCCTTCCTCGATGACGAAGCGCTGGACATGATGAATCAGCACGGTACGTACTACGTGCCCACCTTGATGGCCTTGCAAGGATTGTCGGAACAGATGCAGGCGGGTATGTACATCCCTCCCGCGATCCGGGCAAAAGCCGAGCAAGCCATGACCTCTTTGCATAAAACATTCCAAAAGGCCCTGGCTAAGAACATTAAAATTGGACTCGGCACGGATGCGGCAGTCTATCCGCATGGCCGCAATGGTGAAGAGTTTCATCAAATGGTGGATCTGGGCATGAAGCCGGTCGACGCGTTGAAAGCCGGAACTTCGGTTGACGCCGAATTGCTGGGATTGGCGGACAAAATTGGATCGCTCGAAGCCGGCAAGTCCGCCGATATCGTTGCTGTTCCGGGAAATCCGCTGCAGGATATTCGGCAGACGGAGCATGTGCTTTTCGTGATGAAAGAAGGCGTAGTTTACAAAAACGATCGGGCAGAAGCGCACTGACGTAATCGCATCTCGTATACTCTGATTATCACGAGTGTTTTCACCATATAAATCAATGAATCTCGCATGACAGTTTCTTCTGAAGAGACTAACGCTGCAAATTTAACTGTAAATCCCCAGCGAGCCTGGCTGCTTGCATTGCTTCTTTCGCTGGTGACGGCACTGGTCATTATTTCCCCATTTTTTTGGAGAGGAAACGCTTCCGGTCACGACTTCTCGTTTCACGTGGCCTCCTGGATGGACGCGGCAGCGCAGTGGCGTGACGGAATCCCGTTCCCGCGCTGGGCAGAAGGAGCGAATCACGGATTCGGCGAACCACGATTCATTTTCTATCCCCCAATTTCCTGGATGTTCGGCGCCGCCGTTGGATTAGCCGTGCCGTGGATTTTCGTACCGGCAGTGTTCATCGTCTTGACCCAAACCCTCGCAGGACTGTGCGCGTTTGCGCTGGGACGGCGTTTATTCCCGCAGCGTGGCGTGCTAGCGTGCGCCGTTTGTTATGCGGCGAATCCCTATGCGCTGCTCATCGTATACATGCGCAGTGATTTCGCGGAGCAACTCGCACTGGCGTTTTTTCCGCTGTTGTTTTTGGCTGCCGCGGAAGTATTAGACCTGTTGGACTCACCGGCTCGCTCACCCCGGGGTTCCATCGTATTTCTGGCGATTACGTTTGCCGCGGTTTGGCTGACCAACGCTCCCGCAGGGGTGGTCGCCAGCTATAGCCTGGCCATGCTGTTCGTGTGGACTGCGGCTAAAAAAAAATCGTGGCGGCCATTGTTGCACGGCGCCGTCGCGCTGGCGCTAGGTTTTGGCTTGGCAGGTTTTTATGTCGTCCCCGCCGCGTATGAACAACGCTGGGTGAATATTTCCCTGGCGCTGGCGTCCGGTTTGCAACCGCCACAGAATTTCTTGTACGCCGTGATTGCCGACGCAGAACACAACGCTTTCAATCGCATCGCCTCTCACGCCGCGGTCCTGATGATCGTGTTGACCGGCGTATTTGCGGCCTTGAGCTTTCCACGAGACCGGTCAACTGCAGGCCCACTCGCGAAGAGTTTCTGGACCGCATTGGTCGCTCTTTCGGTGACGGCGGCATTCCTGATGCTGCGAATAAGCAATATTTTGTGGATCGTGCTTCCCAAGCTACGTTTCGTGCAATTTCCATGGCGCTGGATGTCCATTCTGGCGATTCCCTTTGCGTGTTTCATCTCCGCCGCGATAGTTCACAAACGCATGCGCGGATACAGAGGGCCATCGATGATCGCTGCTGTGCTGGCTATCCTGGCATGCGTGGCCACCTTCATGGTGCGTCACACCTGGTGGGACTCCGAAGATGTTCCGGTTCTTTTGGAGGCCCTACAAAACGATGAAGGTTTTGAAGGGGTAGACGAATATGACCCGCTAGGAGATGACCACGCTTTGTTACCAGAGAAGTCAGAGAGAGTAACGGTCCTGCCGGCGAAGCCGGCGGCGGAAGGGGAAGTTGAATCCCATGCCGAGATTTCTGTGCAGCGCTGGACTGCCGAGAGAAAAGAAATGCGCATTACTACGCGGGAACCTGCGGTCTTGAAGCTGCGGCTGCTCGACTATCCCGCATGGCGCGTAGAGGTAAATGAGGCCGTAGTGCTGCCAGAACAAAGAGGGGAAACAGCCCAGATCACGCTGCCGCTGACCGCAGGATCGTCACATGTGATGGTGCATTTCGTTCGAACAACAGATCGCACCATTGGAGCAGTGATCAGTGCCGCCAGTGTTCTGATCGTGCTGCTGCTTTTCACGAGGCGCCAAGACCGAGATCGACAGTAGGCTAGCGGTAGACTAGCGGCGATCCACTGTGGGATGCCGTACATCCTGGCCCTGCACAATGTAAATGACGTCTTCAGCGATGTTGGTAGCGTGATCGCCAATGCGTTCTAGATTCTTTGCCACCAGGATCAGTTCAAACGCAGGAAAGACCACGCTGGAGTCGCCCATCATATAGGTCAGCAATTCGCGAAAAATCTGGTCACGGAAATTATCAACTTGGTCGTCACTGGCCAAAACCTTTTGTGCCAGCTCCACGTCCCGGCGCACCACCGCGTTAAGCGCATTGCGCACCATTTCTTCAACCAGCTCGCTCATGCGCGGCAAATCGACGTAGGGCTTCACCCGCGGGTGACGCAAAATCCGCAACGAACCTTGCGCGATATTTACTCCCTGATCGCCGATGCGCTCCAGATCGTTGTTGATGCGGGACACGGCCAGCACGAATCGCAAATCCACCGCCATTAATTGATGCAAGGCCAGCAACTGCACGACGCGGTCGTCGACCTCAATCTGCAATTCATTAATGGCGTCTTCTTCGGCGAGTACGCGGTTGGCCAGCTGCTCGTCGGAATCCAACACGGAGTGCACCGCCTGGTGCACCGCGCGTTCAGCAAGGCTGCCCATCCAGAGCAGCCGTTCTTTCAGATCGTTTAAATCTCTTTCAAAATGGCGTTCCATGCGTCCCCTCGGGCAGAACTATAAAACTTCACTGGGTGCTTTCCTTTTAAGTCTCAGCCGAAGCGGCCCGTTATATACGCTTCCGTTCGCGCATCGCTGGGCGTAGTGAAGAGCTGCGGAGTCGGACTGAATTCAATCAGTTGGCCCGTGAGCAGGAACGCGGTGAAATCGCTGACGCGCGCAGCTTGTTGCATATTATGCGTGACAATCACGATGGTGCAGAGATCTTTTAACTGCACCAACAACTCTTCGATTTTCGCGGTGCTGATGGGATCGAGCGCCGAACACGGCTCGTCCAGCAGCAAAACCTCAGGTTCCACTGCCAGTGCCCGCGCAATACACAGCCGCTGCTGTTGGCCGCCTGAAAGCTCGTAAGCCGACTTGTGCAGCTGATCCTTCACCTCATCCCACAGCGCCGCGTGGCGAAGGCTCTTCTCCACGGCGTCGGAAAGAGATCCTTGGACGCCATTGATGCGCAGCCCGTAAGCCACATTATCAAAAATAGATTTAGGAAACGGATTCGGGCGCTGAAATACCATGCCCACCCGGCGTCGAAGCGCGGTTACATCCTGGGCGAGAATATTTTGATTATCGATAAGAATTTCGCCTTCGAGCCTGGAGCTGCGCACCGTTTCGTGCATGCGATTCAGAGTGCGCAGCAACGTGGATTTGCCGCAGCCGGAAGGACCGATCAGCGAAGTCACTTTGTTTGAAGCGATATTAAGGTTGATGTCGAACAACACTTGCTTCGGCCCGTAATAAAAATTGACCTTCGAAACGGTCATGCGCATGAGCAACGGCGCTTGTGGTTCGCGACTCGTTGGAGCTGATACCGGTGGGGTTATTTTTACGGACACTGCCGACCTCACAGAAGCCATGATTAAGTCCTCGGAACAGCAATGCCACGGGACAGGATGACCCGCGCGACGATATTTGTAATCAGAATCAGGCCCAACAGCACAAGACCCGCAGCCCAAGCTTGACGATGCCAGTCGTCATACGGCGCGATGGCATACGTAAAGATCATTACCGGCAGTGACGCCGTTGGCTGGCTCCAGCCGGGACTCCAGAAACGATTGCCCAACGCCGTGAACAGCAGAGGCGCGGTTTCGCCTGCCACCCGCGCGAAGGCCAACAAAATGGCGGTCAGTATTCCACGATAGGCGGCTGGGACGACTACGGATGCAATGGTTTTCCACTGGCTCGCGCCTAGAGCCATGGCGCCTTCGCGCAATGCGCGCGGCACGGCGCGCAGAAACTCTTCAGTGCTACGCAGAGTAATAGGGATCATCATCAAGCCCAGCGCAAAGCCTCCGGCCAGCGTGGAAAAATGCTTGAAGGGGAGCACCACGAGGCCATACGCAAAAATCCCGATTACGATCGACGGCACACCATTCAACAAATCCGCAGCGTAGCGCACCACAAAAGCAATCGGACCGCCGCTGAATTCCGCCAAATAGATCGCACCGAAAAATCCGATTGGAACTCCCAGCAGACAAGCAAGGAGCAGCAGTTTGGCGCTTCCGACGATCGCGTTGGCCATACCTCCGCCGGTCTCCCCGACCGGGGCTGGCAGCTTGGTAAAGAAATTCCAACTAACGGAAGCGCCACCATGGTAAACGAGGTATCCGAGAATAAAAAACAGCACCGCCACGGCGACAAGTGCGCACAGCCCCGTCATGGTCAGCATGAAGTGGCTGACAAATTTGCGCCACCGCAGGCGGTTACTCATGCTTGCCCCATTCCGCTGCCGCGCTGCGAAGTAACCACGATGAGCAGACGGGCCACGCCGTTCAAGAGAAAGGTAAGCAGAAACAGCACCAAGCCGAGCTCAATCAGCGATTGCAAATACAGATCCCCAGTAGCTTCCGTGAATTCATTGGCGATGACCGCCGCGATGGAGTATCCCGGCGAGAAAAGCGACGCGCTGATCGTCGGCGTGTTGCCAATCACCATGGTGACCGCCATGGTTTCGCCCAGCGCGCGGGCTAACGCCAGAAATATAGAACCCATAATTCCGGTGCGCGCAAACGGCAAAACAACTTTCCAGGTCGATTCCCAACGAGTGGCCCCCAGCGCAAGCGCGGCTTCGCGCTGATCACGCGGCACGGAAATCAGTACTTCGCGCGAAACAGAAATGATGTACGGGATCACCATGATCGCCAGAACGATGCCCGCGGTAAGAAAACCCACGCCATACGCCGGACCCTGGAAAAATGGAAGAAAACCCAGAGAGCTCTTGAGCGCCGGCTGAATGTATTGCCGCATCATCGGGATCACCACAAACACGCCGAGCAAACCGTAAATCACGCTGGGTACCGCGGCCAGCAAATCGATAAAAAACTGCAGCGTATCGGAAACACGCGCGGGCGCGAGCTCCGCAAGAAAAATCGCAGCGCCAATGCCGAGGGGAACAGCAATCAGCAGGGCTACGCCGGCAGTAACCACCGTCCCATAAATGAAAGGGAGCGCGCCGAATTTATCAAAAATCGGATCCCAAACGGAAGTAACAAAAAATCCAAATCCAAATTTGTGGCGCGGCAAGTACGACTCTCGCCACAACTCAAAAACCAGCAGCAACGTAATCAGCACTACCGAGCCCGCGAAAATAAACGTTACCAGCCGCGCGATCTCATCGCCGTCGCGCAGCCTGCTGATGAACGAACGCGAGCCCGTGACGGGGCCCGCGCTCGGTACTGTGGTAGTTGCAGTGGCCATCAGAGCCTTAACACCCGTGTTATTGAATCTTGTCCAGGTCCTTCATTTCTTTGGTGGCAACTTCCTTCGGAAGCTTCGCGTAGGAAAGCGCCTCGACCTCACCCTGCCCGTCAGTCATCATCCATTTGAGGAAGCCCTTGATGGCGTCCCGCTTGGAACCGTCAGAAAACTTGGACGGAATAAGCAACCAGGTGAAACTCGAAATGGGATACGCCGTCTTCCCTGGAGCATCCGTGATGGAGACGCGGAAATCGTCCGGCATAGTCTTCGCGGCACCTGCGGCAGCGGCCGTCACGCTGGCGAGATCAGCTTTGACCATTTCTCCGGACGAATTCTTNACCTTACCGTATGGCATCTTGTTTTGTATCGCATAGATGAGTTCAACGTAACCCAAAGCATTTGGCGTTTGCTTCACCAGGCCAGCGACGCCCTCGTTGCCTTTGCCGCCGAGGCCCACCGGCCAGTTCACCGACGTGCCCTTGCCCACTTTGTTTTTCCATTCATCGCTGACCTTCGATAGGTAATCCGTCCAGATATAACTTGTGCCGCTGCCGTCCGAGCGGTGCACCACGACGATGTCGCTGCTAGGAAGATTCACACCCCTGTTCGCTGCTGCGATGAGCGGGTCATTCCACTTAGTGACCTTGCCCAGGAAAATCCCGGCAAGAGCTTCGGGAGTGAAGTTCAGCTCTCCAGTCACGCCAGAAATATTGTAAGTAGGCACATCGGCGCCCAGAACAGTTGGAAAGTGCAGAATCGGAAAGCCGTGCTTGTCTTGAAATGCCTTCAGCTGTTCATCATTCATGGGCCCGTCTGTGGCCCCGAAATCGACAGTCCCTTCGGTCACCTGTTTGATGCCTCCGCCGGAACCAATGGCTTGATAATTGATCTCCACGTTAGGATTTTTCTTGTGATAGTCATCAAACCATTTTGAATACATCGGATTCGGAAACGTGGCGCCGGCGCCATTGATGGAAAGCGCGGCTTGGGCCACACCGATTGCGACGAACGCAAGAGCAGCCAGGAAAAGTGGTGCGAGTCGCTTCATGTGTTTTTTTTCTCCACACGTCCAGGATTGAGATAGAAGCACGTCAGTGTGGCTGGCTAGTGTTACAGGATTGTTACAACCGCAATGTTAGTCTCTTAAAATCCGTAGGCGCTGTAATCGACAGAAAACATTATGGTTGCTGCGGGTAAAACGCGGTGCCTAACAGGAACTGCGCAGCTACTCGCGGGAACTGAGGGAACATCAGGCCAGGCAGCTATTGACCGCCTGTAGGCTTCCTACTATTGTTCTCTAGGATGGCGGAAAACGTGGATTTGGAACGCGGAGCCGGTTTGCATCGTCGAATTGAGATCTTCGTGTGTCTTGCCCTCGCCATGCTGTTTTTGTACAACCCGTTCCTTGCGCTCACCCCTTCTTCAAACGTTCTGAATGTTAACCACAGCTTGAGCTACCGCGCCACCGTAGCTTCTTCCGAGCTGCAACATTTCAGTCCGCCCGATGCGCGTAAGATTTTCGCAACACCCATCGCAATTGCAACGACCTGGCTTGAATCCCCCATAAATTTTCTTGTGGATCAAGCCGCCGAAGTTTTCACGCACCACCTCTGCGCTTACCAATTAGTCTGCGCCGATTTGTGGTTTCGACCTCCTCCGGCAAATTAGTCCGCGATTTTTAACACTCCCACGGGTAGTAGCTGTTAGTTAGACCGGTCTCTTTAGCCTTTCGAATCGTCGAAATTGGCCCGGCACGATTCCCATTGGCGGACTCGAAGGATTTTCTGCATGACCAAAAAAAAGGTATGGATAGCGCTCGGCATCCTGACGGTCGTGTTTTTGCTCGCCTGGAGATGGATGGGCCGAGCTCCCAGCGAAGCCGACGATCCCAATCATCCAGAAAGCGGCGTCAACATCCCCGAAGCTGCGGTCGTGCGGGTTGAACGACGCGCGCTGGGCAACACTCTCACCATTGCGGGCGAGTTCAAGCCTTTCCAGGACGTCGAGGTACACGCCAAAGTCGCCGGTTACATTCGAAATATCAATGTCGACGTGGGCGATCACGTAAAAGAAGGTCAAGTGCTGGCGGTGCTGGAGGTTCCTGAGCTAGCCGCGGAGCTTTCCGGCGCAGATGCCGCGGTTCGCCGCTCCCAACAAGAAATCCGCCGCGCGCAGAGCGACGTCAACCGTGCGCAGTCTGCTCACGCCGCCGCGCACTCCGGTTACGCTCGGCTGAAACAAGCCTCAGATGCGCGAAGTGGCCTCGTGGCCCAACAGGAAATTGACGACTCACAAGCTAAGGACCTGGAGGCCGAAGCCCAGGTATCCAGCGCCGAGGCGCAACTCTCCGCGGCGCGTCAACAGCTCGAGGTAGCAGAAGCAAATCAAAAGCAGTATTACGCGTTAGCCAACTATTCGCGCATCACCGCGCCATTCGCGGGAGTCATCACCGCCCGCCTGGCCGACACCGGCGCGCTGATTCAGGGCGGTACGTCCGCGAGCAGCGGGGCCGGACCGGTCGTGCGGTTGGCTGAAGTGTCGAAGCTCAGACTCGTCCTGCCAATTCCTGAATCGGCGGCCGCACAGATTCATCTTGGAGATCCGGTCAAAGCGCGCATACAAGCGCTCAATCAGGATTTCGCAGGAAAAGTTTCCCGCTTTTCGGATTCCTTAGACCGCCAAACGCGCACCATGGAAACCGAAATCGATTTTGCCAATAAAGATGGACGCCTGATCCCCGGAATGTACGCCGAGGCCACGCTGTCGCTGGCAAAAAATGCGAACGAACTTTGCGTTCCGCTGGAAGCCGTGGCGCGAAATAACAACGACGCTACGGTGTTAATCGTTAGCAGAAACAACGAAATCGAAGAACGAAAAATTAAATTGGGCTTCGAAGGCGAGGCCTACGTGCAAGTTCTCGACGGCGTGGCGGAAGGCGATCGGGTGGTCATTGGTGGGCGCAGCCAATTCCATCCGGGACAAAAAGTGCAACCTAAAGATGTCAGCGGCAAACGCACGGAGACAGCCGCCTAATGTCCCGATTCGCGATTAAGTACCCCTACCTGATTATTGTTCTATGCTTGATGATCGCCATCATCGGCACAACCACTGTAGCGCGCATGCCGGTGGACCTGTTCCCGCCCATCAAGATTCCAGTGGTGGTGGTTGCTACATTTTTCAGCGGCATGCCCCCCGAACAAATTGAAAGCGACATCACCGGCCCATTCGAAAGATTTTTCACTTTGGCCAGCGGCGTGGATCACATTGAATCGCGCTCTTTGCCGGGCGTGAGCCTGATTAAAATTTACTTTCAAGCTGGCATGGACCCCGCCGCGGCTGCCGGCTCCATCTCCAATTTGGCCATGGCTGATCTTCGCAGGCTTCCTCCCGGAACATTGCCGCCCGTTGTTCTGCAGTTCGATGCCTCCAGCCTGCCCGTTTGCCTGATTACATTAAAGGGAGAAGGCCTCAACGAGACGCAGTTGCGCGACCTCGGCCAGTACAACGTTCGCAACCAGGTTG
>JGI12635J15846_10003858_pt1 | contig 13006 bp, 12 predicted proteins | sample BlaSpr_A8_OM2_M2_FD_15846 | JGI IMG/M metagenome (IMG submission 15846) | reverse complement strand
ACACCGTCGGCATTGGTCTGGCGATATAACTTGCGAGTGATATCCGATACTCGAGTGAAATAATCGATCTCAGCGGAGTCGTTCGAAGGCGCAGGGCTTGCGGACTTGGAAACTGGAGGTGCGGGCGGCGGCTGGGGAGCAGGAGGCTGCACAGGCGAGGGCCGAAGCGTAGGCGCATTCGATGGAATAATTCCCGCTGTGAGATAGAGTTGCTGCAAGTCCTGATTCCGTTCCTCTTCGCGCGGGAAGAGCTCTTGAATCCGCCGCAGCCGCTCAATCGCTTTGGAGTGCATCCCGTACTGTACGAGAATTTCTGCTTGCAGCATTAAGTCCTGTAAAGTGGCCGACCCAAGGGTTCTCTCTTCGCTGCGAGAGCTCCCGGTGGAAGTATCCAGACTGGCGAATCTTGAGGCAATCACTTTGTAACGATTTTCGTCAATCTTTCCCTTTACCATTGCGAGGCGTTGCTGCTGGCCAGGATCATAAGCATCAATTTCGGCGGAGCGGTCCAAAGCTTCCGCCGCTTTGTCGTATTCGCCGAGGCTACAATGCAAATCGAATAGCCTGATCAGGGTCAGGAAATATTCGGTCTCCCGATTCGACCCATTGAGCAGTTCGCCCATAAATTCCAGAACTTCGGCGGACGGCCGGTGGGACGCAACTACTTCCTGCATCAAGGCGAGGTATGCCCGGCGATCTCCCTTGAATCGCTGAAACTCTTCCAGTTTGCGGGCGAGCGCGACTGCGTCGGTGTCTTGCTCAGCGTCGATCAGCGAACCGATCAGGCTAATCACATTTTTCATCGAGGTGGGTTCGAGTACGAACAACTGCCAAATAACTTCGGCGGCCTCGGTAAGCCGGTTGGCCGCTAATAGGGCCTTTCCATAGACTTCTCGGAGTTCCGGGGCGGCGTCGGGAGAGTTGGCCATTGGCGCAAGGACGAAGATGGCTGCACCCGACTGGTCTTGCGCCAACAGACTCTTGCCATAGGCCAGCGCAATCTCTGGATCGCTTGCGTCCTCGGCGTAGGCGCGTTCGACCCATTGGCTGGAATCAGGGCCTGTATTTTGGGCAAGTCCGGCGATTTTCATAAACGCCGACGCTGCTTCTTTGTGGTTTCCGAGATCCGAATAGAGTTGAGCTATGCGCAGCAGGTTTTGTTGACTTGCGTCCAGAACTACGGACCGCTCAAGTACACTCAATGCCTCTGATTTGCGGCCTTGCTTTATCAGCTCTTGCAGCGCGTCTTCATAGGTTTCAAGGGCGAGCTTGCGGTTGGAGCCCTCAAGCAGTTGGCCAAAACTAATCCGTTGTTCGCAGGTTGGCTTTGCAAAGCGCGCGAGTTTTTTGTATGTGAGACTTGCGCGGGTCGCGTCCCCGGCGTCCGCCTGACGCTGGAACAACTCGCTTAACAGATTGACTGCGTCGGGAAGACGTTGCAGCGAAAGGCATATATCCGCTGCCATCTGTCGAACCGTGTCATTGGAGGGGTCGGCTGCCAGAACCTGTAGATACTCTTCCACCGCTTCGGCAGGTTTTCCTTTCTGCAACAGCTTTTCCGCTCGCTCCACATGCTTGGGAATCTCGTTTCGTTCGAGTCGTTTGGTCGTATCTGACATGGGATCGTAGGCGGAGGAAGCCTCTAAAATTCTAGGAGCAGCTTCCCTAGGCATCAATCAACTACGGCAGCAAATGATTACCAAGGTCACCGCATATGAACCTGGATGAAATTTTTCGAAGCCCGTTACTGACGTAAGGTCGAAAGTGCAGTTCTTGCTCCGTCTTGAGCGTCCCGTTGTATACGCTCGGAAGCGGCGCCAGTGCGTTTATGGCTGGCCTCAAGGAAAGCTGCTTTGAGCCTGTACCTCGCATATCTCACCACCCAGGGGACCGATGGCAGACTTCTCGCCATCGCGATAGCTGGAATTTTTGGTGGGGTGTATGTCTTTTACAGCGGATTCCGAATCCTGCAGCGTAAACGGCTGATCGAGAACATTCCAACATCAACAATTCGCGGCGCAGCCATGGGTCTTGTTGAAGTAAATGGGCTGGCCACCGGGCCCTACACGATTCCGGCCCCAATCACGGGGATTCCCAGCTATTACTATCGCTCGGTCGCGTGGCAACTCAAGCGGTCGGGAAAAAACGAGCACTGGGAAAAAGTTGCGGATGAGAGCCAACACGTCCCTTTTTTCATCGATGACAACACCGGAACGCTGCTGGTCGATCCTCAGGGCGCGGAGATGGATATCCACCGCGATTTTTCTGAAGTCTATAGCAATTCGCTATTTTCCAACAGCTTGGGCGTGCCATCGAATGTTGGCGATTTTTTAGCGCGATACGGGGTCGACTGCGATAAAAAAACTAAAGTAGAGGAATTCTGCATCAAGCCGAAAAATGCTCTCTTCGTCCTTGGCACGCTGAGCCAAAACCACGGAGTCGCAGTAAGCGCCACACCTGTACGCACCGTGGTCACGGATGTTCCCAAGTTCACAAAAGGCAGTCCATTGTTGTCGTTTCAAACTGTGTTTTCTCACCAAGGGGAGTTGAACAGTTCAGTCACAGGTTTGGTCGGCTCCGAGCAAATAATTCGTCTTTCGGGAAGCGACAGGATCAGCGGCTCCGCTGACATGACCCAGCAAGGAAAGATTGCCTCGGCGCTCCTGAAGGCTGGCATTAGCAATCCAGCGGCGTGGGCCGTGGCAGGCGTAGATCACACCGCCATCAACTCGATCCAGTCTTCCGGGGCCGGAAGCGCCACTGCGGTTTGTGCGGCACCGGAGCCTTTCGACCTCCATCCTCCGGTCGTTTTAATGAAAGGCACGCGTCACCCGGAATTCTTCATCTCGTGGCAAAGCCGGCGCGGCGTCGTGCGATCCCTGGGATGGAAATCGGCTCTCATGATTTGGGGAGGGCCACTGTTAACTCTTGTTTCCGCTTACATTATTTCGACGGATTTTGGCTGGTTCTGATTTTTTCGCATTAGTTAGCGCATTAGTTAGAAAGAGAGAGGGTAAAACCTATGGTCGACCTACCGCTTATCGTGGTTTTATTCGCCGCGACCGGACTCGTCTGGTACGTAGTGACGATTTTCAATGGATTGATCGCCATCAGGAGTGATGTTGATAAAGCCTGGGCCAACATTGATGTCTCACTCAAGCAGCGACATGACGAATTGCCCAAGTTGCTTGATGTTTGTAAGGGATACATGGAGTTCGAACGCGACACCCTCCAAAAAGTCACTCAGGCGCGCAACATGTACCAACAGGCGGTCTCAATCGACCAGAAAGCGCAGGCTGATCAGAGCATGACTACGGCGCTGCGCGGATTCTTCGCGGTCGCGGAAAACTATCCCGACCTAAAAGCGAACAGCAACTTTGCGCAGCTTCAGAAACGCATCACCGATCTGGAGAGCGAAATTGCCGACCGGCGCGAATTTTATAACGATGCCGTAAATACGCTCAACATCCGGATTCAACAGATGCCCGATACGCTCGTGGCCAGCTTTATGAGCATTTCGCCGCGTCCCATGTACAAGGTGGAAGAGGCTGATAAGGCCGACGTACCAATGACGTTCGCAGCGACCCGCTGAACCGGACCAAGGTACGGTGTCGAAATCGAGGTCTCCAAACCCCGTTAGCGTCCAAAGAACGGACGCGAACCTGGGGCACCAAGCCGTATTTCATAGTCTAATGCTGCAGCTCCGTGGTCCCGCTTAGTTCGGTGTTGGCGTCTTCCTGCAGCACATTACCGCTGGCGTTAGAGATCATATAGAAAACCATGTCATTCGAATTGGCCGAAAGACCATTAATGGTTCCAGTCACTCTTCCGGTAGCGGCTACGGAGTAGGTTCCAGTGAGAACTCCCGGAGTGCTAACGACTCCACTATCGTTGACCAATTCGTTCAGCTTCAGGTTGCCGCTCCCATCCCATTGCAGTGTGCCTACGCGGTCAATAGCAACGGTCGGATTGAAACCATGCATAACGAGCGCAAACTGTCCGTTAATCGAGCTGTTAGAGAATGCCGTAGTTTGCTGCAGGTCGGCGGTTCCATCCTGGGTGAGGGAAATATCCGAAGTATCGCTGGCGGTGATGGAAAAGGCACGGGTGGGGCTGACCATCCAAAGTATTTGATTCATGGTCCCTACGGACGAAGTAAGAGTGGCCGCAACCCTGCCGTTCGTAGCTACCTGATACGTCCCTCCCGTGATCGAAATATCGGTGAGAGGAGTACCGTCCTCCACCGAATCAAACGCTCCTGAAGTAATGTTGCCTCCGGAAGCAGCGAATACTCCTACTGTATTGACCGAGTTGAGCCCAAAATTGTCGTCACCTTTACTTCCGAAAACATAGCTCCCAGCAAGTGATGACGTGGAGAAGGGTCCCGCGCTTTGCAGCTCCACGCGACCGATGCCTCCAGCATTTAAAATGAAGTCGGTTGAAAGCAACCGGATGTTATTACTGTCCACAATGTAGTAGTAGAAGCTGGAGATTGAACCTGGGCTTTCGGTGTAGCTGCCGGTACCGCGGCCGTTGGAGATCGGGGCGTTGAATGTAAAGTTCGACAGAGTTGGCGAACTAAACGATCCCGCCTTGTTAACGTCCACGCTGCCGCTCTGAAAATTGCCTGTGGAAACCGTGAACTGTCCCACCGTTGAAGTGGAAATTTGTCCGGCGCTGGTATGCGTCTTGAAAACGAAAGTTCCGGTGGGTGCCGCTCCAATCGCGGAGGCAGATTGCAGTTCGGCAACTCCAGCGGCATTTAAAGGGTCTGCCTCGATCAAATATGCTTTTGCCGAGCTGACCAGGGTTACCGCGAGGCTGGCACTTGTGAACGCCGTACCGGTAAGGGAAATCGTACCGGTGCCATCGTTTGCAATCGCATAAGTCCCGGAGATCGTGTTTCCGATGGAGGAAGCAGTCCCTTGAGTTGCGTCGTCAACACCGCCCGTAATATGTCCATTACCGTCGGCGATAAAAACTCCAGATTCTTGATACGACGCTCCTCCCGTCGAAACGTTCCCGGATAGCTGGTAAACGTATGATCCCTTCAAACTGGCGTTGGAATAATTGCCGGTACTGGTGTTAGGGGGGACGCCGTGGATGCCCGCCCCGGCTCCGCAACCCAATGTAAAGATCAGAACGATAATGAAAAGACCCAGCCCTAATAACGACCTCTTTGCAGTGAAAAATGCAGGTGAAGTTCGCATAACTCCTTTTAAGCCGACACCTTTAAGTGTCAGAAGGCGGCGCAGGTTTTGGGAATGACTTGGGTTCTGCTCTACTAACCCTAACTGATGCAGAAAGTTGCTGTCGAGTTCGCCGCTTCGGAGGCAAGTACGGAAGTAATGCGCTTTGATTACTGGCCTGCAAGCATTCAAACAGAGATGTTTTCCGGGGGCGAGCAATTGCGCGTCAATTCCAGTAACTGATTACCCTTGGCTATCAACACGACGGTTGCCATGTCGACGAAAAGTCCATGCCCCGCGACACCGGGAATATTCTGCAATGCCCGCGCCAGCTGTGGCGGATCAGGGATTTCTCCGAAATCGCAATCCAGGATGTGGTGACCCTCGTCTGTAACATATAAGTGGCCATCCCGAAGTTGACGAATCTTTACAGTCGCGCCAAGTGCCGCGATTTTTCTTGCAACCAGGGCCTGGGCAAAAGCGATGACTTCGACTGGCAGGGGAAATCTGCCCAGCATCAGGACCTGCTTGCTGGAATCGGCAACGATCACAACTTTTCGAGACGCCGAAGCAATTACTTTTTCTCTTAAGAGCGCACCGCCACCGCCTTTGATCAATTGCAATTGCGGATCAATTTCATCAGCTCCGTCGATGGTGACATCAATCTCCTGAAATTCATCGAGCGTGGCCAGAGGAATGCCAACACTTTCAGCTAGAGTCTTTGTGTTCGCCGAAGTAGGAATGCCACGAATGCTGAGTCCGGCGCGTACCCGCTCTCCAAGGAACTTGATGGCGAAGGAAGCAGTGGACCCTGAACCGAGGCCCACAATGTCGCCGTCGCGAACGAACCGCAGACTCGCGTAGGCAGCGGCTTGTTTTTCCTGATCGCTCTTGTTGCTGAGGGGACTATTGCTCACGCTGCTCATGGCTGTCGTTGGTGTGCTTCAGGGACCTAATTCTTCGGAGCCTTATCTGGGCCGGCACTCGGTTTGCGAAATGCATGGAGGATAATAGCGCCACTGATGCCGAAGCTTCCAACCGCTCCCAACGCCATGAATTCCGCGGCTTGTGAACTCATCCGAATCAGGTCGGCAAAAAGCGCTCCCAAGGCAAACAGAATCCCAAGAACATTGAGCCACAAGGGCGGATGCACAGCCTCGATGCTGGTGCGATTGTGAAAGCGCAGTTGAAGCAGAAGTGCGGCGAGCCCAATTGCAGCGACCACCACGATGGCAAGCGGACTAAAAAAGGCTCTCCGATTCGTGTACAGCACGACCAATGCCAGTACGCCGCACAGAAGGCCGGAGGCGAGAACTGTGCGGCGCCGAGGACCCGTTCGGGCCGCGGGCATGGTGTCGGGAGTGTGGGCTATTTCCGGCAAGGCTCCTCAGACGCAGCCCCATTGTATCCATACTTTGGCTTCGGTTGCGAGTACTCAGGGGAAGTCGTTTGAATGACCAGCGATTGCGCGACGGGCGGGCCACTTTAGTCGTTCGAATTCCGAGCAGCAAGACAGTCTGCCAGCACACAAGAACCACAAATGACCATGTGCAATGTTGCATAGGTATTGTGTGCAATTTTGTATGACCTAGATTGACCATCCGAGTCGGGTTCCTCAGCGTTATGATTGGCAACTCTTTCTGGACACGGAAAACGGAATCCGATATTGCGACATGAATTGAGTGGGCCAAGGAGATAGCGAGATTGGCGAGTAGACGTACTCTCAGTTTCAGTTCAACAGGTTTCCGCAAAAAATTCCGCGGTGGGATGACCGTGCGGAACTACCGAGACGAAGATGTCATTTTTTCGCAGGGGGACACAGCCGATGCTGTGTTCTATATCCAAAGCGGCACGGTGAAACTCACGGCGGCCTCCACGCGTCGCAAAAAAGCCATAATTGCCTTCCTGCCAAGGGGTAGCTTTTTTGGCGAAGGCTGCCTAGGGGGGCAATCTCTACGGATTTACACGGCGAGAGCAATTGGGCCGTCGAATATCACTCGCCTTGAGAAGGAGCGCACGGTTCGTACGCTCAAGCGAGACCCGCAGTTTGCGACTCTGTTTGTTACATATCTGCTTTCCCGGATTATTCGAGTCGAGGAAGACTTGGTAGATCAATTCTTCAATTTCAGCGAAAGGCGACTGGCCCGGGTTCTGTTGTTGTTCGGGGAAATAATTAAGGAATCAAAGTCGGAGCACCCCCTGAAAGTGAGCCAAGGAACCCTTGCGGAGATGGTTGGTACCACCCGCGCAAGGGTAAGTAAATTCATGAGTGGGTTCAAGAAAAAGGGCTTCGTCCGCTACAACGGTGGCCTACAAATAAATGGCGCACTTATCGTCGACTTCCTGAAAAATCGACCCATGTCCGTCGCCACGAAAGCGTAGACCCCTATGAAGAAAAAACTCGGCCCAAAACAGGTGCTCGCTATCGATTGCCCTACTTGTGGTGCTGCTCCGGGAGAGAAGTGTGAACTTAACACCGGCCAACCGCGCACAGGGCCGCATCTAAACCGACGATTGATCGCAGCAGATGGAGCCAATGGTGCGGGCTTATCCGGTCACAGTGCAGGTCGGCAATCTTGAATCTCCGCTTTTGAGCTATCTTGCTCAGACGCGGCCCTGTCATTATGTATTCTTCTCAGTGTGTAGGCGGGAGTCGGGTGGAATCGAAATTCGAAACATAGAGCAAGGCCGCAACCATGTCGTACCAAAGGAACTGAGGCCAGTCTCCAGTTGAGGAACGCGCATCGGGAGAATTTGCGATCTTCTGCACTCACCACCCTGCGAAACAGACAAAATGACAGCTCTTATTTCATCCGGCTATACTTTCTGGGGAACCGCAAGGCTAGGTACGTTTGAACGGTTACGCAGCTCTGGATCGAAGACTTTGTGTGTCTTTTTCGTCCAATGCTTGGTTTAGTTGCTCGATTAAATGCATGAACTTTTGAGAATCCGGCTCTACGCTTGCTGCTTGAGCTAATTCTTGCCATGTGGTGGGAACGGCCATTGGAAATCCCTTCTATGATGCCCTACCACATTACCTGTAGCGTCCGCTTAATGTCTGAGCAATACAGCCCACAAATCTACGGTATTTTCTGGTTAGTCGAGTACATTGCCATCCGTGGCCTCCTTGGCGGTTTCATCGTTTGCGAGACTTCTCTTCCGCGGCCTCGGCTGCAGAAAGTCTCCGGTCTCGATGTGGCTCGGTGCGCCGTGCACCCGTAAGTAGTTGGCAAGCTTCTTCGATCGCTGCGCCGCAAGTAGGACAAGGTACGGAGAATGTCTGTTTCAGGTTGAGTTTCTTAGTTTTCACCACTATATGATGCAACGCTTCCCATCTGGGGAATGCTCAATAGTGCTCATTTTCAATACGTTATCCAAACGTAGCAAGGTTTCACTGGGGGGCCGCTATTTCTTTCCGATTGTGAGCAAAAGTGAACATCTTTACATCGCCACGATTCAGTTATACTTCCTAAGAGTGTACTTCCGTCAGGAGAAGCATATGTTGACAGCCGCCCTGCCGGCCAAAAAAACTCGCGACTTTGACCCGAAGGAATTCCTTGCCACTATCGGCGAGGGTAGGAAAGTCGTGACCTTTCCCAAGAAACAGACAATCTTCACGCAGGGGGACGCGGCTGACTCAGTCTTCTACATCCAAGAAGGCAAGGTTAAACTTACTGTCATATCCCAGATTGGCAAGGAAGCAACCCTCGGCATACTGAGCGAGGGCGGATTTTTCGGAGAGGGTTGCCTGGCTGGACAGCCTTTACGCATGGGGTCTGCCAGCGCAATGACAGACTGCGAACTTCTGAAAATTGAGAAGAAGGCGATGACGCTTGCGCTCCACAGAGAACACACGTTCTCCGATCTGTTTGTAGCGTATCTGCTGGCACGGAACATCCGATACGAAGAGGATTTGGTTGACCAGCTCTTCAATTCGAGCGAAAAAAGACTAGCTCGGATTCTGCTGTTGCTCGCTCATTTCGGTAAGGACGGCGTCCCCGAGACTGTAATCCCCAAGATCAGTCAAGAGACGCTCGCAGAGATGATAGGCACAACCCGGTCGCGGGTCAGTTTTTTCATGAATCGGTTCAGAGAGTTAGGCTTCGTTGACTATGGCGAGGGTGATATGAAAGTGCATAGTTCACTTCTGAATATCGTTCTTCACGACTAACTTCCGCGTCGCGATTGCCATGTACAGGTTGAGTAGACACGATCAGCAATCAGGCATTTGCTGGATGTAATCCCGAGAGCCGCGCCATTTTCGTCGCGTACAGCACCTCCAAAAGAGTTGCCGTGTTACGAACGCTTCCCGAAATGGCAATGATTGCCTCTGCGTGAACAGGATGTTGCCCCGCCAGAGAGTCAAGACGGTCGCTTACGTTGTGGAGTTGCTGAGCTTCGTGCAGGATCGCATTTGGATGCATGGGACACGCGGCTTTCCTGAAAACCTAACACAGAGAAAAGAAAACTTCAGGGGGGCCAACTCAGTTCAGGGAACCTGAAGGAGGGTTCGCGGGTCTATCTCCCGCTTGGCAACCCGCATAAACGCCACAGATAGGATCAAGCAGCGTCAAGCGTCAGGCCGTCCCGCAATCGCGCTAGGCGCGCCAACGACGGTATCCCCAGCCCCCGCCGCCGAGCAAAAACAGCACCAAAAGAACAATCAATACGGTTTCTATTTGTACCTCACTTGTAAGAGGAAGCTGGACTGGCCTTTGTAACGGCCATCTCATTTCTTCACTACACGCCATGATAGAAGTGGCGAAGACGGTTGTCTGGTCACATTCGACCACTCTTAACAATCGATTTGTACGGAGCGCGCTGTAGGATTGTGGTGCGGATTTGCGCTGAGTTTACGCTCTGACTCTATCGTGTCGACATTTGCCCCAGCTCGGTGGATGCGATTGCTGTTGAAGTCGCTTGGCCCGGGCGTTATCACTGGAGCCGCTGACGATGACCCATCAGGCATTGCCACATATTCGGTTGCGGGCGCGCAGCTTGGAACCAAGCTTCTCTGGACTGCACTTCTGACATGGCCGTTGATGGCTGCGGTGCAAATGATGTGTGCCCGAATCGGAATGGTGACAGGGCAAGGCCTGGCAGGGAATTTTAAACGGCGATTTCCAAGCTGGCTGCTAGGCGTCTTCATCCTGGCCCTGCTTGCGGCCAACACTATTAACATCGCGGCAGACCTCGCCGGCATGGCGGATGCGGCTGAAATGCTATCGGGGATCAGTTCGCATTGGTTTGTGGTGGTTTTCGCAATCTTGATATCGTGGGCAACGGTTCGGCTCGGTTATCACCAAATAGCGAACGTCCTAAAGTGGCTGGTGCTGGTGCTCTTCGCCTACCCGATAACCGCGTTTGTGGTGGGAGCTGATTGGGGTCGAGTAGTGCGCGATACCCTGGTGCCGTCGATGCCCCACACCAGAGATGAATGGTCGACGCTGGTGGCGATTCTCGGCACCACGATCAGTCCGTATTTGTTCTTCTGGCAGGCGAGTGAAGAAGTTGAAGAGGAAAAAGCGGCAGGTCAGGGTGCGCTCTCTCAACGGAGAGGAGCAACGGTCAGGGATCTTCAGCTGAGGCGAATGGATGTGGGAGTTGGCACGTTTTTCTCCAATATGGTTATGTTTTTTATCATCCTGACAACCGCGCTCACCCTCAACCGCCACGGCATCACGCATATCGAGACTACTCGCCAGGCCGCCGAAGCCCTTCGGCCCTTGGCCGGCCAGTTTGCTGCGACCCTGTTTACAGCGGGTATTGTCGGGGTCGGATTCCTTGCCATCCCGACGCTGGCGGGATCAACGGCATACGCCTTCGCGGAAACACTTGGGTGGCGCCAAGGACTGGACAAGAAACTGAAACAGGCCCGCGCGTTTTACACTCTCATTCTGCTCTCAACGGGAGTCGGCGTCGGATTGGACTTCGTAGGCATTAACCCCGTGAAGGCGCTCTACTGGACAGCTGTCATCAACGGATTGTTAGCGCCCTTCCTTCTCGTCGCAATCCTGGTGGTCGCTTCGGACAAGAAACTGATGCAGGGCCAACCGAGTTCACGCTTAGGATGGGTCGTCGTAGCAATCACCACACTGGCAATGTTCGCCGCAGGCGTCGCCATGTTTGTTGTGTAGCCCGCTCGAGCTCCCGCTGTGCCGTTTGCCTCATCCCAACAACTTGAGCTACCGCATTTACCAAATTAATTGTCAGACGTGTGCAGTTTGGACCAGCCGAACCATTCTCTTCCAGCCTATGCTGTATCTATCGAAAAGAACAATAACGCAAACAAGAGAGCTTCTCTCTAGGAAAGAAATAACGGAATATGAGCCATCTCACCTACAAGCCGACACCCAAACTGCGCAAAGCTCTCCAACCGCCCCTGTCATACCCCGGAGCGACCCCTGACTCAGATCGGGCGAAGAAGCCACCGCTCGCCGAGCCGGCTGGCACCGGCCAGGAACTGAATCCTGGAGATCGCGTTGAGGGTCTAGGAAACTTCGGAAAGCCGACCGGAGAATTCGGTACAGTTGAGCGAGCTAACGAAGATGATGCGGTCGTCAAATGGGATGATGACGGTCGCATGAGACTCCATCAACCGTCGCTCAAGAAGGTCTAGTTCGCGACAAGGCCGATCTGCCGGGTCTGGGCTTCCAGCAAGTTTCAGAGACTTGCATTGAGCAAAACCCGCACCCCATTGCCGTGGATCGAGTATTGATACAGGAAATGACTTGGGATGAAGACCGCCGGTTCCTCTTAATTGTGACGAGATGTTGAGACGACCCATGTCAACTTGATCCAAAGATTTGGATGAGCCGCTTCTTAGAACGGAGACTTTTGGCGCTAGCCANCTTTCCGATATGAGCCGGAGCGACGACAGCAGTCTTGGCCAGTGTGTCGAAGAGAAGGTCGCGAGGCAGGTCCAGGGTCGACCCTAACGCGACCGCTTCGGCAACTACTTGCCCGCCCACTCCCAAAAGGGTATTCACTACCAGCCAGCACACAGTCATCTGCTACTGATGTGAAACATCTCGATCATCAGCTTCGGCATATCGACGGCAGTCGTAGTATGGCCCAGGATGCGCGGGTATCTGAACACGGGCTGAGGAATCACATGCCCACCGTCCTCGATCTTGTAAAGGGCAACAACCGGAGAAGGAGCGCCAGGCCACAGGAATCCATCCGCTGAGGTGGGGTCTCCGCTCCTCTGTGGGTTGAGGTGAATCTGTTGAGGGGTAGAAGTCACACCGAGTCGCTTCGCAAACGTCTGCGCGGTATCGAACGCTGAGAGCACTCTACCTCGGTAGCTNAACCACAAGAGTGTGACTTTGCCCCCATTAATCGGATGGATGGGGTCTTTCTCTCCTTGGACGACTAGCAGGGGCACGGCTCCCTGCTCCGGGCATGANGAATCTTCTGGAGCCTGCAAGCTGGCGCCAGCTATGGCGATTCCGGCGACTTGCTCAGGGGCTTGCAANGCCAACCGAAGCGCCATNTGACCGCCATTGGAATAGCCGAGGACGTAGACATGTTTTTCATCAATCTGACGCAGCGCGAGTTCGCGGGCGATCAGACCCTTGACGAATCCCATATCGTCGATGTTTTCGGTATGGGCTGGGAAGGTGGCTTGCGAATGGCAGTCATTCCAGCTGTGCTTATAGCCATCTGGGTAGACGACCACAAAGCCATGCTGATCCGCCAGCTGGTCGAATTCATAGCCTGTCCACTCACGCATCGACTTAGCATCCATCAGCGCGCCATGAAGCACAATGACCAGCGGAGAATGCGGAGAGATGTCGTGAGGTACATATTCCAAG
>JGI12635J15846_10003857_pt1 | contig 13006 bp, 15 predicted proteins | sample BlaSpr_A8_OM2_M2_FD_15846 | JGI IMG/M metagenome (IMG submission 15846) | reverse complement strand
GGGGTGCCGGCTTGCAGTAAGGCATGCCGGTCGTCGATGATCGCGTCTCGTGTGCCTGCGCTTCGTGTTCCTTCTTGCTGTCCAGATACCCGCGTGGCTTCGGCTGTCCAGGCGTCCGCCGGCGTGGAAGGACGCCGAGATCCTTCTGCTGCGCCACCAGCTGGCGGTCCTGCAGCGCCAGACGGCGGCGCGGCCGAAGCTGACGTGGACCGACCGGGCTCTGTTCGCCGTGCTGCTCACGCTCATCCCGCGCTCACGCCACAACGCGCTGCACTTGTTCATCACCCCTGGCACGATCTTGCGCTGGCACCGCGATATCGTCCGCCGCCGCTGGGCCGCCAAGTCCAGACCGAAGCGGCCAGGACGGCCACCGACCCACCGCCGCATCGTCCGCCTGGTGCTGCGCATGGCGGCTGACAACGAGCACTGGGGGTACCGGCGGATCGCCGGCGAGCTGGCCGGGCTCGGCATCGCCGTCGCACCCTCGACGGTCTGGGAGATCCTGAAGAAGCATGGCATTAACCCCGCGCCCCGGCGTGCCGGCCCGGACTGGGCGCAGTTCCTGCGCTCTCAGGCCGAGGCGATCTTGGCCCTGGACCTGTTCACCGTCGACCTGCTGGACGGCACGAAGGCCTACGTGCTAGCTGCGATCGAACACGCCACCCGCCGGATCCGGATCCTGGGCGCCACCGCCCATCCCGGCGGCCAGTGGATCGTGCAGCAGGCCCGGAACCTGTGTATGGACCTCGATCAGGCAAGCGTCAGCGTCAAGTTCGTGCTGCACGACCGCGACGCCACCTTCCATGAGGGCTTCGATGCGGTATTCACCGCGGCCGGCCTGCGGATCGTGCGCAGCGGCGTCCGGATGCCCCGCATGAACTCGATCATGGAGCGGTGGATCGGCGGATGCCGCCGCGAGCTCCTCGACCGCACCCTCATCTGGAACCTGCCCCACCTCCGCAAGATCCTGGCGGCCTTCGAGCATCACCACAACGACCACCGGCCTCACATGGCCCTGTCCAGCGCCGCTCCGCTCAAGCCGCTCCCACCCGAGGTAACCGATCTCAAGGGCTTCCGGGTCCGACGACGCGACCGCGTCGGAGGCGTCATCCACGAGTACCAGCACGCCGCTTGACCGGCGAGAACGACGTTTTCGGCAAGGACAACCCTAGGCGACAGGAGCGTCACGGTACGGGGTGGAAGCCGTGGAAGCGAGCGGTTACACGTACCGCTGGTTCTGCCCCCGGCCCGTCCGCTATACGTCCGCAACTACCCTTACACGGCGCACTACGGCGGCACATGATGAAACATCGCGGGACAAGAAGAAAACGGCCCGCATAGCCGAGACATCCCAGCTAGCGGGCCGTTTCCGCAGGTGGTGGCAGGTGTTGGGTTCGAACCAACGTAGGCTGAGCCGACGGTTTTACAGTGTTCACGCTTTGGTGCACGAATATGCCCCTGAACTGCGGAAATACTGCAATGTAATTCACTCCGCGACGCCACTGTCCGCTATATGTCCGTGCGGCCCGGGCTCCAGGCCCCCCAACGCCCGGAAAATCCACGGACAGCGTCCGCAGAATGCGCTGACCAGCACAAACCCGAGATTGTCGAACTCTCCGCAGCCCAGCGGATAGCCTCTTAAGAAGCGCTTTCAGGACCGACTGACTCCCACTCAGCATACTCCCGCTGTTCGAACGGAGCCGCTCCACGGCGGCTGACTGCCGGAGGGAGCGGTCTACTGATGTTCTCCCTGTGGACGCGAAGGCCTACCTCTAGTTGCGCAGATCTCCATCGCCGGCATCTCGCTGTCCGCTATACGTCCCCCGTCAGCGAGGCATCTGCAGCCGACTCGCACGGACGGTGCAGGACGTCCGACCGGATCGTGTTATCAGACAGGCCGGCCGCTGCCCGTGCCAGGACGAACCCGGCCAGCACATCGGTCTCGAACGCTGCCAGCTCATCCGGCCCCGCTGGGGCGCGCACCTCGCGCAGGTCTCGTACGACGGCCAGGCTCAAGCCCGGGCCTCCCTTGCCTTCACTGATCCAGGAAGACCAGCGATAAACACGATAGACCTTCAGGAAACCCGAGAAATCATCACAACAACGAACAGGACCAGATCAGGAGAGTAAGCCCAGGTCCAGCCACTACAGAAGTTTCTGAGACCTCAGGGAACTCTGGGGGCTGTTGCAGAATCGAGGCGCCGAAAAATATTCCCCCACACTGCACCGGAATCGGCTGCTCTTGGACTGTCATCTCCCCACGCCTGGCCAGATTCGCCGCCCTATGTTCGAGGCTTCCCCCACTGAAGGTTCGTAGCGGGCGATTCTGCAACAGCCCCTCTGGGGTTATTTATTAGGAAAAGGCCCACATTCATCCAGCATGAACATGGGACCTCGCCGGGCAGCCCACCCTACTCCGGTTACGGCCTTGGTGGGCCTCTGACCTGCGGCAGAGCATTTCTTCGTGTGCCTGCGGGAGCCTCTGTCCCACAAATGTCCCACAAGCTAGAGGCAGGCGCCGAAGCGAAACTCGAACGCCGCAAAGCCTCGGATCTCAGTCAGCGGGGCGGACTCGTCCTCGGCCTGCCAACGCGCCGCGTGGCTGCTGAGCGCGAGGTTAGGCCGGATCCCCGATTCCGCGAAGGACCTCGATTCGCACCAAACGTGCAGCAGCATGCTGCAGCTTAAGGTCACTGGTCAATACCGGAAGATCCATTTCCATGGCGAGCTGGACAAAAAGGGCATCGTACATGCGCAACTGATTGTGCGCGGCAAGCTCAGCAGCCTGCTCCAGCCGGTCAACAGTGATCGCCTCGACAGTCACCCCCAGGTCGTCGATGACCCGGACGGCTGCGATGAACTCCTCTGCCGTGAGCCGGCCAGCCAGCAGTCCCTTCGAGCGCAGCACGCCTGCCACCTCTACCCGCGCGAAATCCACCGTAGTGCCAGCCACAGAGGAATCGACGAGCTGCCGCTGGAACTCACGGGCATGCTCGTAACCCTGCTGATCGATGAACCAGCGAATGAAAACGCCGGTATCGACCACGTAGGCGTCAGCCACGACCGCCGTCACGCAGTCGGTCAAGTTCCTCGTCTGCGCCCGTTACGCCCTGCATGCGCTGCTGGACGCGCTCCAGTGTCGCCACCGCCCGCTCCCGGCGGCCCACGGCCGTATCCTGGCGTATCAGCTGCAGAACTGGCGCAAGCCGCTCCTCAGGCAGTTGATCCACCAGATGATGGAGTTCCTCCCGCATGACGCTCATGTGCTCAGTGTACGACGCCGAATACGGGTCCATTCAGCGTCGCGCAGGCTGCGTACAGTCCCAGCCCAAACGGCACACGGAGCGATCGCGGCAGCACTACTTGACGGTGAACCCGTCAACCATCCCCAGCGCGGCGTTCGGCACGCCCGTGCTGCTGGGGGAAAGGTCGAACGCTACGTAGTTGCCGGGCTTTGTGTTTACCCGGATCCAGCCTCCGCCTCCGGGCTCCACCCCGCCGAAGCCGCCGGCGAGGGTGAACGGCTGTGGCGTCGTCGGCCCGGCCGGGGTCGCGAAGCCGGCCAGCCACGCCTTGGCCTCAGCAACGGTCACACCCGGCAGCAGTCGGGCGACGAGGAATTCGTGCACCTCCGTTGGGTCGGTGTCCTGATAGCGGTAGAGAGCACCGTCGCGGAGCACCGGGGGCATGGTGTAGCTCAGCCCGTTAGCGGTGACCACGCCCGCGACGGGACCCGCCGGGTGGACCGCCGCCAGTTCCTGGGGCGTCGCCTGCCCCGCGACCGTGAAGTCGGCGGCCATGCCCTTGGCGTAGTCGGGTATGCCCTTGCTGTCGATGACCAGGGAGATAACGGCATAGGTGCCGCCCTGCATTGCCTCCCAGACCGTCTGCCCGCCGGAGGCGAGGTCGCCCACTCCGCCCGCGGACGACGAGTCGACGAACAACGCTTGCGTGCGGCTCGTTTGCAGGTCGGCGAGGAACTTTGCGTACGTGACGCCGTCGTTGAGGCGGAACAACTGCGCCTGGTGAGCCGCGGAGCCACTGTTCACGAAATGGATCTTGACCAGTCCGGCGGGGACGGTGCCATGAGTATCGATGCTGAACTTGTACTCAGTACCGGTGATGTCCACGGTATGAGCTTGGGTAGGCGAGGTGCCGGCCAGGGTCAGCGGACTGGCGTTGGCCGGAACGGTCGCCACGAGCGAGGCGGCGGCCGCGAGGGCGGCCAGGCCTAGAACTGCTCCGGCCCTCCTGGTGTTAGCTGACCGCTTACCGGTGGCGGTCGGTGACGCGTGCTTCATCGGGCATGTCTCCTGTCGGGGCGGTGGGCGTCCGGAGCCCACATAATTAGATACATACTACTGTAACGAATTATCGGGCATGCTATGCCTGCGCGGAAGCCCAGATTTCCTGGAACGTTCAAGTGACATGCTGTGTCCGGGATCGTGCTCGAAGGCCGCCCGCATCGATCCACGCTGCCCTGCTGGTGCGGCTGACGGCCGCCCGCCCGCTGCCGGTCTTTGCCGGTACAGGTCCTGCTCATGCCGAACGGAAGCGCTTGCTCCCCTCCCCCACCGGATCTCGCTCAGCGAGAGGCGACCAGAGTAAGACGCTTCCGTTCGGATTACTGATCTTGATGTGTGCGCATGGCCGGTCCGGCTGGCGGTTCCCGGTGATCTTGTCAGGGGGCCCTGGTCAGGCCCAGGAAGCGGGGCTCAGGTTCGAGGCTCGCGTCCTCGATGTCCAGGCCAGGCTTAGCTCAGCGTGCGACCGAACAGGGTTACCAGTTCGCGCCAGTGCCGCTCGGTGGCCGCAGCGTCGAAGCGGTCGAACCGGGCGAAGTCGGCCTGGGTGTAACCGTGGGGCGCGCCGGCGTACACCTCGGCGCGATAGCGCACGCCGGCTGAGTCGAGGGCCTTGTTGAGGCGCTCGATCTGCTCGGGCGGCAGGGCCTCGTCCTTGTCTGCGTGGCCGAAGTACAGTTCGGCGGTAATGGCGCCGGCCAGCAGGTGCGGGCTGTTGGGCGCGGCGGTGGCCAGGAAGCCGCCGTGGAACCCGGCGCCGGCCGCGATCCGGCCTGGATAGGTGCCGGCGGTGTGCATCATGAGCGGCACGCCCATGCAGTACCCGGTCACCCCGACAGGGCGGCCGGCCGTGTGCCCGGAGGCGGCCAGCCAGTCCAGGTACGCGCGCGCGTCGCGCATGACCAGCTCCGGGGTCAGTGCGGAGATCTGCGGCATGATGACCTGAAAGATGTGCCGTGCCAGGTCGTCCGGTGCGATCTCGTCCGGCGAAATGATCACCGGGGCCCGCCCCAGCCGGTAGTAGACGTTGGGCACCAGCACGGTGTACCCGCTGGACGCCAGCCGGTCGGCCATGTCGCGCACCAGCCCGCGCAGCCCGAAGACGTCCGTATACATCAGCACGCCGGGGTAGGCGGCGCCATCGTCGGGATAGGCGACATAGGCGTCGGCGACCCCGTCCGAGGTCGGAATGTCGATCGAGTTGCCCTGAACAGCGGTCATTGTGAGGCCCCTTCCCTGTGCGATGTCTTTCCTCCGTTCGCTGCGGGTTACGGAGTGGCTGCCCCCGGGGCAGGTCCGGCAGGACCTCGGTGTGCTGCGGGTGCGGCTTGAGGATCTCCTCCTCGGGCTCACCGGAGTCGACCCGCGCGGCGAGTTCCTCGGGGTCCAGGAAGACCCCGAGGGGGTTGATGTCCAGTGCCCCCGTGGCCAGCCACGCGTTCAGGTCGTCGACGGTCTTGAATGAGCCCACCGTGAGCTCGATCAGGTTGTGATCGGGATCGCGGTAGTACATCGAGGTCGCGACGCCGTGATTGAGGCACTGCTCGGGAGTGATGCCCTGCTTTTTCAGCGCCCGGTACTGGCCGATGAGCTCCCTGAGGTTCTCGACCTCGTAGGCGGCGTGATGGAATCCGGCGGAGTTCGGGGCGGCGACCGGCGCGTTCGGCTCGCTGATGACGGCGAGCCGGTCCTGCGAGCCGTCCCAGGTAAGGAAGCTGATCGCGGGGTGGCGCAGCACGACCTGCATGCCCAGCACCTTGCAGTACCAGTCGATCAGCGCCTCCGGCTGGGCGGTGCGGAACACGACGTGCGCGTACTCCTTCGGCCGGAATCCGCCGTGCCTCTGGGGGATGCGGGTCTCGTGCCGCGTTTCGGTCATGATCGTTCTCCAGACGGTGAGGATGGGTGCGGGAGAGGTTGACCGGACGTGAACGCCAGGATGGCGTCGGCGGAGTCGGCGGACTCACCGCGCCAGGCGATGTGCAGGTCCGGGCGGACGAGGAGCATCGTGGCGCCGTAGACGCTCTTGAGGCCGGACCGGTTGTCGATGCTCAGCACGTCGAGCGGGATGTCGCGCCGGCGCGCCGCGATCTCGAACGCCGCGACCTGACCGGGGTCCGCGTCGAGGGCCAGCAGGGTGAAGCCGGAGCCGAGATGGTCGTGAACCGAGACCCCGCGCTCGAGCCACAGATGCGGGAGGCGGGTGCCGGGCGCCGCCGACGGCTGGAACACCGGGCTGTCCGGGTCCGGCTGCGGGCCGCTCTCGTGGAAGACCACCGGGGAGAGGCTGTAGCGGTAGCCGGACTCGGTGCCTTGCTGCTCGTGGCTGCGGCGCTGGTAGGTGTTGATCGCGGAGACGAATCGCCTGCGCTTCGCCCGGCCCTCCGGGGTATCTTCATCCACCACCGGGTCCCAGCAGCCGATCCAGGTAGCGAGGCCCGTGGCGGCGTACTCCGAGGCACGCCGGTTGCGGGCGCCCACGGGCTGGCGCTCGTCGTGGTAGCTCTCGAGCAGGAGGGGCCCGCCCCAGCCTCGCAGCGCGGCCGCGAGCTTCCACGCGAGGTTGTCCGCATCCCCGATGCCCGTGTTGAGGCCGAAGCCGCCGGTGGGGATGTACTGGTGGGCGGCGTCGCCGGCCAGGAACACCCGGCCCTCGCCGTAGCGGTCGGCGACCAGCAGGTGCGCGTGCCAGGCGGACGCGTACAGCACGTCGATGTCCAGCTCGAGGCCCAGGCGGTCGCTAACCTCGGCGGCCGGGTCTATCAGGGAGGCGTCGACGTCGGGGCCCAGCGGGAAATGAAACGCCCATCGCTGCAGGTCGTCCTGCGGGATCAGCAGGCCGCCGCGCTCGCCGGCAATGTAATAGTGGCGGAACGCGTCAAGACCGGTCTGCTTCAGCAGGTCGGGGCAGCGGAAGAAGGTCAGCATGTAGCGCGCGGCCCGCGGCTGCCCGGTGTTGCTGATGCCGAGGGCCTTGCGCACGAAGCTGCCGCCGCCGTCGCAGCCGACCAGGTACTTCGCGCTGACCGTGCGTTCCGTGCCGTCTCCGTTGCGGATGGTGGCCTGAACCGATTCGATGTCCTGCCGCAGGCCGACGATTTCGCTGTCGAAGCACACGTCGACCGCGGGCAGCGCGCGAGCCTCGTCCGCCAGCAGCGCCTCCAGGTTGTACTGCGAGATGCGCTCGTAGGGCTCCCGCGGCTGTGAGCCGTCCGTGCACGCGGCGCTGCGCTCCCGGGCCTCGAGGATCGAGGGATAGGCGAGCATCGCGTAGGGATCCTCCGCGAGCGAGCGGCCGACGAACACGTTGAAGCGGGCGTCCAGCGGCCAGCCGGCGTCGCGGATCTTCCCGGCCAGACCGAGGCGCCCGAAGATCTCCATGGACCGCGCGTTGGTGAGGTCCATCCTCGGCAGGATGCCCTGCTCGGGCATCCGCTCTGCCAGCAGGCAGCGGATGCCCCGCTGGCCCAGTGCGACCGCGAGCGTCAGGCCGACCGCGCCCGCTCCGGCGATGAGGACTTCCGGCGAGTCGTCCGGACCGGTGTCAGTCACGTGTGTTCCCCCGCTTCATCGCTTGGGGCCGTGGGGTCATCCACGACGGGGTTAGACAGGACGCCCACGGCCGGAATGTCGATCTCGACCTTGTCCCCGGCCCGCAGCCAGCTCTGGGTGAGCGCGCCGATGCCGGCCGGGGAGCCGGTCGCGATGGTGTCGCCGGGCTGGAGCGCGTAGATCCGCGAGATGTAGGCGATGAGCTCACCGAACCCGAAGATGAGGTCAGCAGGCTCTAGCCGCTGACGGAGCTCGCCGTTGACCCGCGTCTCCAGCGTGAGTTTCGACGGGTCGGGGACCTCGTCGGCCGTGACCAGCCAGGGTCCGAAGGCGCCGCTCGCGACGAAGTTCTTCCCGGCCGTCGACTGGTTGGTGTGGAACTGGAAGTCCCGGACGCTGCCGTCGTTGTAGCAGGCGTACCCGGCGGCGTAGTCCAGGGCCCGGCGGGCCGGCACGCGATGGCACTCACGCCCGATGATGACGGCGATCTCGCCCTCGTAGTCGAGCTGGTCCGATTCGGCCGGCACCACGATCGGCTCCCCGTGCCCGACGTGGCTCATCGGGCTGCGCATGAACAGGCGCGGGTATTTCGGAAAGTCGCCGGGCGTCCGGCCCATCAGCTCGGCGGTCTCCTCGAAGTGGCTGCGGGTGTTCAGGCCGATCCCGATGACGTGCACCGGATCCGTGATGGGGGGCAGCCACGTGACGTCGCCGGGCGACCAGTCGCTGGACGCCCCGGCGAACCGGCTAAGCCGGTCGACCCCATGGCCGAGCGCTGCCCGCAGGCCGGGCAGGTCGAGGCGCTCGGTCAGGTCCACCAGGCCGGTGGCCGTGACGATGCCGAAGCGCTGCTGGCCGGCGGCGATGAAGCTGGCGAGTCTCACGGCGCAGTCCTGGACCGCAAGGAACTTAGCATCAGGTGATGCGACTGATGACGCATAGCTCATAAACTTATATATTTATGAGTAGTAGTCAAGAGGTATGCAGAGGAAAAGTCAAACGCTGCGAAGGCATCACCGGCCGCGCCCGCGACCTTCGATCCCTAGCTGCTGCGCGGCCTGCCGATCGGCCCGCAGCCGGCCTGCTGGGGCGAGGGACGCCCGGCGAGGCGGGTGCGCATGGCCTGGGTCAGCGCTCTTGAGATCGCCAGCAACTGCGCCTGTTCGGGCAGGGGCAGGTCGCCGAAAGCCTGGGCTACCTCGGCCCGGTGCTGGTCCCACCCGACCTGCTGGGCCTTGAGCCCGCCGTCGGTGATGGCGACCAGGGTGCTGCGCCGGTCGGTGGGATGGGGGCGGCGCTCAACGAAGCCGTCGGCCTCAAGGGCCTCGACCAGGACGGTGACGCGCCGTGGCGTCACCCCAAGCCCGGTGGCGAGTTCCCCCATGCTCTGCTCCCCGTCAGATTGCAGGGCGGTCAGCAACCGCATCCTCACGTAGCTGACGGCATCGCTGGGCAGGCAGGCGTTGACCCACCGAACCCAGGTGGGACCAAGTTCGGTGAAGGCTTCGACCAGCTCGTTGAGTCGATCCTCGTCCGACTTCGCGCTTGACATCCTGTACCCCGCTACCGTTTACTGTACTCCGCCAGGATATGTTATACCCCGCTAATAATACCGGCCGGCCAAAGCGGGGTCCAGGAGGGCCAGGAGGTCACGTGAGTAGTTCAACTCAGCATGCCCGAAAGCAGTCCTGCCGACCGACGGTGGCCGGATCGCCGTCTGAGGCACCAGGAGCAGAGGGGGCCGGCAGGTGACATCGACCAATCCGACGACCAGCGCCCTTACCGGGACCTGGGCGCTGGACCCCGCCAAGACCACGGTCGGGTTCCGCACCAAGGCGATGTGGATCCTGCCTGTCAGTGCGACCGGTAAGGCGCTCAGCGGCGAGGCCACGATCGGCGCGGATGGCGACGTGAAGGGAACGCTGGTCATCGACGCCGCCTCGTTTGACACCAAGAACAAGAAGCGAGACGACCATCTCCGCACCGGGGACTTCCTCGAGGTGGGCACGTACCCCACCATCACCTTCACCGCCAGTAGCGGCCGGGCCGTCGGTGACGGTCTCCTCGAGGTCACCGGCCTGCTCACCGTCCGCGGCCAGTCCCGGCCCTTCACCCTGCAGGCCAGGGTGAAGGGCGCCGGCGGTTCCGCGACGGTGGACGTCGAGGTCGAGGTCGACCGAAGCCTGTGGGGTATGTCGTGGGCCAAGATGGGTGCCGGGCTCAAGAACCAGGTTGCTATCCATGCTCACTTCGACCGGGCCTGAGGGCGGCAGGGTGACGACAAGGGCATCGGCCGCCGGGATGATCTCCATCGCGGGACGAACGGTGCCGCGCATGGGCTTCGGAGCGATGCAACTGCGCGGATCGACTCAGGACGAGGCGGCCTTGGCCGTTCTGCGAAGGTCCATCGAGCTCGGCGTCCGAGTGATCGACACCGCCTGGTACTACGGTAACGATGTCGTTAACCGGCGCATCGCCGATGCGCTTAAGCCGTATCCGGCGGACCTCGTGCTGGCGACCAAGGCCGGCGCCCGGGCGACCGACAGCGCCTTCCCGCCGCAGCCCGACTACCGCCCTGACCAGCTGCGGGCCGGCAACGACCGCGACCGGGCCTCGCTCGGCCTGGACACCGTCCCGCTCACACTCCTGAGGTGGATGAACGAGGACGACACGTACGACGGCGTGACGTTCGACAGCGCGTTCGACGAGATGCTGGCGATGCAGGCGGAGGGCCGGATCGAGCACATCGGACTGTCAAACGTCACGCTCGATCAGCTGCGCAGGGCACACGCGCGCGGCCCGGTCGCCAGCGTGTCGAACGCGTTCAGCTACGGCAACCAGAAGGACACCCCGACGCTCGAGTTCTGCACCCAGAACGGGATCCCGTACCTGCCGTTCTGGCCGCTTGGCCGCGGCGCGATCGAGGCCCCTCCAGCCGAACCGGGACATACAGCCGCGCAGGCAGGACTCGCATGGCTGCTCGCTCGCTCGCCGTTCACCGTGCTGATCGCGGGCACGAGCAGCGTCAGGCACCTGGAGGAGAACATCGCTGCCCCCTATGTCAACCGATAGGTCAACTACGAGAAGGGTTTCGCCATGACGGCCGTACATGGTATTTCGCCGGACATTCCGGCCGCTGACGGGGTCGCCGACGCCTACCTCACCCGTCCTGATGACGGCGCGGCCTACCCGGGCGTGCTGTTCTTCACCGACGCTCCCGGGCTTCGTCCGTGGATACGCGAGATGGCTGACCGGCTGGCGTCCAATGGGTACACCGTCCTGGTGCCCAACGTGTTCTACCGTGTCGGGCACGCCCCGGTGATCCCCCCGCCCGACCAGATCGAGCTGGCGGACGTGCAACGGTACGTCACCGAGGACATCATGGCGCTGGTCATGGGATTGACTCCGGACATGGTCGTGCGCGACGCTGGCGCGTACCTGGACTGGCTGGCTGCTTCCGAGCACGTGACGGACGGTCCGATGGGGTCGACCGGGTACTGCGTGGGCGCGGGGCTGATGCTGAGGACCGCCTGCGCCTACCCGGGCCGGATCGCGGCCGGCGGCGGATTCCACGGCGGCTCCCTGGCCACCGAAGCGCCCGACAGCCCGCACCTGGGGGCCGGCACCCTCGCGGCCGAACTGTACTTCGGCCACGCGGACCAGGACGACTCTCTGCCGCCCGAGCAGATCGAGCGCCTCAGCAAGGCCCTCGATGCCGCCGGCGTGCGCTATCGCGCCGAGGTGTACGCCGGCGCGTTTCACGGCTACACCCAGGCCGACTTCGCTAAATTCGGACGCTACAACGCCTCTGCTACCGAGCGGCACTGGCGCGAACTGGTGGCCCTGTTCGACCGTACGTTGCGCTAGGCCACAGCCCGGCACCCAAAAAACGAAGCGCTGCTAAAACGTCCACCCGATCCGCGGTCCCCGGCACTCGCCGGCGACACGCGTCCCGGACAGGGCCCGGCGGCGGACACACCACCGAAAAGAACCGGGGAGAAACAATGCCCATCATCGATGTCGACCTGCCCGAGGGCGTCATTCCAGCGGCCCGCCGTGGGCAACTGGCTAACGACCTGGGGCGCGCCCTGCTCGCAGCAGAAGGGCTTCCCGCGCGGGGACCGATTCTTGCCAGCATGACCGTCTACCTGCACGCTGTACCGCGCGAAGATATCTACACACTCGCGGGCACCGACACCCCTCCCCCGGTTCGGGTCCGCCTGACGACCGCGGCCGGGAGCCTGGACGCGGACGCCCAGGGCCAGGTCGTCCGCGACGTCACCCGCATCGTCGCCGAAGCAGCGGAAGACCCATCCCTCACTGGCCGCACTTTTGTCCTGCACAGCGAGGTAGCGGAGGGCGGCTGGGGAGCCCGCGGTACGGCCATGGGGCGGGCGGACTTCGACCGGCTCAACGCGCTCTTGAGGGAATGACAGCCCACGTGTGCGACGCGAAGTCGCACACAATGAGTGAGCACGCAGATTGGAGGACGGCTCCGGGCGGATCGGCGGCGTAGCTCCGGGCTAGTGCTCAGGGCCTATCCCCGCCCTGGCGTGCGTGCGCGGCTCCGGGATCCGGGCCTAGCGGACGCCATGTACGACGCGGTCATGCAGGCGATCCTGACCGACGTGCCCGCGCTCTCCGAGGAGACGACCGCAGCCGCCATCACGTTCCGTACCCTCGTGCCCGACCTCGCGACCCCCAGCGACGCCGAACGCGCGCTCCTATTGGAGTGGCTGGACCGAGTCAGCGGCAGCTGGCGCCCCAAGCGTGAGGAGGTTCGCGGTGAGCATGCGGGTCAACCAGTCCTCGTACCGGTCGAGTTGCCAAAAGCGGTCGGTGGTCAGGTCGAGGAACAGCCTGGGCCCGGTCAGCGCCCAGCAGGCGTCGGCGGCCGTTGCCGGGTCGAGCCCGGGAGCGAGCAGTCCCGAGTCGGCCAGGTGCGTGACCAGCGCGCGGACCCCGGTCAGCCGTTCCTGCTGGGTCGTGGCGAGCAACTGGGTGACCTCGGGGCCGGCCTGGGCGAGCAAGCCGTACAGCGGCGCCAGCCGCTGGTTGGCGCCGCTGACGAACCCGGCCCACCGGCGCAGCTTCTCCGCCGGGTCGGCGGCGGACCGTACCTCCTGCATTTGCGGGCGGTCCGCGATGGC
>JGI12635J15846_10003853_pt1 | contig 13008 bp, 13 predicted proteins | sample BlaSpr_A8_OM2_M2_FD_15846 | JGI IMG/M metagenome (IMG submission 15846) | reverse complement strand
AAGCGCTCGATTCGCCCGGCGGGCGGTTGGGACCGGATCCGGCGACCGCGACTTTCTGACGCTTAGCATTGCGCGGAGCCGCAACCGGGGTCGCCGCCTCGGTCGCGCCGCGGATTGCGCGCTCGATCTGCTGCGGTCCCTTCCCTTCGATAAATCCTTTCCTATTGGCAAAATTTGAGCTAGTATTGCGGGCTGGCCGAAATGGCATGGGGAGTCTGAAAAGCGGTCCGCGAAGGCTTCGCGAGAATCCCGCGAAACGAAATCGGCCTCAAACCATTGAAAACAAAAGAAACCGCGAAATGGCTGATTCAGCGCCCCCAATCATTTCAAAGGCTTAAGGGGTCCGATGCGAAACGCTTCGTTTCGCATCGCGAAACGAGGCTTTCGCGGCCGTCAAGCACATTGGAGGGCAGCGTCACGCCACCCGGCAAGCTAGGTGCGCGCCGCTAATTTTGGGTCTAGAACCAAACAGCCGCACCATTTCGAGGTGCGAGCAACGCGCAGATCGTTCATCGCCGAGCGCTGCAATGGGAGGAAACTGGACCATGAAACGCATACTTCTTGCGCTTGCCGCGGCCACCGTGCTGTCGAGCCCCGCCTTCGCCGCCACCAAAATTGGCGTGTCGATGGACAAGTTTGACGACAACTTCCTGACGGTTCTGCGCAACGGCATGGCGGATTACGCCAAGACGGTCCCTGGCGTCACGCTTCAGATCGAGGACGCCAAGGACGACGTCTCCAAACAACTGAGCCAGGTTCAGAACTTCATCGCCAACGGCGTCAACGCCATCATCGTCAACCCCGTCGACACCTCGGCCACAGGCGCCATCACCAAGGCCGCCGCCGACGCCGGGGTGCCGCTTGTCTACGTCAACCGCGAGCCGATCGACGTTGACAAGCTCGGGCCCAAAGCCGCCTTCGTCGCCTCGAACGAGGCTGAGTCGGGCACCCTCGAGGCCAAGCAAATCTGCAAGCTGCTCGGCGGCAAGGGCAACATCCTCGTCATAGAGGGCGTGTTGTCGAACCAGTCGGCGGTGCAGCGCACCAAGGACGTCCATGAGGTCATCTCGACCCCGGACTGCAGCGGCATCAAGGTCATCGCCGAACAGACGGCGAACTATGATCGCACGCAGGGGCAAAACCTGATGACCAACTGGCTGTCGAAGGGCATGCAGTTCGACGCCGTCGTCTCCAACAACGACGAGATGGCGATCGGCGCTCTTCAGGCGATGAAGTCGGCTGGCCTGGACACCAAGAAGGCGGTCGTCGGCGGCATCGACGCGACGCAGGACGCGCTCGCCTCGATGAAAGCTGGCGACATCAAAGTCACCGTGTTCCAGGACGCCGGAGGNCAGGGCAAAGGCGCGGTCGATGCAGCGCTCGCGCTCGCCGCGGGCAAGCCGGTCGAGAAGAAGGTCTATATCCCCTTCCAGCTGGTGACGCCGGACAACATGGATCAGTTCATGAAGAAAAACTGAGCTTCCTCAATGCCTCTTCGTCTCGCTGGCACGTTCCGGCGAGACGAGGGCGCCCGGAGACGCCATTCCCTCCCAGCGCCTCCGGGCCGTCGCGAGCGAGGATAAGGGGGATCGGCGCGGCCCCCAAGAAAGGCGACGCCGAAATCGGAAATGGGACCAAGCGCCATGGCGACCATTAGTCCTTCGACGGCCGAAATCGTCAGGCAGAGCGGCGCCGTTCCGGGCGCCGAATACCTGCTTGAGGTGTCGAACGTCCGTAAGGCCTTCCCGGGCGTGCTCGCGCTCGACGACGTGTCGTTCCGATTGAAGCGCGGTCATGTGCATGCGCTCATGGGGGAGAACGGCGCCGGCAAGTCGACGCTGATGAAGATCATCGCCGGGATTTACACGCCCGATTCCGGCTCCTTCAAACTGAAGGGGCAGGAGATCAAGCTGACATCGCCCCTCGACGCGCTCCAGTACGGCATCGCCATGATCCATCAGGAGCTCAACCTGATGGATTTCATGACNGTCGCTGAGAACATCTGGATTCGCCGCGAGCCGCTGAACAGCCTCGGCTTTGTGCGTCATGAGGAGATGCGGCGGCGCACAAAGGAGCTGTTCCAGCGGCTCGACATTCCCCTCGATCCTGAGACGGAAGTGCGCGATCTCTCGGTCGCCAACCGGCAGATGGTCGAGATCGCCAAGGCCGTCTCTTACGATTCCGACATCCTGATCATGGATGAGCCAACCTCGGCGCTGACGGATCGCGAGGTCGAGCACCTGTTCCGGATTATCCGCGCGCTCAAGGCTCAAGGCACGGGCATCATCTACATCACCCACAAGATGAACGAGCTGTTCGAGATCGCCGACGAGGTTTCAGTGTTCCGCGACGGGCGATTCATTGGTGAGCACAAGGCCGCGGATGTTACGCGCGACGAAATCATCAAGCTCATGGTTGGCCGCGAAATCACTCAGATGTTCCCGAAAGAGGTTGCGCCGATCGGCGACGTCGCCCTGTCGGTGCGAGACCTCTGTCTCGAAGGCAAGTTCCACGGCGTGTCGTTCGATCTGCGCAAGGGAGAAATTCTCGGAGTCGCCGGCCTCGTAGGTTCGGGGCGCAGCAACGTCGCCGAGACGCTCTTCGGCGTGACGCCCGCGACTTCTGGCGCGATCCTGATCGACGGCAAAGAGATTAAGATCAATAACCCTGGCGTCGCCATGGACGCCGGCATGGCCTTCCTGACCGAGGACCGTAAGGCGAGCGGTTGTTTCCTACTTCTCGACATCACGGCGAACATGCAGATCGCGCTGCTGCGCCATGGTCATGCGACGGCGGGCTTCGTCAACGAGCGCAAGATCGAAGCGCTCTGCCAGCAGCAGAAGAACCGCCTGCGCGTGCGAACGCCGGATCTCGAAGAGCCGATCATCAATCTCTCAGGCGGCAATCAGCAGAAGGTCCTGATTGCGCGCTGGTTGATGACCAAGCCGGAAATCTTGATCCTGGATGAACCGACGCGCGGCATCGACGTCGGCGCCAAGGCGGAGATCCACAAGCTTATCACTGAACTGGCCGTACAGGGCGTGGCGGTGTTCATGATTTCGTCTGAGTTGCCGGAGGTGCTGGGAATGAGCGACCGGATCCTTGTGATGCACGAAGGTCGGATGACCGGCATCGTCGACCGCAAGGACGCAACTCAGGTCCGGATCATGGAGCTCGCGTCGCAGTAGCGCCGAAGGAAGAGACGCTCGAGGAGACAACGCCCGTGGCCACCGACATCTCGACAGCCGCTCCGACCTCCGAAGTCAGAAAAGCCGGACGCCGTCGCCTCCCGCCCGAGCTCAGCATCCTCGCGGTCATGATCGGCATGATGCTGCTGTTCGAAGTTTTGGGTTGGATGTTCGTCGGGCAAAGCTTCATCGCCAATCCGCTCAGGCTCAGGATCATGATCCTGCAGGAGGCGGAAATCGGCATCATTGCCGTCGGCGTCACGCAGGTGATCATCATGGGCGGCATCGATCTGTCGTCAGGCTCTGTCGTCGGCATGACGGCAATGATCGCAGCCAGCCTGGCGCAGGTCGCTGGTTACACGCACGCGGTCTACCCCAGCCTCACCGGCCTCAACCCGATCTTTCCGGTGGCTGCGGGTCTGGTCTGCGGACTGATCGCAGGATTGATCAACGGCTCGCTGATCGCCTTGACCAAAATTCCGCCCTTCATCGCGACGCTCGGAATGATGGTGTCCGCGCGCGGGGTCGCCGACTGGTATACGAACGGCCAGCCGATCGGCAATCTTTCGGACAGCTTCGCCGCCATCGGCGCGGGCTGGTGGCCCGTCATCATCTTCCTCGGCGTGGCCTTCATCTTTCATATCGCGCTGCGCTATACGCGCTACGGCAAGTTCACATACGCGATTGGCGCCAATCCGCTCGCGGCGCGGGTCTCTGGCATCAACGTCGAGCGCCACGTGATCCTCGTCTATATGATCGCGGGGCTCCTGTCTGGTCTCTCCGGCATCGTGCATACTGCGCGCGCCATCAGCGGCCAGGCCGGGGTCGGCGTCGGTTTCGAGCTCGACGCGATCGCCGCGGCGGTAATCGGCGGAGCCTCGCTCTCCGGCGGCGTCGGCCGGATGACCGGAACGGTGATCGGCGCAGTCATTCTCGGAATCCTGACGTCAGGATTCACGTTCCTCAACGTCGACGCGCACTATCAGGAAATCATCAAGGGCGGCGTCATTGTTGCGGCGGTGGTCGCCGATCAGTATCGCCAGCGGCGGCGGAAGGGGGCCTGAAATGATGGTCGAGATGGAAGCCATTTTGCTGACCCGATCTTGAGCCCGGCGGGCCGTTCAGGGCTGCATCATCGCAACAGCAACGTCCCGATAGATGAGGGCGGCGCGGGCAAGGTCGTCCTTCGGGACATATTCGTCGGGCTGGTGGGCGACGTCGAGCGAGCCAGGGCCAAGCACGATGCCCACGGCGCCAGCGTCGTGAAAATGAACGAGATCGCACCCGCCCGTTAGCCCGCCCGGCTGCGGAAATGTTACGCCGTGCGCGCGAGAGATGGCGACTGCGTTGCGCACGAGCGGCTCGTCGACCGCGGTCTCCGTCGACCGGGCCTTCGTGCGGATCGCCGCGATCTCCGCGTCCACGCCGTGGTCGCGCTTCGCGCGCGTCAGGAGCGCTTGCAAGTCGTCCAACGCGTCGTCAAGCGTTTCGCCTGGCAGCAGCCGCCGGTCGAGCACGAGCTCGCAATCCTCCGGCACGACATTGTCGGCAATCCCGCCTGCGATACGCGTCACCGTCAGCTGGCGTGCCCGACCAGAGGATGGTCGAGGGCTCTCAATTCGCGATCGCGCGCGTCGAACAGGGACGTGAGTCGGCTCGCGGCGAGGATCGCATTCACGCCAAGCTCAGGGCGGCCGGAATGCGCAGCCTTGCCCTTGGCGCGAATAAGCGGCCGCAGACAACCCTTGTGAGCTGCGAAGACCGCGTTGTTGGTCGGTTCGCCGATCACGATCAAGTCGGGTGTTGGCTGCTGCTTGGCGAGAGCGCGTGAGCCGCCGCCGTCGATCTCCTCGTCAGCGACGAACATCATGATCAGCGTGCCGCGCCACAGGGCCCGCTGCGACGCGAGGAGACGGCCGGCCTCGGCCATCGCCACAATCGGTCCCTTGGCGTCGCAAGCGCCTCGCCCGAAGAGCTTGCCATCGCGCTCCGTCAGACGAAACGGATCGCTGGTCCAGCCTCCGCCGACGGGAACCGTGTCCATATGCGAGTTGAAGGCGAAACACGGTCCGTCGCCGTTGTCGATTCGCCCCACGACATTGGCGCGGCCGTCCGCCACGGGACGAACCTCAGTGGCGAAGCCGACGGCTTCGAGCTCGGACGCAAGGAGGGCGGCGGCCTCGACCTCCCGTCCTGGCGGGTTCTGCGTATCGATGGCGACGAGCCGCTCGAGGAGGCCAGTGAGGCGAGCGATATCGGGCGCATCCAAGTCCTGGACAAGCAACTTCAGTACTCCTCCAATCGGCGGCAGTATTCTCAGCGCGACTGGTCGCGGCCAGACAATGGCAGCATAGCCAAAATCAGGCAGCCGAGAATGACGCTGCGCCAGCCCTCCGAGGCGTTCACGACCGTGATCAACGCCGTCATTGTCACTAGCAGCACCGCTCCGGCGATCGTGCCAAGATAAGAACCTTGTCCGCCGAGGATCGAGGTGCCCCCAAGCACCACCGCTGCAATCGACGACAACAAGTACGGGTCGCCGATACCCACGTAGCCCTGTCCATTCATCGACAAGAGCAGGAGGCCAGCGAGGCCGGCGCAGAACCCTGAGATGACATAGGTGGCGAGCGTCAGTCGGCGAATCGGCACGCCCGACAGACGGCTGACCACTGGATTGGCCCCAATGGCGAAGATGAGCGAACCGCTGCGCGTTCCATGCAGCCAGAACAGGCAAACCGCCGCCACGATCGCCCAAAGGATGATGCTGACCGAAATGGTCAGCACGTGCGTCGAGCCCAACCAATCGAGCGAGCGGTTGGTGACCGAGATCGCGCTCCCGCCGGCAATGAGGATGAGGAGCCCTTGCAGGATTGTCGACATGGCCAAGGTCATGATCAGCGGCGGCAGACCCAGATAGCCGATGCCGAGGCCGTTCACCGCTCCGATTGCGGCGGCGACGAGAAGCGCGAGAGCGATGGCTCCCAGCCCCGTGGCGTCGGCGTCGAAAGTCACCAGCGGCAGAATGATGGCGGTGACCGTGATGATTGCGCTGACCGAAAGGTCGATCCCGCCGCCGATCACGGCAATGGTCTGGCCGATTCCAACGAGGCCGATCACCCCGGCGAGCTCGACGATATAGCGCAGGTGGGCGTAGGCGCCGAAGCCCCCGATCAACAGCGAAGCCGCGATCCACAGGATCGCGACCACCGCGTAGGCGACGAGCGAGCGACTGTACGTGGCAGCAAAGCGCTGCAAGCGCAGGACCGCGTTCAAGACGCTCTCCGCACAGAGGCGCGGATCAAGGGCAGCGCGACCGTAGCCACGATGATCAGTCCCTGGACGACATATTGCGCCACCAAAGGCAGGCCCATGAAGAACATGACGTTGATCAGGATGCTCATGAGCAGACTGCCCGCGAGCGCCCCGCGCATGGCGCCCTGTCCGCCTAGAAACCCGACCCCGCCAAGCACCGCAGCGGCGATGGCGGAAAGCGTCAGCGGTTCGCCGATCAAGGGATCGCCCGAGCCGGTCTGCGCAGCCACGTAGAGGCCGGTGAAGGCCTGAAGANTGNCGCTGATGATGTAGGCGCTCATGCGCACNGTNGTGACGCTGACNCCTGAGCGGTAGGCGCCTTCGGCATTGTCGCCGACNGCGATCAGTCCGATCCCTAAGGGCGTCGCTTGATAGAGCTTCCAGAGNATGACGAGCAGCACNACNAGAACCGCCGCNGTCGGATGACTGCCGGCGAGGAATTCGGACAGCGACGGGGGCACGAATCCGCCAGGCCGCGGCATGATGAGAAGCGCAACGCCGCGCAGCACGAACGAGAGCGCAAGCGTAACGATGATCGCTGGATATCGGCCAATCGCGACAAAGGCGCCGACGATCGCGCCAACGCCCGTGCCAAGCGCGAGGAGCGCTAGGACGCCGCCGAAAATGCCCAGCGGCCCCTGCATGGTGGACGCGGCCACCACCGAGCCCAGGCTGACCATCGGACCCACGGACAAATCGATTCCGCCGGTGAGCATGACGATGGTTTCCGCCGCCGCGACCATCGCGGTCGGGAACCAGCCTTGGACGAACTTGGCCATCGCCCCCACGGCTAAAATGCCAGGAAACAAGATTGCGTAGATCACCGCGAACACAGCGAGGACGAGGAACAGCGCGCCGAGGCCTTCGTTGCGCCGCCACTGGATCGCCCAATAGAGCCGTGCTCCCTGACCCAGCATTAAACCGCCTCTCCCTGCAGCGTCGGCGCTTTGCGTACACCCATGGCGGCCGCTACGATCGCCTCCTCGGACGCCTCCGTGTGCGGCAAAGTCGCGGCCACTCGGCCCTTGTTGAACACCATGACCCGATCGCAAAGGTGGACGAGCTCGGGCGTGTCCGAGCTGAGCAGGACGACCGCTTTGCCCTCTGCCGCCATTGCGCGCAGCGCAAGGTAGATCTCGCGCTTGGTCTCGACGTCGACGCCACGGGTCGGATCATTCAAGAGCAAAACCGACGGCTCGAGCGCCAGCCATTTCGATAGCGCGACCTTCTGCTGGTTTCCGCCGGACAGCGCCTGGGCGGGCCGCCGCCGGTCGCCTCGAATGTTGAGGCGCTGCGCCAGACGTTCGGTGATCGCGGTCTCCTGCGCTTCCCGCCGACGCTCGGCGCTGTGAGTGGCGAACAAAGGAAGGAGCAGATTGAAGTCGATCGAGTGCGGCAGAAGCAGGCCTTCCTTGCGTCGATCCGCTGGAACGTAGGCGACGCCGACGGCGTTGGCGTCGGCGACTTTTGCGAAGGGAATGCTGCGCACGGCGACGCCCTTGGCGTACACGCGGAACTCAGCGGCCTCGGCGCGAATGGCGCCGTAAAGGCCGGTCATGAAGTCTTCCTGTCCGTGGCCGACGAGGCCGCCGATCCCGAAGATTTCTCCGCGATAAAGCTCGAAGTCGACGCCAACCGCTCCGCCGGCGCGAAATCCTTTCGCCTCGAGGACGAGAGCTCGTGACGCGTGCGAGATGTAGGGCGGAAATAGGTTCTTGGGGTCGCGGCCCACCATCAGGCGGATGAGGCCGTCGGGATCAAGCCCGGCCAAGGGGCGATCGGCGGTGACCGATCCGTCCTTCAGCACGGTCACGTAGTCGCAGAAGTCGAGGATCTCATTGAGCCGGTGCGAGATATAGAGAATGGCGACGCCACGGTCGCGCAGACGACGAACCAGCTTCATCAGTATGGCGACGTCCGGCGCAGAGAGCGATGACGTCGGCTCGTCCAGGATGAGAACGCGCGGCTTGATAGAGAGCGCCTTGGCGATCTCGACCATCTGCCGGCGGCCGAGCGGCAGTCGCCCCACTGGCGTGTCCGGCGACTCGACGAGGTCAAGNTCCTTGCCGATCTCCGCAACTGCGGCGGCCAGGCGTCCGTAATCGACGACGCCGCCCCGGCGAGGGTACGCGCCGAGGCCGATATTTTCCGCAATGGAAAGATGGGGCGCGAGACTCAGCTCCTGCTGCACCACGGCGATGCCGAGCTGATGCGCCTCCTGTGGCGTCAGAGAAGCGATCGGACGGCCATCGACCAGGATCTGTCCGCCGTCGGGTCGAAGCGTGCCCGACAGCAGGTTGATCAGCGTGCTCTTGCCCGCTCCATTTTCGCCCAGCAGGGCGTGGATGCGGCCCGCGACGAGCTCGATCGAGACCTCGCGAAGGACAGGATTGCCGAAGAAAGCCTTCGAGACGGTCCGCGCTTCAAGGATCGTCTGGTGCACGCCCATTTCGCCGCGCTGCTGTATGGCGCGAAGCTACTTCTTCAGGCTATTCGCGATCAGCTCGTCGAACAGCTTCGTATCGTAGGGCGAGTAGATGTAGCCGTCCGCTGCGAAGTCCTTGGCGCGGGCGAGGTAGCTGTCGAGACTAGCCTCGTCGATGATCGGCAGGGGCACGTCGATGTAGGCCGGGATGTCATCGCCCTGCAAACCCTTAACAGCCGCATAGACCGCGAAGGCCGCGAGCCAATTCGGCTGCTGCGTCGCCCAGGCGGTGAGCTTCTTCTGCTTCCACATCTCGAGGAATGGCCGATAGTTCTCGCCCGTGATCGGAACGAGCTTGCGCCCCTGCTTCTCGAACGCGGTCACCGCTCCCGCCGAGAGCGCCCCGCCCTGGCTCCAGACCCCATCGATCTGGGGATTGCTGAAGAGCAAGTTGGTGACGGCTTCCTGGGCGGGCGCGGCGTTGTAGGGCGTGTTGGTCTCCGCCAGAATCTTGATGTCCGGATTGGCCTTGAACACGGGCTCTGCGCCTTTACGCCGATCGTCGCTGACCGAAACGCCGGCCGGGCCGTTCAAGACGAGAATGTTGCCCTTGCCGTTGAGCTGCTTGACGAGCCATTCGGCGGCAAGCTTGCCCCACTGGCTCTGGTCGGTGTCGATCTTCGTGGTCAGGTCATTGGTGTCGACGAGGCTATCGAAATTGGTGACCGCGATTCCCTTCGAGCAGGCGTCGGCGATGACGCGATCGAGCGCGGTGGCCGATCCGGCGTCGACAATGATCGCATCGAGCTTGGCGTCGATCATCGACTGGATCTGCTGGATCTGCGTGTTGGCGTTACCCTGGGCGTCCGTGATCGTCAGGCTATCGACCAGACCCTGCTTTTTCAGCACGTTCGCCATATCCTCGATCGTGCCGGTCGTCTCCTTCATCCACGTCGGGATCGAATAGATGTTGGCCCAGCCGATCTTAAAGGGCGCCTTGTGCTCACCCTTGATGCAATTGGCCGCTGCAACCGCGGAACCCGCGCTTGCAAGTTGCAAGAGCGCGAGACCGGCTGCGACAAGAGGCACGAGGCTAGGCCGCGCAAAATTCATTTTGTTCATGTCAGCGTTCTCCGTTCGCGAGCGTCACTCGCCTGATCAGCGTCCGCGTCATTCCACCCGTCGATGCTGCGTCGCCCGCCGTCCCCAACCGCCGATGGCGTATCTGCACGTTAGCGATCCGCGTTTCGATAAGTCAACGCGCCCATGCTTGCGCGACAGGATCGGACGATTGTAGGCGGTAAGTCAGACAGGGCGTACGATCGCCGATGCGGCGGTCGCTGAAAATCACACCTGACCAGGGGAGCTTTGAACATGGCCGGAGTGTACAGCGGACCGATCATCGACGCGCACATTCATCTGTGGGATCTGGCCATGGATCGGCATCCATGGCTTTGCCCCACGGGAGGCGCCATCCAAGCGCTCGGCGATCTCGCGCCAATCCGACGAAATTATCTCGTCGATGACTACCGGCGCGACGCGGCGAACCAGAACGTCGCCGCCTCCGTGCACATAGAAGCCGCCTGGGACCGCGCTGACGATCCACTGGCTGAGATTGAGTGGCTGGAGACGCTCGACAAGTCATCGGGCGTCGCTGCTCGTTATATCGGCTTTGCTGACCTCACGGCTCCGGACGCCGCGGCTGCGCTCGACCGCCTCTCAGAGGTCAAGCGTTGCGTCGGCGTCCGGCAGATGTTGAGCTGGCATCCGACCGAGCCGGCTAAATGCTTCGCGCCACGGCCCGGCATCGCTGGTGAGCCAGACTTTCGCCGTGGCGTCGCGCTGCTCGCCCGCCACAACCAACTCCTCGAGTTCATGCTGTATCCCTATCAAGCCGAGGAGGTCGCGCGGCTGGCGCGCGACTTCCCCGATCAGACCTTCATCGTCAACCACTGCGGCAGCCCGATCGATCGCAACCAGGAGGGCATGCTGCGATGGAAAGAAGGCCTGAAGCGGCTCGGCTCGGCGCCCAATATCAAGATCAAGATTTCGGCGCTGACCGCTTACGATCCGAGCCCGACGTCTGAAAGCCTGCGCGAGGTCGCGCTTCATTGCATCGAATGCTTCGGCGTCGATCGATCGATGTTCGGCAGCGACTTTCCTGTCGGTCGCTTATGGACGAGCTTCGACGCGATCTTCGATGGCTTCAAGGCCATTGCCCGCGATTTCTCCGAAGCCGAGCAGTCCGCGCTTTTCCATGACAATGCGCGGCGCGTCTATCGAATGGAGGCACTCTGACGCGAGCCCCTTGGGCGAAGCCTTATTTGTCTGTATATTTCCTCGCCCATTCAACGCCGTCCCAAGTGATCATCTTCGTGGGCACGATCTTGATCAGGTAGCGCGGCCGGTCGTAGGTCGGCACCAGATATTCCGGGCCGCGCTCGCCGAGGTAGCGCACCGAGGTGCGGTTGGCGACGCCCAGGCACTCTCCCTGCATCGGAGCCGGGCCGGAGACGATCTCTGCCTTCCCCTGCGCGACGATGCGCCTGTAGGTGCCGCTGTCGTGTGCGCACGAAATGCCGACGTTCGGATTCTTCTTGATATGCGCAACCCAGGCCGCCCGCTCCCGCACGACCATCCAGAAGGCCTCGCCGTCCCATTCCTGCCAGACTGGGGTCACGTAAGGCACCCCGTTTTCGTCGATGGTGGCGATCCGCGCGACCACCGGCTCGGCCAGAAAGTCTTTGACCTCCGTCGGCGTGAGCTTGCGGTTCTTTCCCATCCATTCGGGGTGCTGTTTGTCCGTCATTTAGGTTCCCGGCTGGGACTGCAAAGTTTAATGAACGGGGTCCAGCACGACCACCGGTATCTCGCGGTCGGTCTTGAGCGCATAGTCGGCATAAGGCGGCCAGAACTGGAGCGCCTTCGTCCAAAGTCGCGCGCGTTCGTCCCCCGTCGCCGTTCGCGCCCGCGCCTTCAGCTTCTTGGTCGCGACTTGCACGTCGACATCCGGATTGGCGAGGATATTGCGATACCATCCGGGATGTTCGGGCGCGCCGCCCTTTGACGCGACGATGATGTAGCTGTCGCCCTCCGTCCCATAAAAGAGCGGGAAGATGAACTTGTCGCCCGACTTGCGGCCGGTGGTTGTCAGCAGGAGCGCCGGCGCCGTGATCTCCCCTCGCTCAGGCACGTTGACCTTGTACATGTGCCCCTCCTTCCCGCCGCTGGCGAGATAGAGGTTCGTATGCTTGACCATCCATTCCGGCATGTTCGGAGCGAGCTTTGCTTCAGTCATCGNGGTCTCCTCGGAAGGATGGGAGCATAGCGCCGCGTGTCGGATCGGCCAAGCGGCCGGCGAGAAGCCCAAGNCGCCGTCGTGTTGCAATGTGAGGTCCCGGGACTTACGCTCACGATCACCTGCGAAGGTCCGCATTCGCGGACGTCCCGCAAGAGCGAACGCGACAAGAGGCAGTCATGGTGGAAATTCCCGCGAAATATCTGGATCTGCTGCAAGAGAAAACAACCTTCGCTCACCTGGCGACAATCATGCCGGATGGGACGCCGCAAGTGACCCCGGTATGGTTCGACTACACGAATGGAAAGATCCGGATAAACTCCGCCAAAGGTCGTGTGAAGACACGCAATATGTCGGAAGGCGCTCCGGTGGCGCTGTCGATCCTCGATCCCGACAATGCGTATCGGTACATCCAGATCCGCGGTCGGGTCGGGCATGTGACGGAAGAGGGCGCAGACGCGCATATCGATTCCCTCGCCAAGAAATACCTGGGCAAGGATAAGTATCCCTGGGCTTCACCCGACCAAATCAGGGTCATCTTTGAAATCGAGCCTGGCAAGGTGCAGGCCCAGGGCTGACCTCTTTCTCACAAAAGGTCGGCGACTGCGTTGCGGTATCGCTCAAGCGCGGTCAAGTGCGCCTGCAATGAGCGTGAGGCGATGCGCCGGTGATGGTTCCGCTCAAAGGTGGTGTTGAGCGTGACGTGAGTGACGCCCGCGCTCTTCCAGAGCTTGAATTCCTCGCGCCAGCTTGCGTCGTTCCCGGCGCCGGCGGAGACCCAGACG
>JGI12635J15846_10003852_pt1 | contig 13011 bp, 11 predicted proteins | sample BlaSpr_A8_OM2_M2_FD_15846 | JGI IMG/M metagenome (IMG submission 15846) | reverse complement strand
CTGTCGTCACGGCCGGCGAGGTGAGGCAACGTCAGGAATACACCGCGGCCGCGCGCCGGTCACGGATAGCAGAACGTATCCGACGACGAATCGCCGCCTTCCAGTCGGATTTGATGCGTGCGATAGCCGTCCTCGGCTGGTAGGAAGAAGTTGGGATCGAGCTTCAGCCCACCGCCAGGGTTCGCGTCGCACTTCACCATCCAGCCTTTGATGCCGGCGGGATAGAACTGAGCGTCCCAGGCGCGATAGAGTCCGTTGGTGAAGTAGACACGCCGACCGTCGCGGCTCACTTCCACCATCTGCGGACCGCCGTTGACCGGCCCGGCGGCCGGGTGAGGCGAGCATTTGACGATGCCGCCGAGGCGTACCGAGCCGGTGAGCCGCGGATTGTGCGGGTCCGATACGTCATACTGACGCATCTCGCCTGTACCCCAGCAGGAAACATAGAGGAAGCGGTCGTCAAGCGAGAGGTTGATGTCGGCGATCAGCGGCGGTACCGCCTTGAAGCCCTGCAGCAGCGGCGGAAGTTGCTCCGCCTCAGCCGGCTCTGCCGGAATCTCGATCACTTTCTTGATCGCCCATTGACCGTTGGGGCGGTGCCACAGCCACACGGACGCGGACAAGTCCTTGAGGCTGATCACCACGCCGACGAACCCATATGTCTTGGTCGGATCGCGCGCCTGTCGCAGCTCGAGAATCAACTGCTGCTCGCCGCCAAAATCGATCGACTGCAAATGTTTGCGCCGCCGCAAGTCCCACACATGCAATTGATGCCCGTACTTCGAGTTGAGTAGCAGTTCCGGCACGAGTCCGTTCTCGATCATGTTGGGCGTGCCCCATTCGCTCGTGATCTGCACGTCATGGCCCAGATGCCACGCGAAATCGTAGGCGAAGTACTGCGGCCCGCGATCCACTTCCCATCGGCCGAGCACATCAAATGCATCGTGGTCGAGCATGAAGATTCCACCCGGGCCTTCACCGTTGGGTGCACCCAGAGCGCTCACGTAGATGCCTTCCGGTCCGCAGTGCAGCGTGTGCGGACGCGAGTATCCCGCGCGCTTGTGCACCTCGGCGGGCTCGATCACCTTGACGATCTTCGGGGCGCGCGGATCGGGCTTGGTGTCGAGGACATGCAGGCGCGAGGAGCGCAGGCCGGGCACAATCAGATAGCGCCGCTCGACGTGCGGATGTGGTGCGTAAGGACAGAGCGCGGTGCTGCAGGCGTTCCAGCCAAAGTGATGCAACTCGTCGCCGGCATTCGGCATCGGGGTTCGGCCGATGAGTTTGCCATAGGTCGATGACCTGGGATCGAGATCGACCACGCCGAGCGCATCGGGCTGGTCGCCGACTACATGCAAGATGGCGACATAAGCGAGCTTCTCTGGCGTGGCCTGCATCGCCATGCGCGCTGAGGGATAGAACGTCGGGTCGGGTTTCCAGGTCACCATGGTTCTCTCCTACGTGGATGAATCCAGGTCCGGCAAACGATCGCGCAGCCTGTCCGCTCAATATCCCGTACGACCGGCGCGCGCTCCAATAGTTAGTTTATGCCGGTATCGCAGCGACTGCAAAGCAAGCGTCGGAAACCTCGCTGCAGCACGAAGTCATGGCCTCGCTCCACACGGGGGTCGAGGCGATACTTAGTGCGACCGAGGTAGCTGGCGCCGGGCGTTTGTGGGACCGTATTGGGAGTGCCGGCACCCACTACTTCATCTCGTGCTCTGACCATCCATGCGCGATCAAGGATGTCGCTGAGTCTCTCAGCTCCTAGCTATTTTCAAGGGCCGGACCGGCCGCTTTGGAGCGTGGTATTCAGCAGTCGCAATGCCGGCTGTTGCCGCATGCTGTCCGTCGCTCGGAAAATCGGCCGAACTTCCGCCATCGACCCTAAGCAGACGTTCCGCCGCAAAGCTAGGCGGACGTTTTCCGACTCGACTCAGGCTCGAACGCTCCGCGTGCTCCGGTTTCCTTGCCCGTGTTGCACTTTATCGAGGCGCATCAGCCACTGGTGGGCGGTTCGCTCATCGGTGAAAAGTTTAGCGCGTAGGCCGAAACCGGCCGCCTCTGTCTCAAATATTCTCGATTGATCGCCAAGCTCCCTGGTCACGAGCAATGCGCACGCCGCCCCAAGTTTTGGTCCGAGTAGATCTAACAAAACACGAAGGCGTTCGACCACGACGTGCTTGCCCATTCCGACATCGACCTCGCGCACATCGAGCAAAACCGGCGCGCCATTCGGAACACGCGCATCGGCGCGCACCGCGGCGAATACCGGTTCGCGCTGGTCACGTGTCGTGGTACCGGACGCCCGGAGGATGAGTACCGAACCGTCGACTTCATATGACAGCATTGTCCCTCCTGTAATTGGTTCGGGGGCTTTCTGGGGTCATTGGCAATCCTCCGTTGCCCGCATCGCTGTCTGGCGGCGCGCGCGCCGCCAGTGGGGCTTGGTTGTCGTTCGTTATGTCGATAGCTTGGCTGGCGGGAGCGCGTAGCGCTTTTTCGGCGATCCCGAGTCTATCGGCCGATTCGAGCGATACTTGAGAGAATTCTTTAGAACTCTCGACGACCGCTTTTGGCCGACTGTTGACCCTCAACGTCAAGTGACAATCCCGGTCCGTATCCGACGAAGTAGCTCCGTGTTGTACTTTAGAGCATAGGCTGTCGCGGCATCAGTCAACGCCCAATGAAGGTTCTTATATTTGAATCTAGATCAGCAATTGGGTTCGCTAGGTTCATCTTACTTAGCGTCGCGAGCAATTGAAGGGTGCCAGGTCCTGCCCTTCCCTTGTCCGAATGGACCGGGCAATCATGCGTAAGCTTGACGATGGGACTGGCTTCTTTACGACTGCACGCGATTATTAGAAGCGAGACGGTAACAATGGCCACGAAAGTTAATCGACGTTGCACAGTGTCATCTCCCTTCGCGAATGACCGCTAATCGATAGCTATTCTGGCACACTCGGCTTCGGCAATTGGCCGATCTGAGACCGTCAACGATCCAACCGCCCTCAATGCGTATTTTCGACCCCAAGCCGCCAGCGGCGACCGACAGCTCTGTGGCATTTCACTTGACGAGAGAATCGTGTCGATTGGGTGCCCGGATATCTAGTGGGCATTTTTCACTAACAAGCGGAAAAGTATAATGTCTCGGACACCCGAGTGAACGTGACGGTGCCTAGCTGTAGGTTCTCTCCATCAATCTCTATTACCGGGAAAATAACAGAAAACTCGTCCGGGAAATCATCTGGAACTGGAACAGTCAGAATCAACGAATCTTGAATCTGAACGATATCTGCCGCTTCACTAAGCCTTTCAATTAATGTGCCGAACTTTGGGTCTTGAATCGTTACGTCGGCGCCTGACGGGAACGCAATGCGATGTGATTTCCGTAGTGACCGCGAGCCGAACTGGGCAACTGTCGGCCCCAACAGCTCGCGATCAGAGATAACCACGAATAGAGTCGTGCTTTTTAGTCGATATTCACCTTTACGAAATGCTGAGACGCTGACCCGAATATCCGGATCTCTAGTGGATCTTATCTCCATAGTTCGATAAGTGTATGGGCACGGATTGCCGACCGTGCGCGAGGTGCCAACACCTTGCGGGTTTAGGTAGCGTACCGTTATTTGGCAGCCCCCGATGCATAGGATTACAAGCACTGCAATCAAGCGCGCTCCACCGGTTTGCGCGATGCTCACTTGATTCATTTTCATTTGTTAATCGCTCCGAGCTCGAACGGGACCATAGATCCGAGCTACAAGTTTCCGCTCCAGCATTTCCCTGACGGTAGCTTGTTCAGCACTTGAGCGAGTAAAGCCGGGTCGATCTTCCACAATTCGTCCTCATTTTGGTTGAGCGTACTGATCTGTGGTGAGGTTCATCCAGTCTACCGGGAGAGCCGAGCGGCAGCTAACTGGCAGCCAGTTCGCGACCTCCAGTGATGGCTCATGGCGGGTCGGCGACTGTCATCGTCGCCAACCGCGCGCCCGTGCTGCTCGGCCTAAGCCTCGGTCTGCTCGGCCATTTCTAGAGCGTCATCCACCTCAATACCAAGATAACGGACGGTGCTTTCGAGCTTGCTATGTCCGAGAAGCAACTGTACTGCCCGCAGATTCTTTGTCCGCCGGTATATCAACGTAGCCTTCGTCCGCCGCAGACTATGGGTACCGTAGTTAGCGGGGTCCAATCCCAACTGATAAACCCAAGAATCCACAATTCGCGCGTACTGACGCGTTGATAAGTGCGGTGATGCATGAATGCGGCTTGGAAAAAGGTAGTCCTCTGATTTCAGGTTAGAGTGAGAAATCCATGCTGATATAGCCGTGCCTGCCGGCTCCGTAATTTCGAACTGTACAGGCCGGCTGGTCTTCTGTTGAAGGATGAGGGTGCGGGACGCCATACTGTGACCGTGGCAGACGTCCCGTACCCGCAACTGCATGAGATCGCAGGCGCGGAGCTTGCTGTCGATGGCCAGGTTGAAAAGGGCGAGATCTCGACATCGACTTGCGATTTGGAGTCTTATGCGAATCGCCCATATCTCCTTAAGTTTGAATGGGGTTTTCTGGCCTACGAGCTTTCCCTTGTTCCAGGGCTGACGACCGGTAATTGCAGTGCTGGTGTCCATGATGGCTCCTGTTGGTTGGAGCCTTCAGTTTGCAGTTCCCAGTATCATGGCTGATTGACTAGAAATGGTCTTCCGACGGTCGCCAACCGGCCAAGACGAGCCAGTGACGATCGCCAACTGATTGCTCCGAAGCGGACGTTTGATCGGCGCGTACGCGTGGTAGAGTTTCGGTTGGTAACTAACGGTTTAGACGGTTTTGCACTTGCAGCTGCCCGACCGCGACACCTGGTTTTGGAGTTCCCCATCGCTGGCTGCCGGGCATGATTTCAAAACGTAACATTCGGGAGAGTGTCAATTGAAACCACGAACAGGTTTGATTGCGGCGGCCCTCCTGATCACTGCACTGGGTTGGACGGCAGTTGTAGCAGCTAAGACGGCGGCGCCCGATCTCGTTTTGTTCAACGGAAAGATTTTCACGAGTGACGCTGACCATCCGTACGTTCAGGCGTTGGCGATCCGGAGTGAACGAATCATCGCCATTGGCGATTCCAAGGAGATCAAAGCGTTGGCTGGCCCGGGCACTCGTCGGATCGATCTCGACGGGCGAACCGCGATTCCCGGCATCAACGACGCCCACAATCACGTCGAGATCCATCCGGCAAATTTGGTTGAGATTGAGCTCCAAGCACGGCATCCGACTGCGGTCGATTTGCGCAAAGAACTTCCCGCAGCCGCAGCGAAGTTGCCCGAGGGCGCCCTGCTGGAGGTGACCATCAGTCCAGCCATCTTTTACGACACGTCGGTTAACCGTGATTTCCTTGACGCATTGTTGCCGAATAATCCGGTCAAATTGGTCACGATCAGCGGCCATGGAGCAATTCTCAACACGGCTGGCCTCCGCGCTTACGGTGTCGCTGAGGAGGACAAGGACCCCTTCGGCGGTCGCTTCGAGCGTGACTCTGCGGGGCGATTGACGGGGGTCGTGCGTGAATACGCAATCCTCAACATGGAACGTACGACGGCGGATGCAGTTCCCGAGGCCGTGGCGGTCGAGCAACTCAATAAAACGCTAGATGAAGCCAAGGCCTTCGGAATTACCTCGATTCAGGACATGTCGAACGACATGGCACCAGCCCGGGCGGTGGCCCTGTTTGAGAAGGTGCCAACGCCCATTCGGATACGGGTCATGTGCATGGCGGGTACCACAGTGAGTGCACGCAACATCAACGAAGCGTCGGCCTTTCGGCGCCATCCGAGTTCCTTGATCACCGTCTCTGGCACCAAGTGGATGATCGACGGCGTTCCGATCGAAGGAACGTTCACGCCCCGCGACGCTGTTCATAAGCCGCCGGCGCCACCTTTCGATGCGGTGTTTCACGACCTCCCTTTGACCTTTCCAGCAACAGAGATTGCCGCGATGCTGCGCGAATCGGTTGCGAACAACGACCAGCTGCTCGTGCACGTTTCCGGCTACCTTGGCGCCAAGGCCATGCTCGATGCCATGGACGCAACGGGCGGACCGGCGTTCTGGCGCGCAAGGCGTGTGCGCTTCGAGCACGGCGATGGCATCTTCCCGGATCTCTATGTACGTGTGAAGGACTACGGCATCGTCGTCGTGCAAAACCCCTCGCACCTCATGGGTTTCGGCCTGCCCGATCGCTCGGCATTTGATCTATCCCAGCCGCTGGAATCACTCCTCGCGGCAGGCATTCCGGTGGCTCTGGGCTCCGACGGACCGACCAACCCCTATCTGAATATTTTGTTCGCCACCATTCATGCAAATCACCCATCCGAGGCCATCACGCGGGAACAGGCGGTGATTGCCTATACTCTGACCTCTGCCTACGCGGAGTTCATGGAAAAGGACAAAGGCAGCATCGCGGTAGGGAAACTTGCGGACCTCGCCGTGTTATCCCAGGACATTTTCACCGTGCCGCCTCAGGAATTGCCCAAAACGCAAGCGGTGCTCACTCTAGTGGGAGGAAAGATCGTCGTCGATAGACGTGCCGACGCAGTGTTGCGGTAACGGCCTATCCTCGTTACAGCTGTGTGAATGGCCATAGTCCCTGGGTATAGAGTGGCGCCCTTGACCTTACGTCCACTCCAAAGCCGACGTTGATGAATGCCTGCAACGGGTCGAATGCGGGCCGTGGGCTAATGATTCCAACCGCGGGCAAGAATGCGGCATGTTCCGATCACCACGGTCAACGCCGCCGGGGTAAGGGTTAAAAGTACCGAGCAGAGCGTGCCCCAGGTAAACGCGATCTCCCCAAACGCCTCGGCGCGCGGTCCCCATAGGCGCCTACTTAGCAGTTCTAGAATCCATCCACCGGTAAAGCAAACGTTAGCCATGATCACGTAGAAGAGAACGGCGATCATTGCGAAGAGCGGTGAACCAGGATCGATGGCTTCGCCAGGTACATGCTCGGTGACAAAGCCCATTGTCAGCATAACAGCGCCGGATACGATCCCGGCCCCACCAACGATCACGTTGTATGGAATGCGTCGCGATTCCCACCAGCCAATAACGTCCCAAGTTCGTTCTGGTGATTTGAGTCGGCGAAATAGACGCCAGCGGGTTAACATTTCTAGGGCGCGATAAAGCATGGTTTTATCCCGATGACCAGAACGAGCAATATAGCTGTTCCTCATTAGGTCAGACCTACGCACCGCCCAAAAGCGGACAGTCATCACAGGCAGGAGCGGGTCGAGAGTTCTCATTGACGACTCGCAGCCCCGACGCCAAGCGGCGCCAGCGATTGCCGCGAAGCAATGGATCGTGGCATCAGTTACGCTACACGCATGAACCCGTTTGTCGCCTACGCGAAAGTACCGATGCCTTTCGTGAATCTTTATCTACGTGGACGCGAATGTACGGGCAGATACCTCTTCGCGATTGCGTGTGCGATGACCGGAATTCTAGTGATAAACATTTGTCCGCACTCCTCGTGATTGTTGTCGTCACCCGCACGTCGTTGGTGGGAACCCATTATATTGAGGGCGGCACTTACGCATTGTTCCTTGCACTTGTCTTCGCCGTTGAACTGGCATTTGTGCATTTCGTGCAAAGAAGGGTTCTCAACGATCCAGGCTTTGCCAAACAAGTTGCTGCCATCAGCCCGAAGGTCTCGATGTGGTATGCGGGAGTTTCTGTAGGTTTGCTTGCAGCGTCGACCGTAGCTATGAATCTCGCCTCATGATCTGAACAACCCGGAAGCTGTCGGTGGCGAGTGTCAGCAGAGGGTCGTGACTAGCCGGCGCGCAATGGAGGGTACCGCGACCGGCTCCTGTCGCCAAAACCGGGCACTGGTGGTACTGAAATGACCCCCGCGAAGCCGCCGTTCGCGGCCTGTGGTAAGCAGGCGCAGCGATTCCCTGCAGAGCCATACACCCGACGCGCCAGCGTCAAAAGCTAAAATTTATAGGTGAGTCGCTCTTTGCGCGACGTAGACTAGCCCTTGCAGATTGTCGGCAAATACCGATCCGGCACATCCGTGAGCTTTTGAAAGGCACGAAAGGAATACTCATTCTGCCCTGCGGGAGGCGGCGATTTTTCCGCATACCCACGTGGGTGACCCATCTGTATTTTGGATCATGTAAATTTCGATGTGACGACCATTTAGAAGACGATTCGCCTGTTGTCCGTAACGGATCATAATGTTACCCGTCACGACTCCCACCGAATCCTCATACGTGCCGCTCTCCGATCAGTGCGCGTGGCCAGGCATCGGCGTCGAGCAGCGTGTCATACACCTTGTCGACGAGCCGGGCGAGCTTCGGGTTGTGGTGCGCCGCAGTATTCGGCCCCCTTCTTCGGGACCGCTCTGACGGAATTCTAGTTTGAGCAGGGCCGCTGGATGTTACGGGTGCATTGCCATAAAAGGGCGGCGCGCCGGGAAGCCCCGCGCTGCATTTTCGCGGAAGATACGGACGGCCTACGGGCGCGCTGGTTATACTTCAAAAAGTTTCACCAACCGGCAGCCGAGGGAGACTCCCATGTGCAAGCGCGCGGTACTGGTCTTTCTGCTCTTCGCCTCCTGCGCTTTTGCGGACGACCATGGGAAAGATCGTCACCTGAAGCTGACGCCACAATCGAGCGGCACGACGCAGTTGCTGATCGCGGTCAGCCCGGTGGACTCACGCGTGGTGTGGGCCGCGGGAACCGGCGGCACGTACGTGGTCACCACCGATGGCGGCAACACCTGGCGCGCGGCGGTGGTGCCCGGGGCCGAGAGCCTGCAATTCCGTGATGTGTACGCCGTCAGTGACCAGGTCTCCTACCTGCTGTCCATCGGCAACAACACCACCGATTTCCGCATCTACAAGACGGTCGACGGCGGCGCGCACTGGACAATCGAGTTCACCAATGAGCTCGCCAACGCCTTCTACGACTGCTTTGCGTTCTGGACTCCCGAGCGCGGGCTCGCGCACAGCGATTCGGTGGATGGCGTGTTTCCGGAGCTGCGCACCACCGATGGCCGCCACTGGTACTCGATTGCCCAGCGCATGCCGCCGGCATTACCGGGCGAAGCTTCATTCGCGGCCAGCGGCACCTGCATAACCACCCAAGGTGAGCGCAACGCCTGGGTCGCTACCGGCGGCTCGACTACCGCGCGCATCCTCGCTACCCAGGACGGCGGCGACACCTGGAACGCCTATGACACGCCGCTGGTCAGCAATGGCAGCGCCGGCGGCGTCAGTGTCGCTTTNCGCGATCCGTGGAATGGCATCGTCGGTGGTGGAGACCTGTCGACCAACACTTCTGCCGACGCGGCGACCTCCAACGACGGNGGCGTCACCTGGACTCTGACCGCGAAGCCGCCGGTGTCGGGCGCGATCTTCTGCCTCGCTTACGTTGCCGGCACACGCCATAGCCACGATGGCGAGTTTTCCGGCGGCGACGATGAGGATAGGGATCTCGAGCGCGCCGTGATCGTCACGGCGGAAACCGAGCCCGATTTCGATTCAGGATCAGCCGCCTGGACACCCGACGAGGGCCGAACCTGGTTTCCAATACCCGGTGTCAGCGGCTATTGGGCGGTCGCGTTCGCCAACCCCGAGGCAGGATGGTTCGTCGGCAACAACGGGCAAATACTGAAGATCAGCTTCGCCGGGCGCGGCGACCAGCAAGAGTAGCCAGAAGCGCGTGTCGACGGTCCGGTGTTAACGCAAACCTGTTCGCTGCATCTTGGTTAAGGAACAACCCAATGCGCAGCTTTATACGTAGCTATTCTCTCCTCGCGCTCATTCTGTTCTCGTTGCGCGGAGTCGCAGCGGGCGAAGCCCCTTCCTTGAGCGGTACGACAATCCCCTCTGCGACCCAGATCGTCGACATGTATTCCAATGTCTGGACCCTTTCCGACGGTCGAGCCTATGAGAATGGCAAAGCGACGCCTTCGAGCGGAGTGATTTTGTTGCTGTGCTACGGGGGAACCGTCTATCAAGAAAATATTCACCACAACTGGTGGTTGTGGGACTCCGACACTGCGGTTTTGTCCTGGGTTGCAAGTTCCGACCCGCGCGTGATTTCACCCAGCGGTACCACCCTTCCGTCTGCGACGCAGATCATCGATAGCGAGCTCAACGTTTGGACCTTGTCCGGCGGCAAGGTCTACGAGAAGGGACACCTGACACCCTCGGACGGAGTGATCCTGCTGCTCTACGCCAAGGGAGTGGTCTATCAGGAAAATATCCACAAGAACTGGTGGGCGTTTCGCAATGGTGCCTGGGCGGCCGTGGCTGCTCCCCCTCTCCCTTCAGCGAGCGGCACCGCGATTCCAGCCGCGGCGCGGCTCGTCGACAGCGATCTCAACATTTGGACGGTGTCCGGCGGAAAGGCGTATGAGAACCATCAGCTGACACCATCGAGTGGCGTCTCGCTGCTCCTTTTCTACCACGGGAGCATCTATCAAGAGAACGTTCACGATGACTGGTGGCGGTGGAACGGCAGCGCTTGGATTACCACAGCCTCCGATCCGCGTACTGGCCATCCCTTCGCATATGTCGGATCGTGTTCTCCTTGCAACCCCGACCAGCCCATAGCGTTCTCGGTGACCGTCATCGACACCGGGACGAATCGGGTAGCAGCGACTATTCCGATGGAGTTTGACGCCGCATACATGGTGGTGGCACCGGATGCCAAGCACGTATACGTCGCTGGCTTTCCGAACAGTGCTACGGCCTACGGCGCGGTAGCGGTGATCGATACAGAACTGCGGCGCGTCGTTACGACCATCCCGTTGCAGGATGGCCCGGAAGGGATCGCTGCTTCCCCGGATGGAAAGAAAATCTTCGTGCTCGCTTACCCCCTTCTAACGAACAAGGCAATCATTTACGTGGTGGATACTGCGACCAACACGGTCGAGTCGACCATCAACCTTCCTGCGGGCAATTTCGTCGCTAGCGCGTTGGCCATATCTCCGGATGGCCAACGTCTCTATGTGTCAGGCAATCCACTGTCGAGCGCAGGATACGGACCCGGTCTCATCTACGTAATCGACACAACCGGCGCCAGCCTGGTGAGCCGTTTTTCATTGCCACCCTACGAATTCTTCAACATAGCCGTCTCTCCCGACAACTCGAAACTGTATGTCAACGCAAACCAGCTGTCCGTTCCTCCACCGTTCGGGTACGCGATAGCCGTGCTCGACCCTGTCACGGGACACCTGCTGGCTAAAATCTCCGGTGTCATGACCGTCGGTCTGTTTTCGCCCGATGCACAACACCTGTATGGCACGGGATTGGGGAGCACGGTAGTCATCGACACCGCCACCGAAGTTCCTACCACCGCGGTGGCGAACCTCAACGTCTATGGATCAACAGGGTATCTCACTCCATTCGACTTGGCGATCACACCTGACGGCAAGTATCTCTACATCGTCGTCACCAATTCGGTGGTGGTCGCGGACACGGCGACCTATACCGTCGAAAAGGTTTTGCCCGTGTCGACCTCCGGCCCGATTGCAATCGTTTCGGTGCACTGAAGCCACTTTGAGCGCCGTTGCGGTTTTGAGGCCAGCTGGCTTCGGCCAAAATGGACGGCGGCTTAAGGGAGCATTTTTTACCTGCCGACGGCGGCTTGTGGCCGTTTGCCGCCCCTCACGTCCAGGCGCCCGGTGTCGACCCTCTGCAGCCGATCCTGAACGCCCGCTTTGGAGATTTGAACCGGAGCAGTCGAGCAGCTAACAGTGGGGCGGATCAGGCAGCAGGTCACTCGCCACCGATAAGACCGCTATTACTTCAAACCTGTCGAATTGTGTCAGCAAGTCGTAACACTTGGTTACAAACGGCCACAGACTGCCCACAGCTAAACTCTTTGCTCTCTGCGATTATCGCGGCAGTTCCTATAGCCGAATTACCGGGGGCATTATGGAAAGGGCGTCGATAAGCATTCTGTTGGTCATTTTTGGTGCGACCTGCGCATTCACTCGGGCAGTCGCTGATAATGTTTTAGGTTTCTATGTTGGCGCGGCGTTTGGGGAGTCTCATCTCAGAACTGAAAAAGAGATATTCGGAGATACTGACTACGATTACCTGCTTGAAGGACACCATAGCGCGTGGTACGTGGCTGCTGGCATACGGCCAATCCCGCCGCTTGGCGTGGAATTGCAATATATCGACTTCGGCAAACTCAACGCCGGTCTTAGGGCTCCCATAGGTCAAGGAGGGCTCACCGGAATAGATGCAAAAGCCGGGACGCTCTCCACACTTGGGTACTTACCACTGCCAGTTCCTTTCTTGGACGTTTACGGAAGGCTAGGAGTCGCTCGGTTGCATACGACAACGACCGAAGTCGGACCGGCTCCTTACCTATGTCCAGCAATCGAAGGAAACTCTTGTTTAGCGCCCGTATCCGACATATCTGATTGGAGCACGAATTTAGCTTATGGGGCGGGAGTCCAAGGCAAGATCGGCTCTCTCGCAATTCGCGCAGAATATGAGCGAATCAGCTCTAGCGGCGAGAATCCGAGCATCGCTTCCTTGGGCGTGACGTGGACGTTTTAAAGCAAGCCGCATCAATCGACCGTCAGTTACGGATCACGACAACATCCGCGAATGTCCGCAAAGCGGCGTTCAACTGGGCACCCTGAGGGTCGCGTCTTGGCCGGTTTGACCCATTCGAGGCCGGCGCGCCGGTACCCCTGGGTCCAATGAGCAAAGGGTGACCCGCTTCTGCCGATGACGGCGGGCAGCTCTTGGGACTCCAAATTAGTTGGCGTATTTCTCCGCTGATTCGCGCGGCCCGTGAGCTGCTCCCATGCGTCGGGTACCTTAGAGCCTGGTGTCAATCCCGCGTCCAGAAAATGAAACGTCCTGTTGTGCCTTCGAGCAGGAGTTTCGCACTGCCGAGTTCTATTTGTTGTCTGAGTACGGATTGGCGAAGACGGAGTTCGACTTGTTGAATGCCGGCCCTTGAGCCGGCGGGTACCACGGTGAGCTTCACG
>JGI12635J15846_10003851_pt1 | contig 13013 bp, 5 predicted proteins | sample BlaSpr_A8_OM2_M2_FD_15846 | JGI IMG/M metagenome (IMG submission 15846) | reverse complement strand
AGGATTGCTACCATCGCTGCCCGAGAAGCTGTGCAGCACTGTCAGGACGCCTTGAGGGGTGATTTTAAAAATCGTGCCGTCATTATTCGTCCCACCGATGGTCGTTGTGCCGTAAAAGTTTCCGTCAATTCCTTGCACCAGCCCAGCCGCTGGAGCCGCACCATCGGCGCAGTCCGTTTGCTGGCAAAAACGGTACAGCGTTTTCAACTTTCCACTCGGAGTGATGGAAAACACTGTACCGTTCTTTGTGGCCCAAGATTCTGAAGCTTGTCCAAATGTTGTGCCGTAGAAATTCCCGTCCTTGCCGATTACTAATGAGCCTAGTGGTTGCTGACCGTCGGCACAATTTTTTTGGTCGCAGAAATTGTGGAACACAGAAACTTTGCTCGACTTGATCTTAAATATCGTGCCGTTGCCCTGTTCTCCAAATCCAGCCGTGCCATAAAAACTTCCATCGTTCGCTTGAATCAAAGACGACGTTGTCTCCTGAAGATCCTGGGAAGCCAGACAACCTTCCCGGTCAGCGCAAAGCACTGTCAGCGACCCACCCTTGCTTATCGCGACTGCAGTCGAATCAGAGGGGTTGTCCGTTGGCAGACCACCATTGGTTGTGAGGTAAAACAGGCCGTTCCGCCCTTCAACTGGTGCGGCCAATGGAAGAGAGCCGTCGGTACAATGTCCTCTGACGGGACCGCCCACGCAGAACATGTGCAAAACCGTGAGGTGACCGCTCAGCGTCGTCTTAAATACAGTTCCATAAGGGTGAAAACGGTATCCTCCAAAAGCTGTGGTTCCATAGAGATTCCCATCCGTACCTTGGATCACGCCGCCGTAGGGCTGCCTTCCGTCAGAACAATGAGCGCGATTGCAGAAACTGTAGACAAGTTTCAATTGTCCACTCAATGTCATTTGAAAAATCACGCCGTAGTCGTTAGCTCCTCCTGCAACGGTGGTTCCGTACAAATTCCCGTCATTAGCTTCAATCAGGGTCATGTACATCGGAGTTGCGCCATTGCTGCCAGCGAAGTTTACCAGCGAGGTGAAAACTTGGGCAGTTGCCGGATATTGAAACAAAATCACTAACACTGCAATCGGCATCATTGCTTTAATTTTGCCCATACGTCATTGCTCCTTGAGCCAAATCTCGCCAGCAACTCGGAATTGTATACCCACCGGCTTATGCCTTGGCCTTGCGAAGGCACGCGCTTCCTCAGGTGACAGCGCGCCCCGTCCCCTCGCACAAAACGCGAGAAGTCAGGGCACCCGCTTTTTTTAACACTCGTTTTTTGTGCTTGGCCTGGGCCGCGCGGGCGCATGGCACTTGGGGTTCATTGACGGGGTCGGACCGCGTCCGTAAGATGAAACGACCCGAAGGACGGGCGTCTTCGAATGATCGACGACAGACTGATTGGGCAAACCATTTCGCATTACCGCGTCGTCGAGAAGCTGGGCGGCGGCGGGATGGGTGTGGTTTATAAAGCCGAGGACATGCGGCTGCATCGCTTCGTCGCGCTCAAGTTCTTGCCGGAACAGGTGGCTCATGATCCGCAGGCGCTGGCCCGTTTTCAATTCGAAGCCGAAGCCGCCTCGGCGCTGAATCATCCGAATATCTGTACGGTTTACGACATCGGCGAGCGGGATGGCGAAGCCTTCATCGCCATGGAATTTCTGGACGGGATGCCGCTCATGCATCGCATTGCCGGGCGTCCGCTGGAAATGCTGACTCTGCTGGCGCTCGGGATCGAGATTGCCGACGCGCTGGACGCGGCGCACACCCATGGCATTATTCATCGCGATATTAATCCGGCAAACATTTTTGTCACCAAGCGCGGCATCGCCAAGATTCTGGACTTCGGCCTGGCGAAGCTCACGCTGGGAGACGAAGCCAGCGTCAGCGGCAATACTTTTGGGGGCGTGACGCAGTCGCCGGAAGATCTGGCGCGCATGGGCTCGGCGCTGGGAACGATTCATTACATGTCGCCGGAGCAGGCTCTGGGCCGGCCACTGGACTGCCGTACCGATCTGTTCTCGTTCGGGATCGTGCTGTATGAAATGGCGACGGGAGTGCTACCGTTTCAGGGGCAGACGACAGCTGCGTTTTTCGAATCGCTCATTCACAGCGCGCCCGAGGGACCGCTGCGGTTTAATCCGGAGACGCCTCCCGAGCTGGAACGTATCGTGACTAAGGCGCTCGAGAAAGATCCTAAGCTGCGATATCAAACTGCGGCCGAGATGCGGGGCGATTTGCAACGCCTCCGGCGGGAGATTGAGACAGGATCAGCTGGGTCGGTTCCGAAGCGAGCGCCGGATTCGAAGGACAGGCTGCGCGCCATGTTCGCGGCAGCTGCCGCTGCTCCCAAGCCTGAACCTAAGGTAAACGTCGCGAAGTGGGTGGCGCTGGGGGTGGTCGCGGTTGCAGCGCTGGTTGCAATCTTTTTGTTCATAAGATCGCCAGAGTCGCCGCCGGCGGTGATTTCGTCGCTGCAGATTACGAACGATGGCACATCGAAGCGCTCGCTGGTGACGGACGGCGCGCGGCTTTATTTTTCCGAGCATCTGAACGGGCACTCGGTGTTGATGCAGGTTTCGACGTCGGGTGGAGAGACTGTGCCCGTACCCACATCGTTGGCGAGCGCTGATATTTACGATTTCTATCCGGGCCGTTCTGAATTGCTGGTGAAAGGCGTGGCGGAGGGTTCGGAGACCGAGTGGCCGGTTTGGGTATTGCCGGTGCCGGCAGGGTCGATGCGGCCGGTGGGAAATATTCTCGCGCATGCGGCTACTTGGACGCCCGATGGCCATATTGTGTACGCCAGCGGCTCAAGTTTATATCTGTGCAATGCGGACGGAACGGATTCGCACGAACTTCTCGCTGTGCAGGGAGTTCCTTTGGCGCCGCGATTTTCTCCCGATGGGCGTCGCTTGCGTTTTACGATACGAAACACCAATCAGCACACTTCTTCGTTGTGGGAAGTTTGGGCGGACGGCAAGAACCTGCATCCGCTATTGCCGGACTGGAATCGGCCCGCACAAGAGTCTGGCGGAGCGTGGACGCCGAATGGAGAATACTTTCTCTTCGAATCGACTCGCGATCACTCGCAGAACATTTGGGCCTTGAGCGAGGGTGGGTCACCCTTTCGTAAGTCGGCAACGGAGCCGACGCAGTTGACCGTGGGGCCGCTCATGTTCAGCAACCCGACGCCGAGCGTGGATGGAAAAAAGCTGTTTGTGATCGGGCAGCAGCGCAGGTTCGATTTGATCCGACTGGATGGCAAGTCGCAGTTTTCCATCTATATGCCGGGAGCGTCGGCCGGGGAAGCCGATATCCAGCGCAACGGCGAGTGGATGACTTATGTTGCGCATCCCGAGCTCACATTGTGGCGAAGCAAACTGGACGGAAGTTCCCGGAGCCAACTTACATATGCGCCGATGCAGGCGCATTCGCCGCGCTGGTCGCCGGATGGAAGCCAGATCGCGTTTATCGGGTCACGTCCAGGAAAGCCGTGGAAAGTTTTCGTCATGCCCGCTGCGGGCGGTACGCCTCGCGAAGTCGCGGCGGGAGAACACAATCAGGGCGATCCGACGTGGATGCCCGACGGCGATTCGATTGTGTTTGGGGGAGTTCCCTGGCTGGAATACGCCCCCGCTCCCGGGCCGAATATTCACATCGTCGACCTGACGAGTTCGCAAGTGTCGGATGTGCCCGGGTCGGAAAATCTTTTCAGTCCGCGTGTTTCGCCGGATGGACGTTATGTGGCGGCGCTCTCCGCAGACTCGACCAAGATGATGCTTTACGATGTGGCAAAGAAGAGTTGGTCGCAGCTCGCGCAGTCGCTGTTCGCTTTTGAAAACTGGTCGCACGACGGAAAACATTTGTATGCGGAGGATTATTCCGACGACATTGACGACCTGGTGCGTGTGAGTGTGCCCAACGGCAAGGTGGAGCATTTATTCAGTCTGAAAGAAATTCCGCGGGGATTTGATCCGTGGGAGTTCTGGGTCGGACTCGGGCCCGACGACTCGGCGCTTCTGATGCGGGATCGGAGCACCCAGGAGATTTACAGTCTGGATGTGCGGTTTCCCTAGGGTTGTGTAGTTCTTGACCGCAGAGCTGAAGCGCTGCGCCACCCAAAATCTCTGTGACAAGCAAAATCAGAATTTTCCCTAAGCTGGTTTTAGGCTTCCGATATGAACTCTCTCCCACAAAGTGAGCCGTTGTCGGCTGGGTCATCGGGCGCTGATTCGAGTCCGTCTCTGCAACCGGTTCTACGTTTGCCCACGCGAGATGAGGCTCCTCCTGCAGGTTGGCTGGCGCGGTTTCTGCTGAGCGGTGGCCGCCCTGACGAGCACAGAGAAGATGCGAAAACCTATCCCTGGTATCTGGTGTTATGGCTGACCGGCGTCGATTATTTTTCGACGCTGGGATACCAGCCGGCCATCGCCCTGCTCGCGGCTGGCGCGCTGGCCGTGCCGGCAACCGCGGCGCTGGTTCTGGTAACGCTTCTAGGTGCGGTTCCGGTTTACATGCAGGTGGCGGCGCGATCATATGCCGGGCAAGGGTCGATTGCATTGCTGGAGAATCTGTTCAGCGGATGGAAGAGCCGGATTTTTGTACTGGTCCTGCTGGGTTTCGCGGGGACAGATTTTGTCATCACGATGACGTTGTCGGCGGCGGACGCGGCCCGCCACGCTATTGCCAATTCCTATCTTCATCCTTATGTAGGCGACGCACCGATCGAGCTCACTCTTTCTTTGTTGCTGATACTGGCAATTGTTTTTCTCATGGGCTTCCGGGAAGCGATTGGTCTCGCAACGGCGGTGGCTATTCCCTACCTGCTCCTTAATGTGGTGGTGCTGCTCTGCGGGTTCTGGCGGATTTTGTGGCATCCGGACCTGCTCGTGCACTGGCAACGCAGCTTACACGCGCACGGGGATTGGACGATGGTGGCGATCGCATCCGCGCTGGTTTTTCCACGATTGGCGTTGGGGCTTAGCGGTTTTGAGACTGGCGTTGTCGTGATGCCCCTGGTCGATGGCGGCGAGAATACCAAGCCGGGCCAACCGCCGCTCGGTCGCATACGCAACACACGCAGCCTGCTGCTCTCGGCTGCGTTGATTATGAGCGTTTTGCTGCTGGCGTCAGGCTTTGTGGCTTCCTTGCTGATTCCCGAGGTTGACTACCAATTGGGAGGTCCCGCGGACGGAAGAGCGATCGCGTATCTTGCACACAAGCTTCTCGGCGGAGCATTCGGCACCGTATACGATTTTTCCACGATTCTGATTCTGTGGTTTGCCGGGGCATCGGCGATGACCGGACTGCTGAATCTGATTCCGCGTTATTTGCCACGTTTCGGAATGGCGCCGCGCTGGGTTGCTTACCAACGGCCCGTGATCCTGGTGTTGTTCGCCATCGACGTTGTGGTCACCCTGGTTTTTCGCGCCGATGTCGAGGCGCAGGGCAGCGCTTACGCCACCGGCGTTCTGGTGCTTATCTTGTCGGCGGCAGTCGCCGTCGCCATCGCTACGTCGCGAGAGGTTGTTCTACGGCAGCCGAAGACTTTACTCTTGGCTTTCTATTTCTGGATTGTGAACGTAGTATTCGCCTACACCTTACTGGACAACGCCCTTGAACGCCCGGCAGGAGTGGTCATTGCCAGCATCTTTATTTTCCTGCTTCTGCTGGTCAGCGCGGCAAGCCGCTATTATCGGTCTACCGAAATGCGTATTTCGGAAGTCACATTCGAGGACAGCGAATCAGCCCGATTATGGGCGCAGTACACCGGCAAGAAGGTGAATTTAATTCCCCAATCAAACTCAGTTTTCGCCCAGGAGAACCGGACGGAAGAGAAGCTTCAGGAACTCCACGAACACTTCAAAATCACTGGGCCGCTGGCATTTCTGCACGTTCATCTTTTGGACAATCAGAGTGAATTTATGGCGCCGCTACGAGTTCGGGTTTCTCGTCAAGGGCAGGATCTCACGATCGAGGCATTTGGCGCAGTAGCCATCGCCAACTCGATTGCGTATCTGAGTGAGTTGCTGGATCCGATCAGCATCGTGCTCGAACTCACGCGCCGCAATCTGATGAAGCAGTCGCTGGCCTATGTGTTGTGGGGCGAAGGCGAAATTGGATTGACGGTTTATTCGATTCTGGTGCGTTATTGGGAGTTCACCAAAAGGACTACCGGGCTTCCACTGATTCTTCTGATGAGTGTTACGGCTACTCCTGAAAAGTAGCTGGAGCGGGGGAAAAATCAGCGGTTCGAAATCTTGAAGGGGAGTGGTTTCAAGCGTCGCCTTACGTCGTTTTCAGCGGCCTTGCGGCACGAGTAAACTCGTGCCCTTTCACGAATCTGGCTTAGACCAAAGTTTTTTTCGCAAGGCAGGGCGCTGTGCCACCCAAGACCGGAGCTTTTCTGCACGCCCTGACGCCTGTCTCTCCGTCCGCCGAATTTCTTGCAGTCAGTCGAGAACTGCTCCCGCGTTACCAGGCAGATCGCATGTCGCTCGATGTGCCGCCCGCCGCGGGGACGTAGCATTTCAGAGTGTAATCCATGACCATGCGGTCGGCATTGAAACGCCAGCCGAGGGTACGAATGGTTCGCTTCATGCGCTTGATCCAGCCGCGCGGCAGTCCGTCGCGATCGCGCTGGTAGTACAACGGAATCACTTCTTCGTGAAGGGCGCGGCGCAAGTCCTCTGCGTCGCGGGTGTCATGGACGCTTACGTTGGAGTGGGTTCTTCCGGTGCCGATGGCGAATCCATTCATGCCGTCGTAGGCTTCGGCCCACCAGCCATCGAGAACGGAAAGATTGAGCCCGCCATTCAAGACTACTTTTTGACCACTCGTCCCCGATGCTTCCTGGGGACGCCGCGGGTTGTTGAGCCAGACATCGACGCCCTGCACAAAATGGCGTCCGACATTGATGTCATAGTCTTCGACGAAAACGAATTTATCCGCGAAGCGCGGATTGCGCATCAATTCCGCAATCTGCTGCAGAACTTTTTTGCCGGGCTCGTCGTTGGGATGCGCTTTGCCAGCGAAAACGAACTGTACCGGCCGTTTGGGATCGTTGACCATGGACGCAAGGTTCTCGATGTCGCTCAGGATCAGGTTGGCTCTTTTGTAAGTGGCAAAACGACGGGCAAATCCGATAGTCAGTGCGTCGGGGCTGAGCACCTTGCCCAGTCTTTGTAAAACTTCTCGCGGTTCGCCGCGGCGCTCGGCTTGTTCGACTGCGCGGCGGCGGACAAATTCGAGAAGCTGCGATTTCAGACTAAGGTGCGTCTCCCAAAGCTCGCCATCGTCGATGTTCTCAATGCCTTCCCAGATGCGGGCTTCGCTGCTGTGCTGGTGCCAATTGGTGCCCAGATGGCGGTCGTAGAGGCGGAACATTTGCGGCGCGAGCCACGATGGAACGTGAACTCCGTTGGTGATATGTCCGATGGGAACTTCATCCTCGGGCTTGCCGGGACAAAGGCCAGTCCACATGGCGCGCGACACTTCGCCATGCAGGGCGGAAACCGCGTTGGCACGGCGCGAGAGTCTGAGTCCGAGCACGGTCATGCAAAAAGTTTCGTTCTGGTTGTTCGGATCCTCGCGTCCGAGACCCATTAAGCTTTCCGGAGAAAGGCCCATCTTTTCGCGCAGAGGTCCGAGATGCTCTTCGATCAAATCTGCATCGAAGCGATCATGCCCNGCAGGCACGGGAGTATGCGTGGTGAACACCACTTCCCGGGAAACGCGAGGCACGGCGGCGTCGAATCCAATGCCCTCATCGTCCATGCGCATGTGGATCGCTTCCAGCACCGCGAATCCGCTGTGCCCTTCGTTCAAGTGAAAAACGCCGGGCGTGATGCCCATGGCTCTGAGGGCGCGGGATCCTCCAACGCCAAGCACCAACTCCTGACGGATGCGAGTGCGCGCGTTTCCGCCATAGAGGCGGGAAGTCAGCTCGCGGTCGTCCGGAGTATTGCCTTCGACATCCGAGTCAAGGAGGAGCAGGTCGCAGCGTCCAACTTTCACCCGCCAGACTTTGGCGTGAATCGAGCCGCTGCGAGTTTCGATCTGCACCACGACCGGACGTCCGTTCTTGCCGATCGCGACTTCCATGGGCAATTGATTGACGTCGGTCTCCAGATATTCTTCCTGCTGCCAGCCGCTCGCATCCAAACGCTGGCGAAAATATCCTTGCCCGTAAAAAAGACCGATGCCGACCAATGGAATGCCGAGATCAGACGCGCTCTTAATATGGTCTCCGGCGAGGACGCCAAGGCCGCCCGAATAGACCGGAAGCGATTCGTGCAATCCGAACTCCGCGGAAAAATAAGCCACCGGCAAAGGCCGCAAAACTCCGGCATGCCGGGTTCCCCAAGTGCGGTCCGCCTGCAAATATTCCTGCAAGCGGCGACAAGCGTAATTGATACGGCTGTGCAGCACCAACTCCGCGGCGCGACTTTCCAGTTTCGCGAGTGGAAACTCGGCCAGCAACGAAACCGGATTCTGATTGAACTGCCTCCAGCGCACCGGATCAAGATCGCGAAACAGGCTGGCCGCGTCGTGATCCCAACTCCACCACAGATTGCGAGCCAGTTCCCACAGGCGTTCCTGGGCGGGAGCGATGAAGCGATCTAGCGTTCGCGCTTCGCTCACCACCGGCGCCACCTGGGCTGCAGCCTCGGCCAGCATTTGAATTTCTTCTTCCAGAAAAACGCGAGGCTCGATGGTTTGAACTACCAAAACTCCCTGCAGGACGCCCCGATCGATAAGTGGCACTCCGAGGAACGACTGGTAGTCATCCTCGCCGGCTTCGCGGAAGTATTTGAAGCGTGGATGACTATGCGCCTGCTCGACCGCTACCGGTCGCACTTGTTCCGCGACCAGGCCCGCCAGACCTTCGTTGATCGCCATCCGGAGATTGCCGATGCATTCCTTGCGCAAGCCGACGGTTGCGGCCAGCACGAGATTGGCACGATCCGGCTCGAGCAGGTATGCGGAACAAACGTCGGTCTCGAATCGCTTGGCAATCAGGCCGACGACGTTCATCAAAGTTTCAGCGGGTTCCCCTTCCGCCGCTGCGAGGTTGGCAATTTCCTCCCAGGTGAGGACGTGGCTGAGACCGCGGGCGTGGGTAGTCAGATCCAATTCTCGAACCTCATTCCGATTTTCTTCTATTTCCAGGCTGTCTGGTTCCATTTTATCCGCCAGATTCGATTAGAGCATCTAGCTCGTCATTACCAACAGGCACGAAAGGTCGTCTCAACTCGTCGGGGTCTTATTGCTACCGAGTGGTTGTCGGGTCAGAACACACGTTTACCATTGAATATTCAGCGCTTCTGGGGATTGGCACGCTTGCGCCAACTTTAGGGACTTGCGGATTGCGAGTCCAATCGAAATTATCGATGGCAGATATGAATTCTGTGTAAGTGTTTCTGGGAACAAGATGGGCGATCGCTCAGAGATTACCGAGGAGTATCTGGGTGGCTAGATGGACTGCGTGGCGGGTACAGGACGCCGCTGCTTCCGAGACAGGAAAATAGCGCCGAGCAGGGCTACACCGCAGAGCGATAGATATGCCAGCGAATTGCCACCCTCGGGAACCGCCATATAGTTAAAGTTTCCCTGATTCCACAAATTTTGAATCGATCCACTCGCCGTGAACTGATTCGTCTTGGGATTGTAAACCACGTCGTAAGTGATCAGATCCCCGCTCTTAATAGTCTGCCACTGAAACGACCAATTGCCAGTCGCGTAGTTATAAAATCCGTTTATCGAGCCGGGGTCGCTTGCATTAACGTTTCCAAAGACGCTGCTCACAAATGAGACAGAGATGTCGGAAAACTGATGAGTGCTGCTGTTAAAGTCGAACGTGCCCGATACGTCGCCGCCGTGAGGAACGCCGATCAGATTAGCATTTTGAAAACTGTCGTTGGAGTTGGCGAACACGGACAAAGACGCGGCCAGTAAGAAGATAACGCAAACGGTAGCCAATTTAAGACTTCGCGACATCGGACTTCTCCAGCGTCAATTAAATACTCCCCGAGTTTAGACCTCGCCGCAGGGTTGTCAAGACTGAGAATTTTTGCAACCGGTTGCAACGCCTTGCAACATTCCCGTAAGCGGCTAAATAATAAGGGTTTAGTTCTTGTCGCACTTATGGACACCGGGCGATAATTTCATACCGGCTGAGATGGCGGATTTATCCAGTAGTTGAGTGAGCGGACGAATCGAGCCGGAAGAAATTGGCGCTACGCTAGTTCGACTTCGACTTTCTTCGCTGGCCGATCGAGTTTCGCGATTCGAAAACTGCGAACCTGTCCAGGTTGGAGCTCTTGCGGCTCCGTGGATTTCGCGGGTGCCCCACCCTTCCAGCGCGCCTGCAGCATCGAGGTCAGCGATGCCAGGTCCGCCTTGGCTCCGCCCGACTGATTCGGGTCCGAGGATTCCTGTTTGGCTTTTCCCGCCGTGATGCGGCATGCTGCCTGAATTCCTTCTCCCAATTCCACTTTCGCGGTGCCGCCGGAAACTTCCACGAGGCGGCCGCTGACTACATCGCCTTCGTTGTGCTCTGCCAAATATTCATCGATGCTGGTCGGAACCAGTTGTTTGATTCCGAGTTTCAGTCTTCGCTTCTCGGTATCGAGCTCCAGCACCTGCGCTTTCACCGTTTGTCCCACCTTCAAAACGTCCTGCGGATGATTGATTCGTTTCTCTGCGCTCAGATCGCTGACGTGAATCATGCCCTCGATCCCTTCAGCAACCTCCACAAAGGCGCCGAACTTCGTGATGCTCACAACGGGACCTTCGACCACGGATCCCACGGGGAACTTTCGCTCGACATCGGCCCAGGGATTTCCCAGCGCCTGCTTCAATCCCAGCGACATGCGGCGCTCGCCGGCGCTCACGCCAAGGATCACGGCTTCGACCGTCTCACCGGGTTTCAGCAGGTCGCTTGGCTTCTTTACTTTCTTTACCCAGGACATTTCGGAGACGTGAATTAATCCCTCGACTCCGGGCTCAAGTTCGACGAATGCGCCGAAGTCCATCAGGCGAGTTACGGTGCCGCGGACGCGCTCTCCTGTTTTGTATTTGTCCGCGACTGCGTCCCACGGATGCGGTTGGAGCTGCTTCAGTCCCACGGAAACGCGCCGCTTCTCGGGATCGATTTTGAGGACTTTAACTTCGATCGGCTGTTCTACTGTGAGCGCGTCGGCAGGCTTGTTGATGCGGCTCCAGGAAATATCACTCACGTGCAACAAAGCGTCGACCCCGCCAATATCGACGAAGGCGCCGTAGTCGGTCAGGCTTCGCACCGTGCCGCTTACGGTGTCGCCTTCCTTGACTTCGGAGTAGCGGCGATCCTTGGCGGTCCGCTCTTCCTCTTCGGCGACGACGCGGCGATCCACGACGACGTCCTCTTCGGCGGCGTCGAGCTTGATTATGCGACATCGAATTTCCTGCTCGACCAATTTCTCCATCTCGGCAGCGTCGCGCGCGCCGCTGCGGGACGCCGGCATAAACGCGCGCACGCCCACGTCCACGCTCATCCCGCCCTTCACAACGGCGGTCACAGTTCCCACAATCGTCGTCTTGTCCGCAAAAGCTCGCTCGAGCGCAGACCAGTCGGCGGGACGGGCAGCTTTACTGAGCGTCAACTCAAAATAGCCCTCGGGAGCGCGGCCTTTGATCGTGACTTGCAGTTTGTCGCCGGGCTTTACGGCCTTGTCTTTTTTCTCCAACTCGTTCGTCTGCACTTCCGCGAGCGGCAAAATGGCTTCCGACTTCATTCCGATGTCGATGAAAACCGAATCTGCCGACACGGAGACGACCGTACCCTCACGAATACCTTCCGTGCGTTGGACCGTGTGGTCCTGCTCGAATTGCGAAAGAATGTTTCCGAAAGACTCGCTCTGCTCTTCGGTGGTTGGAGGTGGTGAGATATTTGGATTGGACATGTTCGGCAGCCTTGTGGAGGCCTAATGGTTAAGGATAACATCGCGCCGGAAACAGCGGTCATTGGACGAACGCTTCTGTTCCCGGGTTTGAGCTGGAGGGCGCGTCTTTCGCGGAGGCGGGCAATGTTTCGGGGATAGCGATCCAGAGCAACACAAAAGCGATCAGCGCGATTCCAGCCAAGCCCAAGAAGGACGCGCGATAGCCGGAACGCTGAATTAACGTGCCGCCGAGGGTCGCACTCAGGGCGGCTCCGATTCCTACCATCGTGGCGAGCGCACCGGCGGCAAGGTTGAATCGTCCAGTTCCGTGGGTTCTGTCTTTGATCACAAGAATCGAAACGATCCCGAAAATGGCATTGGCCACTCCATCGAGAATTTGGATGGCGATCAACATCGGGGCCGCTTGGGTGAGCGTGTAGAGGACTCCGCGCACCGGCAAAACCCCATAGCCAAGTAGCAGCAATGGTTTTCGTCCTTTCGCAGCGGCCGTTTTACCCACCCACGCCGCGGAAACCGTAATCACTAACTGCGTCACGATAATGCAGGCAGACATGAACTGGGCGGCTTTTTTCGGGCTGCTTCTTGAGAGCATCTCGCCTAACTGTGGCAACATCGCGGCATTGGCCAGATGGAACAGAAATGCAGCAGCCAGGAAATACAGCAGCACTCGGTCCTTTGCCAGGGCGGACAGTCCCTCCGCTTTAATATTCCTCGCACCGTCCGATGCTCCGCGAGCCTCGGCGTAGTCGATCTGTTTGTCGTCGATAGCCAAGACCGACAGCACGGCTGGAATTGCCATCACGACTGCCACGACAAAGATCGCGCGATAGCCAAACCTATAGCTCACGTATGCAATCAGAAGTGCCGTGAATACATTGCCCGCGGAGTTGAATGCCTGATTCCTTCCAAATTGTTTGTCGAAGGCTTTCGCGCCGACAACGCCCAGCGTGATGGCTGCTACGCTTGGCCCCAGGAAAGGCGCAGACCCTCCAATGAGAAATTGCGCGGAATACACTGAGAGATTGCTCGAATACCCCATCAGCAGGAACGCGCCGCAC
>JGI12635J15846_10003849_pt1 | contig 13015 bp, 11 predicted proteins | sample BlaSpr_A8_OM2_M2_FD_15846 | JGI IMG/M metagenome (IMG submission 15846) | reverse complement strand
GTGTCGCGCGGCAAGCTTATAAAAGTTGATTCCGATCGCTATGCGATTCCTCAAGCCACTCCGAGCCGAAATATTATTGTCGGAAAGTTGAGCATGCATCGCGATGGCTTCGGTTTTGTCATCCCCGATGCCAGCTCCGTTAGTCCAAGCCTCAAGGATCTTCTCTCGGGAGATATTTTTATTCCTCCGCCTGCCGTTGGCTCCTCAATGCATGGGGATCGCGTATTGGTTGAGGTGGGCACGATTCGACCGGATGGCCGGGCCGAAGGCCGCATCGTGCGTTCGGTTTTTCGGGCGCAAAGCACGGTCGTCGGAATTTTCCATTACGGTCCGCGCCGCAATTATGTAGTTCCCATCGATCAGAAAGTCTCCCAAGAAATCATCATTCCCTCAGGGATGGAAATTCCAGAGATAGTCCCGGGACAATCTGCGGACGATCAAAAGAAGGCAGCGATGAGCGGAGAGAAGAGTGTTGATCGTGTCTTCGGCGAAGAAGCCGCGCGTCGCAACTGGGACGACCTTGAGAATGCAGTTGTCGACGTTGAAATCACCGACTGGCCCACCGCGTCTCAAGGCCCGCGCGGGCGGGTGGTCGAAATCCTCGGCTACGAAGATGACTTCGGGGTGGATGTGGAGATTGTCATTCGCAAATTCCATATCCCGCATCGATTTCCGCCTGAGGTTCTTGCTGAGGCACGGGAAATCAGCCCAGTCATCCCTGCCGAGGACATAGGCAAGCGGCGCGACTTCAGAAATCTCCCGATTGTGACGATCGATGGAGAAACAGCCCGTGACTTCGACGATGCGGTGATGGTCCGTCAATTAGATAGTGGGGAGTTTGAATTGCAAGTTCACATCGCGGATGTCGCGCATTATGTGACTCCCGATTCGCCGCTCGATCAGGAGGCGCGTCTGCGCGGCACCAGCGTGTACTTTCCCGACCGGGCGGTCCCAATGCTGCCTCTCGAATTATCCACGGATATTTGCAGCCTGCGCCCGCAGGTAGACCGGCTGGTGCTTTCTTGTGTGATGCGGATTGATCCTCGAGGTGAAATTCTGGGTTACGAATTGTGCGAAGGAATCATTCGTTCGGTTGAACGCATGACCTATACCGACGTTGGCGCGGTGCTCGATGGAAACGAGGCCGCGCGGAAACGGTATTCCAACCTGGTGAGCGCATTTGAAATGATGCGTGATCTGGCGCTGATTTTGAATCGAAAACGCGAGCGCCGAGGTTCAATCGATTTCGATCTTCCAGAGCCGATTATTGAGTTTGACGAGTTTGGATTGATGAAAAGCATCACACGGTCCGAGCGCAATATCGCTCATCGGTTGATTGAAGAGTTTATGCTTTCCGCCAACGAATGCGTCGCAGGGTACCTGGAGAACAAGCGCGTGGCGTCGCTCTATCGGATCCATGAAAAGCCGGATGCGAAGCGCGTCTATGATTTCGAAGTAATCGCGGCGACATTTGGGTACTCGCTCGGCGTAGGACCGCTACCAATTCAGCGCGTGCAGTTCAAATCCGACCGCCGGGCGAGTTATGGCACTGGAAAGCGTGCCAAAGAAGTCGAAATCCCGAAAGATGTTCACATCACGCCCCGCATGTATCAAAAGCTGACTGAGAAAATCGCGGGCACGCCCGAAGAAAGAATTCTGTCTTTTCTGATGTTGCGTTCGCTGAAACAGGCACGCTATTCCGAGGAAAATCGCGGGCACTTCGCGCTGGCTGCGACGAGCTACACACACTTCACTTCGCCGATTCGGCGCTACCCCGATCTTATCGTGCACCGAATTCTTAAGCAGGTATTGCTCGATTCCCCAGAAGCGCTAGACGGCGATGTTCCCGTAGGGATATTTCCTCCGACGAGTTCTAGCCGGGTCTCGCCCGCTGAAAACCCGAGGCCTTCCCCATGGTCCAAACGCAGAGATAAAGATCACGCTGCGCATCGCGAAGCGCTCGAACCAGTCTCGGGGCCGATCCCGCTCGAAGAGCTTCACGAAATTGCCGAAGAATCCAGCTACTCTGAGCGCCGCGCCGATGACGCCGAACGCGAGCTTATGGAGTGGAAAAAAGTAAAATTCATGGAGAACCGCGTCGGTGAAGACTTCGACGGCCTCATCATAAGCGTCACCAAGTTCGGCTTCTTCGTGGAACTGACAGATCTGTTCATCGAGGGATTAGTTCCGCTCGACAGCCTCACCGACGACCGCTACACATACCATGAAAACACCCGCGAGATCATCGGTCTACGCACTCACAAGATATTCAGCATGGGACAAAAAGTCCGTGTGCTTGTAGACCGTATCGATCCAGTTGAAAAGAAAATCCAATTCGCGATCTTTGAAGAAGAGGCTCCGAAACGGCGGCCCGGTAAACGATCGAAGAAACAGGGCAGAAAATAGAGCGGCGCCCCCACCAGAAGGGTCTCTCGCCTCCCAGCACGGTGCCTGTCGCCGGTAAACACTGGTAGTTTTCACAGTTCCCCCTATCACCTTTAGCAGATATGTTTGCCCCGGGTGCAGGTGTGGCTGCAATTCAAAACCACTACCTCCAGTTCTATGCCTAGCGTGAACGCCAGTACCGACGCACCGGATCGCCGACCCATCACGTCGCCAAGGATTGAGCGCGTTCTGATGGCGTTGGGTATAGGTTTGCTGGCAGTTTATGTCGCGGTGCGAACTGATGGTGCACTTTTGGCGCGCGCCCGGATCCTAAGCTTCAAGGCATCGCAAAAAAGTTTGGCGGTTACCCGAGGGAGCATTGGCCGACAGGATGTTTCGGGGATTGACTTCAGTCTCTGGTCCGAGAAGCGTATCGACTCTTACAAGCAGAGTCTAGCTCAACGCTTCGATCCACCTTTGGCGCTGCTGCGAGTAGCGAAAATCCACCTCGAGGTACCGGTGCTGGAGGGGACGGACGATCTGACGCTAAACCGTGGCGTAGGACGAATCGTTGGGACAGCGCGACTTGGGGAGAAGGGCAACGTGGGTGTCGCGGGGCACAGAGACGGGTTTTTCCGTGGGCTGAAGGATGTGGGAGTCGGAGACAGTATCGATTTGGTTCTGCCAAACCGAACCGACACTTATGTGGTCGACAAAGTGGAAATCGTCAATCCCGATGACGTCGGCGTCTTGCGCCCCACTTCTCTTTCTTCCCTGACGCTCGTGACTTGTTATCCCTTTTACTTCATTGGCAGCGCGCCACAGCGCTACATAGTTCATGCATCAATCGCGAATTCCGATCGTTAGCGGAAGGCTTAAAGCGAGGTCAGCAGAAAGCAAGAGCGTTCGTTTCGAGCAGAACCGTTCTACAGGATTCCAAATCGATGGTTTCGAAGACTAAAAAGGAGAAGAAGCGATGAACTCAAAAGCAGGTTGGATACGTGCATGGCAAGTGCTCGTGGTGGGGGCCGTTTGCCTGGCCTTTACTCTGAGCATGAGCGCGCAGGTAGAAACAAAAACGAGTACCACCAGCGACAAAGCCATGGTTGCCACCAAAGTCGAGAGCGGTACGGTCGTCACCGTATCGGGCAATGACCTGGTGGTCCAGATGAGCGATGGCACCATCCGGCATTTTGCCAATGTGCCGGAAAGTGCCCGAGTCACGGTGGATGGCAAACAACTCGGGATTCACGATCTGCAACCCGGTATGAGACTCGAGCGTACGATCACCACAACCACAGTCCCCAAAACGATTACCACAGTGCAGAGTGTGACGGGAAAAGTGTGGCACGTAAACCCGCCAAACTCAGTCATTCTAACCTTGGAGGATGGCACCAATCAGTCGTTCAAGATTCCGAAAGGGCAGAAGTTCAATGTCGATGGACAAATGACAGATGCCTGGGGTTTGAAGAAGGGGATGAACATCTCAGCAACGAAGGTGGTTGAGGTTCCCGTCACTGAGATTGAGGAGCAAAGACGTGTGACTGGCTCGATGCCGCCGCCACCACCGGCACCCCCTGCGAATGTGCCGATCTTGGTCGTCATAGCCGTGCCCGTAGCTGCACCGGCCCCGGCGCCGGCGGAAGCCCCGGTGGCTTCGGCGGAACTGCCGAAAACTGGAAGCCAGCTGCCCTTGGTCGGAATGCTTGGCCTTTTGTTGCTGGCGTCTTCGCTCGGGTTGCGAGCGGCCCGCCTTCGCGGTTAGCGTTAGTCAAGAGCTGATACAGTTGTCACCGGAGGCGATTGTTCTCGCCTCCGGGAAGTCTCGAAGCTGTTTAATTCGGGAGTGGTGCCTTCGGGGCCCAGATACGGAAGTTGCCGCTGCAGTGAAGCATGCTCATCAGGTACAGCAGGCCGTCGTAATAACGTTGCTCGCCTGAAGGCGTTGGCGTGTTCCAGAGATTCTTTACGAAATCCTTGGCGTGGGAGTCGGTTGCCGCTAGGGACGCGACAGCAGTTGTCGCGACCATACCCGTCGAATGACGTTTCGAAATTGGCTGTCCACCCAGAGTGTATTGATCGGCGAAAGCCGAAACCCCCTGTCCAAAAAGGAAGTTCTGGATTCGGTTGGACAGCTTCCTCTCTTCTGTATCCTTGCGCCACCATGAATAATCAACCGACCAGTTGCTAGCGGTGCGCCACGAGTCATAAGAAAAATCGGTCGAGAACTTGTTGAAACTCGGCCGCGGACTGCCGTCGAAGTTGGCGTAATCAGGCGACAGTCCAGTCTTTGCGCCGACCGTGCGCGGAAAAAATCTGCGGCTTGCTTCGGCGGCCTCTTGCCAAAACGCTCGATCTTCAACCGGACCCCACCGCGCCCACAGTTCATAAAACGCCGGGAGGTGGTAAGACGGATCGGTGAATGTGTCTCCACCGCTGTTGGGAACAAAAAGAATCATGCGGTACTGCTCGTTCACCATGGGTCCCACGGTCCGCATTCCCTTTGCCGTCGCGCGAGTCATAACCGGATGATGCCGCATAAGCCGCAGCAGACCATCTGCCTGTGCCTTGTAGTCGTAAAGACCATTACTGGAGCCCCATCGGTTCGCGGCGAAGTAGAGGCTCATAACGAAATATTCTTCGCCATCGGGAGCCGGCGTCTGCGAGCGTGGAGTGCCATCTCTATTCATTGACCACTTGAAATAGCCAACGCTCGGGTCGTCGGGATCGGTTACCAACATGTGAGTATTGGCCCAGTTCCACAGTGCATCGAACTCCGCCTTCTTGTCCATTTGGACGGCGATCATCATGCCGTAGCTCATACCCTCCGTGCGCACATCGTTGTTGTGAATGTCTGTAACGTAAGCAAGCGGACCCTGTTCGTTACGTCCAGCTTCATAGAAGACGGTCTGCGTTGCGGGATCGCCGTGAAAAAGCTGCTGAAAGATCTGATCGATCCTGGCACGACTTTCGGATGGGGTATGACCAACTTCCGCAAACAAATCGCGGTAGTGCCCTGTGTGATACGCACCGTGGCCATCGACTGGATGCATTTGCGCGAGGACCGAAGAAGCGACGAACAAAAACACAATTCGGGTAACGCTGTGAATGGATTTGATGGATAGTCTCGTTCGTCGTGACAGATTTGTTAGTGATCCTGGGAACCGATGTCGATTTCTTTTTCCTCTCAAGCCTTGGTCCGCGCCATCTGAGCAGGATAACTGTTACTTCTTTTCCATGATTGCTCGTTCACAAGTAGACACAAAGGAGTCGCGGTCCGATGCAGCGAGAAAAGTCTGGAAATCTAGAACTTTACGGCAATGCCTCGCAGCCTCAATAGAGTTATCTTGCTGGGATGCGAGCTTAGAAAGCGTCCACGACTCGTACGCGACCGCGCGTCCATAATCTTGCCGCGCACTGAGATTATTGGAACCGGTTTTCGCAAAGTTTTTCTCATAAATCGCAAGAGAGTGACCGGCTTCGTCGCGAGCGAGATCGTATCGTTTCTCTTTAAGATATAGGTCGCTTAGAAAGGCGAGCGTTGCTGCGGTCGCCGGCGCATCTTTGTCATCGTTTTGACGGAGGGCTAGAGCCTTTTGGTAGTACTGCTCAGCTTCGTCGTCTTTGTTCTGTGCCATCGCAACATGTCCCATCGTCGTCATCAATCGCCAGCGCTCAGGGACATTATGGCGACCATCACTAACCGGGGCGAGAAAGTCCCTGGCTCGATTCAACTGCTGTTCGGCGTCGGAAAAATCTCCCTTGCCTAAGGCTAACTGCGCCGATTCAATCGCGTTCCAGAAGTCATTCTGGAAAAGAATCTCAGCGCGATCCTCAACGTCATGGTTCGCCGGATTACCGAAGGTGACCATCACAAAAGTAAGGGCCGTAACAGGCTTGCCATTGACTTCGAATGGCTGATATCTCCACTGATCTACACTCGCGATTGCCGCTTGAACCAGCATCGGGTGTCCGGTGACTAACCGACGAGCGGATGCTTGGCCGGATGGATCAATTGCAATCTCGAGAATGACGTTGCCTTGAATGCGTGCTAGCTCTGCCGAAGGGGGGTACGCCGCCGGAGTTTTGCGAACTAGGTGCTTTGCAGCCTCATCGGGTTGAATGCGCGTTGGCATGGTTTGCCCGAAAGCCGAGGTGGCAAAAACTAAAACGACAATTATCCATCGCATGGAAAATGATTGTAATCTCGAACAAGATTTGGTCGGGGAGACCTTTCGCTACTTTTTGGGCGTTGTCGCGTCCTTGTCAGCTTCCACGGTTACATCAACATCCGCACCCTTCTTTAGACGAACCTCATTGCCATTCTCGTCGGCCAGCGAGTTCTCAATCCGTATTTCTTGATACAGGGTATCAGCCCCTTCGATGGATATTTCGGCCGTTTCAGGTCTCCCTGGATGCACAGACTCGATTATTTTTTCTACTTTTCCTGGAAGGGTCACATTTGGCTTTTCGGGCATGCGTTCTCCTTTTCACCAGTGCAAGCGGCGAGCTATTGCCGACTTCGTTTTAAAGCTGCGAGAAAATCGGCGGACACTTGGCGGATGCGTTTCAGCCGCTCCTCTTGCTGGCGCAAACCTTCTTCGCTGAGTCCGACGAACGTCTCCTCTTTCACGCTCTCCATGTGCTCCAGCATGAGGCGGTTGAGTTCATCGCTAAGCTCCTGGAGGCTCCGACTCCGCATAGTTTACGCGCTCGCGGACACGTGTTCATAGCATACGTTACTGGCTGCGATCCGGGAGTAGGGTGACTGTCGTACCTGAGGATCAATATTCCTGTAGTCCAAATCAAAGAACTTGGCGCGCGCGGCGAGCCGAACAACCGGGCACTCAACTCGTTCCAAAGTGTTGGAAGGCCGCACTTGTAAGTTCCTGAAATCCTCATTTTGATGTCACGCGCGCATGTCTGAGATTCTCTGACGAAAGATTGGGTGCCGTTCCGAGACGGCACCCTACAGTGAAGTAACAAGTTCCGAGGATAGTCTGGTTATGCAACTTCCTTCCGGAACATTGAGGCTGCACTCTTCGCAGCACCCTTTCCCAGGAAATTTGCCAGTTCACGATTTACTTCGTCCGCATGCGTCCAAGTGACGCAGTGCGGCCCATCCTTCACTACCACTAAGCGGGCTCCCTTGATCAGTTTGGCAGTGCGTTGTCCTGAGGCAGTGATGGGCAGAATCCGGTCGGCATCGCCGTGAATGACCAACGTGGGCACGTCGATTCGAGACAGGTCCTTGCGGAAGTCCTCATGCCATGCGGGGACGCAAGCGAGACTGGCCGTGGCCGAGGCTCCGGCTGCCAAGTTCCAGCTGGCCTGGACCGCCTGTTGACTGACGCGCTTGCCCAGGAGCAAATCCGTGTTGTAGAAGTTGTTAAAAAAATCAGTGAAAAACGCGTAACGATCCGCGATAACAGCTTTCTGGATTCCCTCGAAGACACTACCGTCCACGCCCTCCGGGTTGTCCGGCGTCTTCAGGAGGAACGGCGGCACCGATGAGATGAATACCGCCTTGGTGACACCTTTCGACCCGTACTTCCCTAAATAGCGCGCCACTTCGCCTCCACCCATCGAGAAACCAACGAGGGTGAAATCGCGTAGCTTGAGGTGCGTCACAAGCTTGTGCAAATCCTCGGCGAACGTGTCGTAGTTGTACCCGGTTGTTGGCTGGCTGGACTTGCCGAACCCTCGGCGGTCATACGTGATGATGCGGTGCCCCTCCGCCAGAAGTACGGGGACCTGCTTTTCCCAGGAAGCCCCGCTCAGTGGATATCCGTGGATAAGCACTACGGGGTCACCCGAGCCATGGTCTTCGTAATAGAGTTCGATGTCCGCGGAATTTTCTTTACCGACATTAGCGTATGGCATTGGATTCTCCTTTCTCTTGGGTTGCTGCGTTGAGGAGTTGGGGGTTGATTGTGGTCGCGGCGTTCCCCAATTTTAAACCTTTGGCAGTCCGTGGCCAATCCGGAAATTGTTTTCGCGGTCCCTTGCCGAGTGACGAGGCCGGAAGTAACTTTCGAGGCGCGGCTGGAACGGGTGATGGCACTTTATCCAGAGAGATTTGGGCGCGGCGAGTGCGGTGCGTTAAATATCTTCCCTCCTGCTCAGGAATCAAGCCGCATGCGAGCAAGCAGATCGCGAAAGCGAGGCTCACCCCGGAGCCCGTCGAGCCGCGGATGCACCTTGAGCCACACCAGCGTTCCGTCGCGTTCGGAGTAGGCCTTCTCCAGCCAATCGAGCGCGCGCTCGTTATCCCCGATGATGGCGTAGTACGAGGCGATGCCGTAGGGTGAGACGAACTGCTTCTGCGCCAGCGCCTGCACTGCTTCCAGAGTGGCGCGCGCATCGTCTTTCCGTCCGGCACGCGCGTAGAGGATCGCGAGGCCAGACGAGGGCGGGGGCGGGCCGTCGGGTCCCGCGGTTCCCCGCACGAATTCTTCAATCGCTTCGTCGGGCCGCCCCACTTGTTCCAGCGAGCGTGCGAGATCAGTGTGCGCTGCGCCAAAGGTCGGGTCCAGTTCGAGGCACTTGCGATAAGGGACTACGGAGCGTTCGAAGCGGCGCGCGTAAAACAGCGTATCGCCCACCACGGTGTAAGTGAGCAAATTAAGAGGGTCGAGCTCGTGCGCCCGCTGGGCTTCGGCAATGGCCTCCTCGTGGCGCCCCATCCCCGATAGCAGCAGTGCATATCGGCTACGTCCGAACGCATAGCCGGGATTGAGCTGCACCGCCCGCAAGCATTCGCGCTCGGCGGCCGGCCAATCCCAGTCAAAAAGACGATGAATCCATCCCATGGACGTGTGGAGCTCGGCTAGCGACTCATCGAGTGAGAGTCCCCGCTCAGCCGCCTTGCGCCCTAGCGAGTAGCCCTCGCGCGGCGGCAGGATGTGATGGTTTGCCAACATGACGTAGCTGTCGGCGAGCCCGGCGTAGGCGGCCGCGTAGTTAGGATCGATGGCGATCGCTTCCTCAAAACGACGAATCGCCGCCTTCACCGATTCGCTGGTGTACCGGTTCCACAGGAACGATCCCTGCAGGTAGGCGATGTGCGCCGCAGGGTTGACCGTTCCCTTGGATCGCAGTCGCGCCCGTTCGTCTGGCGTAACTTGGATCCGAATCTCGTCGGCGATCGCGTGCGCTACCTCGCTCTGGAGCGTCAGGATGTCCGTAAGGCCGCGCTCGTAGCTCTTTGCCCACAAGTTCCGGTCGCTGGCGACGTCCACCAACTGCACCGTAATGCGCACCCGGTCGCCGACCCGAAGTGCCGAGCCCTCGACTACTCCATCCACACGCAGCTCACGCGCGATTTCGGACAAAGGCGGATGCGTCCCCTTGAACCGCATCGCCGAAGTGCGCGAGATGACCCGTAGCGCCGCGATCTGCGAGAGGTCGGCAATCAGCGCGTCGGTCATCCCGTCGGCGAAGAATTCCTGGGCTGGATCGCCCGAACGATTTTCGAATGGCAGCACCACCAGCGATCGGATGCCCGTTCCCGGAACGGACTCGGGAGTGTCGCCTGCGGAAAAGGTGGTTCGGGTGGGCAATCCCCGGCCATCGTCTGAGGATTCACCACGCAACGCACGAAGCAGGGCTGCGGCGTCGGAAAAACGGCGCAGCGGTGCCTTTTCGAGGCAGCGTGCAACCACCGCTTCGAGCTCGGCGGAAAGACCCGGGCGCACAATCCGCAGAAGCGGCGCGGGTTCGTGCACAATCTGGTATAGCAGCGAGAGCAGATCTTCGCCGCCGAACGGACGCTTCCCCGTCGTCATCTCGAACAGGAGCGCGCCCAGCGCGTAGAGATCGGAGCTCGCGTCCACGCGGCCATCTCGCACTTGCTCGGGGGACATGTAAGGCACGGTGCCGACCAACGCAGATGGGCCACTTACGGTGGCCGACTGCGTGAGATTCGCGGCTCCAGGCATGACGCGGGCGAGGCCGAAGTCGAGAACCTTTGCGCGTCCGCGTGGCGTTATAACGACATTCCCGGGCTTGAGGTCGCGATGGACGATGCCCTTCTCGTGCGCCGACTGCAGGCCCTCGGTGACATCAAGTGCGATGGCGCGGGCACGGGTCTCGGGGAGCGGGCCGTTCGCAATCGTGCGGGCCAGCGATTCGCCGGCCACGAACTCGAGCACCAGGAAATCGACGCCCCGGTCGGAGTCGAAATCAAATAGCGTCGCAATGTTGGGATGGAGCAGTCGCGAAAGAGCCCGTGCTTCGAGCCGGAACCTCCGCTTGGAATCCTCGTCGTCAAGCGCATCCTGCTTCAGGACCTTGAGTGCCACGTCGCGCTCGAGTCGAGGATCCTCGGCGCGAAACACCACACCCATACCACCTTCGCCGAGGCATTCGACGATTCGGTACCGGCCGAGCGTTTGACCGATCATGGCGGCTCCGGGATGGTGTGGGGTGGCCAATGTTCCCGAAGTCTATTCCGGGAGAGGGAACCCGGCAAGTCGGCCGTCTCTGTCACAGGGAGGTGGCTTAGAGTGCTCGAATCCTCACTCCAAATCTCTGGACCGTTGAAGTTGAAGTTATTGGTCGGGACGGGCAGATTTGAACTGCCGACCCCTCGCACCCCAAGCGAGTGCTCTACCAGGCTGAGCCACGTCCCGACGGAAGGTCTCACCACAGGGTTCGCAGTGAGTGGGGTTTACAAAATGGATTTTACACTAGGACAGAGCGCGGGCGCGTCCCGTGAGTTAGAGATAAAAATTAAAATTGTCATCCTGAGCGAAGCGAAGGACCCATGCATTGTGAGTTACACAGGTCCTTCGCTTCGCTCAGGATGACAATTTGAGAAATTAGCTAGGTACTAGTGAACAGCCCGCGCCGGAATGGCAGTCTGCTTTTGGCCGGGGCGCAGCCACCAGATCAACCCTCCGGTGAGCACCAGACAAATTGAAATCAATTGTGTCCCGGTCATGATGCCGCCAAAAACCGACCCACGTCCTGGGTCATCTCGAATGAATTCGAGGAAGTACCTTGCAATCCCGTAGAGAAATAAATAGGCACCGAAGACTTGTCCATCGAACTTTTTGCGTTTGAACATCCACATCAAGATAAAGAAGATCACGAGCTCGACCGCTGATTCAAACAGCTGGGTTGGCTGCAGAGACACATTCAGCGGCGTATCAGAATTCTGATTCGCAATGGGATTAGTGAACGTAACTCCCCACCAGTGACTCGTAGGCTTGCCGTAGCAACATCCGGCGGCAAAGCAGCCCACTCTGCCGATGGCGTGACCAATAGCTAGTCCCGGGGCAAAGGCGTCACAGGTCGCCAGCGCTGGCATTCGGTGCTTTCGGATATACCAGGCGGCGGCGGCAAATGCGGCAATCAATCCGCCAGAAAAGACTCCGCCAGCTTGCAACGTGCTCAGGCTAAAAATTTCTCTGGGATTGGCTGCATACGTGCCCCAATCATTAATGATGTAGAGAATTTTCGCGCCAATGATTCCGGCAAGCACCACCAATATTCCGAAGTTCCAGGCAAGATCCGGATCAGTCCCTTGCTTCTCAGAATTGCGGACGCTAATCAGCAACCCAACCAGGACTCCCAAAGAAACCAGGAATCCATATGTGGGCAAGTTGAAGTTGCCGATATGAAAGAGTCGCGGAAACACTATTTTAATTAGATGCAGAACTCTGGGATTTACTGTTGCCGAGTGTAGCAGGAAGGAAGTCCGCTAGACAAAAGGTGATTAGCCGGTAAAAGCAAGCCCACGAAGCCGTGTGGAGGGCCGAGAATGAACCCGTCGGTAGACGTTGGGAACCCGCCGCGACCCATTAGGCATCTCCGTACTGGCGGAGCTCCGCACACAGGATCGTAATTTACGAGTCAGGCCCCCGTTCATTCAGTATTGGTTCAAAAATCGGTTACCACCATCACCAACTTCGTAGGCCAGCTTTCATGTTGGATGCTAGGGAAAATTTCGGAGATTCGCAAGAGGGAACACGAAGAAAGATGGCAATCAGCTTGCCAGCAGCTTTGGTAAGGCAATCTTTGGTAAGGGAGCTGGGGAAGACTGGTTGGAGCAATAAATCAATGGTAGAGACGCAGCTTGCTGCGTCTCCCTTTGCTACCTGCTTAATCGCGACCACGCGGTTCCAGCACCTCATCCAGCGCATGAGAGAGATGCTTAGCCCGCTGCTTTACATCACGCGTGGGATCAAAGTTCCCCTTCAACAAGTGATATTCATCGGCAATATTGAGCGCCGCGAGAACAGCCACGCGAGCAGTGTCCACGGTTTGAGTATGTTGCGCAACCGCGCGCATTTTTGAATCCACGTACGCAGCGAGTTTCAGAATATATTCCGGATCCGATCCGCGAAGGTTGTATCCCTGATCGAAGATTTCCGCCCGCACACTTCCGTTGCTGGAATCCTGGGCCACACGATCGGCCGGAGGATGTTTCGTAGCAGTCGCCATTCGCCTTAACTCCCTTCCGTCGCTAGCGTCTTCGGCGGAACCGGCTCAACTCGCGGCCTGCTCCTCGGCGACGGCTTCGACCTGATGCAGCATCTTTTCCACCCGGCTGCGAATTTCCTCCCGCTCCCGCCGCAACTGCACCATCTCACGGCGCAAGCCTTCAATTTCCTCCTCGCGCTCC
>JGI12635J15846_10003848_pt1 | contig 13015 bp, 8 predicted proteins | sample BlaSpr_A8_OM2_M2_FD_15846 | JGI IMG/M metagenome (IMG submission 15846) | reverse complement strand
CGAGTACGAACTGCGCGGCCTCATCACGCGCGTCGTTGGCATCGCGCTGGCTCTCGCCGCCGTTCTCATACTCTCCGAAGTCTGGCGCCGCCTCGTGTTTCGTTACGTCCATGAAGCACGGCGCCGCCGCCAATTCCTGCTGATGCGCCGCTTCGTCGTCGGCTTCCTCATCGGCGTCGTGCTCATCATGGGATTCGTCAGCGAGTTCAGTTCACTCGCCACCTTCGCGGGATTTGTCACCGCCGGTATTGCCGTCGGCCTCCAGGCGATCCTTCTCTCGATCGCCGCATATTTCTTTGTGATCGGCCGCTACGGCATCCGCGTTGGTGACCGCATCAGCATCGCCGGCGTCACCGGCGACGTTATCGACATCGGCCTCGTCCGCTTCTATCTCATGGAACTCGCCGGCACCGGGATCGAACTTTACCCCACTGGCCGCGTCGTCATGTTCTCCAACTCCGTCCTCTTCCAGGCGGGCACGCCGCTCTTCAAACAACTCCCCGGCACCGAATACGCCTGGCACGAAGTCGCCGTCGCTCTCACACCCGAGAGCAACTACAAGCTCGTGCAAGAAAAACTCAGTGCGATCGTTGAAACGATATTCGAAAAGTATCGGAGCGCGATCGAGAGCCAACTCGGCGGCACCGAACGCCGCCTCGAAGTCTCGCTCAGCACTCCGAAGCCCGAGTCCCGTCTCCAATTCACCGACGCTGCCGGCCTCGAATTCGTCGTCCGCTATCCGGTAGACATCCGCCGCGCCGCCGAAATCGACGACAACGTGACGCGCTCCATCCTGGACACCCTCGCCGCCACACCCGACCTAAAAGCATCCGTCTCTGGCCCGCCCAAAATCCGCGCCGCCATCAAAGGCTAGCCTTCTTCAAGACTGCCCCATGAATGTGCAGAGAAAATTCTGCATACAGGATTTCCCTAAGTAACGCAAAAGCACGCACGGCCCATCTAACGCAGTAACTAAACGGAAATCGATTCCGCGAGCAGTTCTTTGTGTCTTGATCGGCGTGGACGCGGAAAATTAAGGAGCTTCACACCAATGAAACGTTCAAAACTTGCAGCCGCAGTCGCAACCGTAGCGCTCTTCTTCGCTGGCGTCGCAGTCAGTGCCGAAGCCAACAAAATGACCGTCCGCATCGACGAAAAGGTCACCGTGGACGGCAAAATTCTCGAAACCGGCAAATACACCGCGGAATGGAGTGGCGACGGGCCAAATGTTCAGGTGACTCTGCTTCATGGCAAGGACACCGTCGCCACTTTCGCGGCGCAGATCAAGCCAGAGGCGTCAGCGAATAATACCGATGCCATCGGCACCACCGACGGCCCCGATGGCACGAAGCAGCTAACCACGATCTATCCCAACGGCAAGCGCATATCCATCCAGCTCAACGACAACGGCGCCGGTTCATCGGGCTCATCGTCCTCGCGTTAGGTTCTTGGTTTTAATCAACGGGCCTTTACCTTCTCTATCGCCGTCATCCTGTGGCGTAAGCAGGACGCTCCAGGATCCCAGCTCACGGTGTCACGTCGACAAAGCGCCCGTTTCTTCGCACTGTATCGGTGAAGAAATGGGCGCTCTCGTCTCGAATCGAGTAAACTGAGGGAGCCGACCCACCAGATGTTTCTAACGAAAGACCGGCTGGCTCGTCCAACCTAGTTCATGCGCGCGCTGCCAATCCTCCGAATCTCCGCCATCGCGATCGTAACTATCCTGGCTATGCTCGTTGTTCCCGCGTGCGGCTCTCTTTGCGCGTCGATGAATCACTGCTCGTCGAATGCAGCCTCGGCCGAACCTGACGCGTGTCATCACGCCAAAATGTCCGCGGAGTCCGATTCCGGAGCGGTTTCGTCGCCAGTTTCGTGCGGTCAGCAGTCGCCACCCTTAGCAATCCTCGCGACGTCCGACTCATCGGTTCAACTTAAGTCCGTATTCGCCGCGAATCCGCCTTCTTCGATCGACAATCTGCGTTATGCATTCGCGTTGGCCGCCCGGTCCGACGAATTTCCGTCTTCAAAAGAATCGCCTCAGCAAAGCATTTCGCTCGAGAGTCTCTCCGTTCTTCGCATCTGACTTCCCTTCTCCATCCGTAGCTACTTCCGACACCTAGCGCAGCGCACTCCTGCGCTCGCACAAATTCAACTGCATCCTTATTCAAAACTCCGAATCGATTGATTCAGGTATTCGCCGTGGAGGCCTAGATGAGCAGCACCCGCAGAAACTTCTTCCAAAACGCCGCCGCGTTCAGCGCCGCACTCTTCGGCTTGAGCGATCAGCTCAAAGCGCAGGCAGCGCCTGCTTCGAATCCGCATGTTCATCGTGCGCACGCCGAAGACACATCGCCCGGCGTCATCACGCCCGATGTCCCCGATCTCCCTTTCGAACTCGACGGCAACGTCAAAGTCTTCCGTCTCACGAGCGAGGTCGTGAAACGCAAAATCGCGCCATTCAAAACGATCGACGCCTGGGGCTACAACGGCAGTTGCCCCGGCCCGACGATCCAGATCAACCAGGGCGACCGAGTCCGCGTCATTTTCGAAAATCGCCTGCCCGAATCCACGACCGTCCACTGGCATGGACTTGAAATTCCGATCGAACAAGACGGCGTCCCATGGATCAGCCAGAAACCAATTCCACCCGGCGAAAAATATACNTACGAATTCACGGTTCATCAGGAAGGCACGTTCTTTTATCACGCGCACAGCGCAATGCAGGAAATGCAAGGCCAGATCGGTCTCTTCGTCGCGCATCCCGAAAAGCCCTACAAACCGCGCGTCGATCACGATTACGCGATCGTTCTGCAAGAGTGGGCGGTTCTTCCAAGCAACTCCGTTCCCAACAGCGCAGGCATGGAATTCAACTGGCTCACCTTCAACGGTGTTTCCGCTCCAGCAATCACTCCGATGATCGCGCGCCTCGGCAGCCGCGTTCGTCTGCGCATCGTGAATCTCGGCATGGATCACCACCCGATCCACCTTCACGGCAATCAATTTGTGCAAACCGGCACGGAAGGCGGCCGGGCACCGGAATCAAGCTGGTATCCGATGAACACCGTTCTCGTCGGCGTCGCGCAGGCGCGAGTCGTCGAATTCGACGCGAAGTATCCTGGCTCGTGGATGGTCCACTGCCATCTTCCCCATCACATGATGAACAGCATGATGGATTTGCTTCGCGATCGTCAGATCACCACCGCGGCGCAGACCGATCCGCAAGCCCTCAGCCAAATGATGACGCTCGCAAAAACCGTGGGGTTCGAACATGTCCACCACTCCCCAATCGCCGCCGACGCCGAAAACGTAAAAGGCTTCCCACAAGACGCCTTCATGGAAATGGGAATGGATTCCGTCGTCGCCAAACCCGAAACGCACGGCCTCCCCGCCAACTGGTCCGCCGAAATGATGGGCATGATGACGCTAGTCCGCGTCCTCCCCGACGACCAATACAACGAAATCGCCCGCCTCCAACAGCAACAAAATTCGTCCGCCCCACAAAATCCCGCCGTCTCCGAGGAGCATCATGACCACAATTAATATGGAGTGCGGCGCCTCGGCGCCGCTTTCACAGCGTAATCCCGGAGCGAATGCTTTCGCTGTCCTCGCGTTGAGCACTCTACTGCTTGCCTTCTCAGCTCCCCTCCACGCGCAGGATCAGACCATGCAAATGCCCACGCCGCAGAGCGAACAACACCACGACGCCCAATCTCACGACCATCACGAACACGGAACGATGGAGTTAATCGCCCCTCACTACCCCGAACTCGGCCGCGCTCAACTCAACGCCAAATTCCCTCTCGTCACTCTCGAACAAGTCCAATCCATCGCCCGGCAAAACAATCCCACGCTCCGCCAAGCCGAAGCTCAAATCCGCGCCGCCAAAGCGCGTCAACAACAAGCCGGCTTGTATCCAAATCCGACAGTCGGCTACACCGGCGATGAAATTCGCGGCGGTTCCGTCGGCGGCGGTAAGGAGGGCTTCTTTGTCGAGCAAACGATCGTCACCGGCGGAAAACTTCGCCTCAGCCGCGAAGTCTTCGGCAAACAGGCGCAACTCGCCACGATCGAAGCCGACGAACAGCGCATCCGCGTCGAGTCCGCCGTGCAAATGGCGTTCATCCGCGTCCTAGCCGCCCAGGAAATGCTCGACGCGCGGCGCGACCTGGCGAAAATTTCGCAAGACGATGTAGACACGCAACGCCGCCTTTTCAACACCGGTCAGGCCGACGAAACCGAATTGCTCGACGCTGAAGTCCTCTCGGAACGCACGCGAATTGCTGCGCGCATGCAGGAAAACACGTTGCGCGAAGAATGGCGTTCGCTCTCAAGCGTGATTGGCCAACCTGAACTCCCGATGTCGACCGTTAGTGGTGAACTTGCCTCCGGCTGGCCCGAACTCAACGAAGAGGCCGCGGTCGAAGCGATCACGAATCAGAGTCCCGCGGTCAAAATCGCGGAAACGGCAGCAGCACACGCACAATCACGTTTGGCTCGTTCGCTGAAAGAACCGGTGCCCGACATCACCGTCCGCGCCGGTGCGGAATACAACAACGAACTGCTCAACGGACTGCCCTTCGCAAAAGGCTGGGAAGGAATTGCGGAAGTCAGCGTTCCGATCCCGATCTGGAATCGGAATCAAGGCGACACGGCCGCCGCACGTGCCGACATCGATCGCGCCGAGCAGGAAAAACGCCGCATCGCGCTGACGCTCCGCGATCGCGCCGCGAGTGCCGTCGATCAATATGCCAACGCAAAACTCATGGTCACCGAATATCGCGACGCAATTCTTCCACGCGCGAAAAAATCCTACGGNCTCATGACCGAAAAGTACGGTCTGATGCTCGCTTCCTACCCACGCGTGCTCGATAGCGAGCGCAAACTCTACGAACTACAGATCGAATACATCGCCGCGCTCGAAGGCGTGTGGACCAATGGCATCGCGTTGCAGGGTTACCTGCTCACCGACGGCCTCGAAGCCCCCGCCGCCCCCGGCGAAGTCGATCGCCCCATCCGCGAAACAAACGTGCCAACTCCCGAACGCACCATGTCCCCCGGCGAAGCTATGCCTCGCCCGTAGATTGGCCATCAGGATTGATATAGGATGAGTAATAGACAAATATCATAAATGGGCAGGGCCGTTCGAGAGGCATCGGTCAGATGGTTCTGGACGACAAAGAAATCGAGCGTTCTCGGAAGGATGACGTTGCGGCTGCGCGGTCCAAAGTGAAACGCGACGCGGCCCGCTCAAGAGTCGAGAAGAAAGGTATTCAGCAAGAAAGCGTATGAAGCTCTAAGGACTAACGATGAGCGCGCTTTCGCCGAGCAACTCCGGCTGGCGAACGTTTTGGAAGGATCCGAGGAGTGGAAGCGCGCTTGGAAGTATTTCCGCGAGAACTTGGGGCGACCCTGATGGCTTCGATCGCCTTCGCCCGTCGCTCTTGCTCATCTTCCGGCAGGCGGCTTAAGCACGCGATCATGATGTCGGCGATTTTGTCCGCAGCCTCTCGCTGGCGCGCGCTTTTGGGCTTCGCTCTCACAACCGCATCTTCGCATGCGCCGCGCCCGGCTCCAAGCCCTCGCCAAGTCTCCGCACGCAGCGCCGAGGCTTAAGACGACCTGTACTTCCGGACAGGTTCAGGCCTCGTATCCCATGGGCCACACTAGTACCTTGGTTAGGTTGCCGCACTGGAACGCCTGTAGATACCGTGCTAACAGGGCGAATGGGAGATTATGGCGGCAGTTGTGTCCGGACATCGCTCCGTTTAATCCACGTGTAGGTAGTCGCCTAAAGGATTTTTTAACGCCGGAATCGTGAGGCGTGTTTTCGCATTTATGACGGCAATCCTCAAAGCGGGACGTTACGAAATCGTCGCCGAACTCGGCCGCGGCGCTATGGGTGTCGTTTATAGAGCGACCGATCCAGTGATCGGTCGACCCGTTGCCGTCAAAACGATCAAGCTCAGCGAACAAGGGACAGGGCTGTCACGCTCGGAATTGATTGCGCGTTTTCAAACTGAGGCACGCGCTGCCGGACTTCTGACGCACCACAATATCGTCGTTGTTTATGACGCGGGCGAAGAAGACGGGCTCTTTTACATCACGATGGAATTGGTAGAAGGCAAGAGCCTCCAGGCGTTGCTCGACGACGGCCACGCGTTCCCGCTTCCCCGTGTGCTGCGCATCATGGAGCAGGCGTGCAACGCGCTGCAGTTTGCGCACGAAAATAACATTGTTCATCGCGACATCAAGCCGGCGAACATCATGCTCACCGGCGACGACACGGTGAAAGTCACAGATTTTGGCACCGCGAAAATTCTTCAGTTCGGCACCGTGCAGCAAACCGCGCATGTGATGGGCACGCCCAGCTACATGTCGCCGGAACAAGTAAAAGGGCGCGCTGTGGACGGGCGCACCGATATTTTTTCGCTCGGCGTGATGTTCTACGAAATGATCACCGGCGAGAAACCGTTTCCTGGCGAGAGCATCACCACGGTCATCTATAAGATCGTGAACGAGCAACCCGTTCCGCCGCGCACGATCGATCCGACGATTCATCCGGGCATCAGCGCTGCCGTCTTGCGTGCGCTTGCGAAAGAACCTGAAGATCGCTACCAGAGCTGCCACGAATTCCTCGAAGATTTGCGCAATTATCGCAATGTTGCGGCGGAAGGAAATCCGCGCGCGACGGTGCCATCACTTGCAAATCGCAATGCGCAGCCGAATGCAACTGTCGCGATGAATCCGGGATTGCGGGGTATGGCGGCGGAAAATCCGCAGATGACGCCAAGCCGCGGCGTGGCCGAAACATTTGCCGATCCTTTCGCGGCGAGTGCGAACCCGACGCAAACACCGCTGTTGCGCCGGACGGATCACATTCCTCCCTACGAACCGCCGGAAGAAAAAAGCATCGTCTGGACTGTGCTGGCCGCGCTCGTATTGGTCGGAGTAATCGGCTTCGGCGCCTATAAGCTGAAGCCAGTTTTGTACGACGTGCGCCATCCCGAAACACGCAACGAGGCAATCGCCAACGCTGCTACGCAGTCATCGAACTCCGCGGCCGTACCTGCATCGAACGGTGTCGACAATTCGACACAGCAACCCGACGCAAACACAACGACCGCACAAACTTCGCAACCATCCACGCAATCGGAAACGCAGCCGAGCAGCACGGCAGAAAAATCAGATTCGCAAAGCGCACAGCAGAACGCAGCGCCGAATGCGAGTGACGCTGCGACGGCGCCAACAAATTCCGCGACGCAGCCAACGCAAACCGCAGCTTCTGAAAAAGTGACGCTGGAAAAAACGCCGACTGCAGTAAGTGCCGTCGAAAAAACGGAAGTGGCCCCGGTAAAAAAACCGGTGGTGGCGAAAGCCGAACCGGTACTGAGCGCAAAGGCGGCGCAGGTAAAACAAAAAATTGAGGACGCACTGGCGGAACGCAATTTGAGCGGCAAAGCGAGCGTGCAGGGAGTGGGGAACACGCTGACGATCACGGGAAAATTGCGGCCGGGCCAGCACGCGGCGCTGCTGAATCTTCTGCATGATCTGCCAGCGGGCGTGAAAGTCGTTGACAACATTAGCGATGGGGATTTGGCTCCGGCGCCGAGCGCGAATCCGGCGGCGCCGAACGCGAATTCTGGGAACTCGGCGGCGAATCCGAATTCGCTGGGAGCGCGGACGGATCGGCCGGGAGCGGCAGCGAGCGCTGGCGGCGCGGCGGTGACGACCCAGGCTGTAAGCGCAAAGGATACAGATAATTCAGAGACTCCAAAACCGACGGGAGCTCGGGTCGCTTGGGCTGACGTAAAGAGCTTCCCTGTCGGAGCTGAGATCTTTGTGGATGAAAAGTCGACTGGGCAGAGTACTCCGGCGCGGGTGCAAGTTTCGAGTGGAGTGCATGTGTTTACGCTTCATTTAGAAGGGTTTAGGGACGTTCGGCGCGGCGTCGATGTCAGCGATGGAGGGACCGTCGAGGTTCGCGGACTTCTCCGCCGCAATAAGCCACAGTAAGTATCGCTCCATTGAGATTGTTCGAACCAATTACCCAAACCCCCATTGAAAAGTGAAGAGCGCGTAACCGTTTCCTAACAAGCAGGTTATGGGAGCGCCATTTTCAAGAGTGAGTAAACCGCTCATTTTAAAAAGCTTGCAAGCCGAATCCGTTCGAACGATTTTTGCGCAGGGGGTTGTGCCGGCGCCGGACGCCACTGCCGCCAATCCGCAGAGATTAAAAGGGTTGCCGGAGCGGTCACGCTTGCGCATTCGAATCGGGCACTTCGAAGTGCCTTCCTGAGGGCCACGCAAGACCCGCGCCGAGGTGGGCGCGTTGTGTTTCATTTTGTAACATCGAACGGGAAACGATCTCCAATTGCGCCCGCGTCTCTACTGAAAACAAGGAAGTTATTATGATTTTGGAGGGGTCGGTGGCTTGCTCTGTAGTCTATGACGCCATCCGTCTAATTCGTGTTCTTCAGCGCGCGGCATCACCACCGGCTCGAATTTAGCCGAGTGTGATGGAACCAAGGCGCGGCCTTTCGCTGCCCGTGTGGCAGTGCCGTCACGTCGGTTGGTAACTTTCTGAGAGGCGACGACTTGTCCTATCGCATTCCAAAGATTGGGTCGCAGGGCGGCGGAGACGATCCCGACGCAATCCCGGTGGTTGCGGCTGTCGCGCAGGCTAAACGCGATCGGAGCGGGAATGCCCCGACATCGAGCGGTGCGCTGAAATTGGCGGCTCTAAGGACCGACGAGACCGAGCGAGCGCTGCGACGCTTCCATGTATTGCTGAACGCGACACGGCTGTATGAGCGGCATCATCCACATACATTGCGAAGCCTGGACGAAGCTTATGAAGGGATTCGAGGCGTTTCGTCGAGGCTCAAGGGGTTCGAGCTCCGTGTGGACCGCGGGCAGATTACTGTGCCCAAACACAGTGATGAGCCGTTGGCGGATACCCACGGCGAATTGCAGGCGCTTGCGCGAGAGCTAGAGCGAGCGGGAATCCACACGATCACGTTTGGGCGGGAGTTTCATGTAGGCGAACTCGACACGATGGCGCAACTCGTGAGGAGTTCGCTGCTAACATCGGAAGAGAGCGCGAAGCACGACGCCAGAAAGCGGTGGGCGTCGCTCCTCAGCGAAAACCGAGTGGAAGGCATTACCGTTAACACCCAATCTGATCGACGAGTGGATTCCGTGCTGGCGAGCATGATCGCGGCACTGGTGGCGTATGGCGGGAACACTCCTCGCGAGGGAGAGGATAAGCCGATTGCGGCGCCGGGGTTTGATGAGTTGGTCGCGACGCTGGGACTGCTGGCGCGCCTGACACCACCGATGGAAGCGGCGCGGGGAATTTCGCCGGAAGAGGCGGCGCGCGCGATTCATTCGGCGATGGAAGCGGCGAGCCCGGATACGGTTCGGCTGCTGCTGAGCAGCATCTCGCAGTATTCGCCGCGCGAAGGCGAGGAGCCACAGCCCTACCTTTTGCGATTGTCGGAAAATCTCATATTTGAATTTTTGGGGCCGGAATTTTCGGCGGGCGCGCTGACGCCGACGACGGTGCGGCCGATGCTGCATCGGCTCGGCGGCGTGTTGGTCAGCGCCGGCAAGTACAGTGGGCCGCATTCGTCGTCGCACCTATCGTCATTTGCGAATACTTGGGCGAGCGACACGTACCGAGAAAAACTGGTCGATAAATTCTGGCTGGAGATGCCGCCGCGCGAGAAGTCGGCGGTGTTGAAGGGGCCGGACGTGTGGGCCGTGCCCATCGTGGCGCTGCGGCAGAATCTAGCGCAGCTGGCGGAAGCGGGTGCGGATGCACCGCGACGCGAAGCGCGGAGCATTTTGCTAAATTATGCGCGCCGCATCGATCACGAGGCATCGCCTTGCCGCCGATCGGTTGCGGCGGGATTGAACGAACTGACGGGAGTGATCGAATCGTTGTGGCCGAATCAGGTGCCGGAAGATTTAAGCAAGGGCACGCTGACGGTGCTGGAACATGAGCGGACACCGGAGACGGCGGCGTTGCTTGCGGCATTTTTGGAGACGCTGGGACGCATCGCGGTGAATCGGGGCGACTATGCGGGATTTGAAACGATCCTGACGGGATTGGAAAAGGCGCCGAAGGACAAAGAGCACGACCACATGACGAATCTTGCGCGGCGAATGGTGGCGCAGGATCGTTGGTTGCTGCTGGTGGATGCGGCATTTGCAAATCGGGCGCTCGATCCGGTGTTGCCGCGGTTGTTGCAGCGCGATCCGGAGCGATTGCTGGATCGGATGTCGCTATTGCTGACCGAGCCGATGAGTCACGAGATGGTGCCGGGGATGGCGCGGTTGCTGCGGACAATCGGAGTGCCGGTGCTGAATTTGCTGGAGGCGAGGCTTTACGATTCGCGGAAGCAGCGGGTGAGCGCGGCAATCAAGCTGTTGGCGGCGACCGACCCGGAGCGGCTGCTGCGCGGCGTCGATCGCGCGATTGCGGCGTGGGAATGGAATCTGCAGGATTTGGCGGTGAGCGAGCTCTCGCGGCCGACGAATTCGGCTTCGGCGCAGAGCGCGGCGGGAATTTTCGCGCGGGTGCTGGCGGATGCGCATCCGCTGGTCGTGCCGATGATGATCGATCAGATCGGGCTGGCGATGGAGATCACGGCGGTGCCGCAGCTGATGGAGATTGCGTCGGGCGAGCACGAAATGTTGCGCGATCAGTTTGTGAGGATCAAGGCGATTGAAGCGTTGGGGCGCATGCGGGCGGTGGAAGCGATCGAGTTGCTGAGGTCGCTGGCGGAGAAGCGCGAAGGAATCACGTATGTGGAGCCCGGTGGTTTGCGGGCGGCTGCGGAAGATGCGCTGGCGATGATGGAAGATCGCCCGACGTCGGCGCGAGCGCGGAAGACGTTTGAGGCAGCGGCACAGGCGAGTGCGAATTTTGTGGTTCCGCGGCGGTATGTGCGTGTGCCGCTGGAATCGCCGTTGCGCGCGCAGATCGAAGGAGCGCCGGCGGCGCATATGGCGCGGGTGAAGACGATCAGCCTGGGTGGAGCGTATCTGGAGTCGCCGAAGAAACTGTCGATTGGGGATTCGATCAAGCTGGAGATTCGGTCGGGATTCCGGAAACTGAATTTCACGGCGGTGGTGAGGAATATCGGGGCCGAGGGGAATGGCGTGGAGTTTGTGCATATGAAGGATGAGGATCGGGAGAAACTTAGGAAGCTGGTGCAGAAGAATTTGGAGCTGTAGGTTTAGGTAGGGATTAAGTTTGGGATGAAACGGCGATCCTGCTGGGGTCGCCTTTTGTTTTTAGATCGAAGAAAAAACCACCTTCGTCGTTTAGATCGAAGAGAGATTCCTCCACTGCTCAAGCCGACGCGTTTGCACAGAGCGAACGCGAAGAAAAGGCGTCGGCTCGCTCCGGTCGGAATGNCAGGCCTACTTATGGCGCGCTCGGCTCCGACGCGAAGAAGGATTGGGCTTGCCCAGATGTAAACATTTGACCCACGCTTAACGATTAAGAAGATGCGCGTGGGTAAACTTGAGGGGTGAGAATGCGTTTTCGTTTGTGAGGGGCGGATGACAAATGAAGGGTGGAGTGTGTTGTTGGGGACGGCGGCGGGGTTTTGTACGACGGTTTCGTTTGTGCCGCAGGTGATCAAGATTTATAGGCAGGGCGGGCGAGATTTGTCCTATGGGATGTTGAGTTTGTATTTGGTGGGGGTGTTGTTGTGGTTTGGCTATGGGGTGGTGGTGCGGGCGCAGGCGGTGATCATTACGAATCTGGCGACGGCGGTGTTGATTGCGATTGCTACGGCGATGAAGGCGTATACGGCGAAGAGGGATTTTGGGAAGGCGGTGATGGGGGATGTGGGAGTGGGAAATTAAGAGGCGAAGCAGTGAAGCAATGACGTAAAGAAGTAACGAATAAAAGCGAAGAGCGTTGGCGGCTGCGGCCGCCATTTTTGTTGGGGCGGGGAAAAGCAGATTCATCGCGCAAAAATCGCGCGATGGAGCGGAGTACCTCGCTTCGCTCGGAATGACAAGGTTTCGACAATGTGAGGATGCATTGTTGGGCGCGCGCAGGCGAAAACCGCCGGCAGGATGCCGGCGCTACCGGATGCTGTGGCGGATTGGGCGCAGGGGTTGCAAAAAGTGAATATTGAAATAAGGGCACGAGTAGAGTAAAAGCCGATTGTTCATCTTCCAGGCCGTGCATTGACGGGACTTCTCCGTTTCGCCAGGGGTGGCGTGCATGGACTCAGGTTCCATCGAGGAGGTTGGGATGGTACGCAGACCAGGTTTGTGTGCGTTCGCGGTGGTGTGTGTGTTGGCGGTAGTTGTGGGGCTGGCTGCGACGCCGGCTGCTGTGGCGCAAGTGAATACTTCGACGTTGATTGGGCGTGTGACCGATCCGCAGGGACTGCCGGTGCGCGGGGCGAAGATTACGATGACCAATCCGGTGACGGGGGCGGAGCGATCGGTCGAGTCGGATGATGAAGGGCGATACACACTCGTGGGGTTGGCGCCGGGACAATATCGATTGACGGTGGATGGCGGATCGAATTTTGCGACGTTTGAGAAGAACGATGTGGTGGTGACGGTCGGCGAAGTGGTGGCGTTTTATCCGAAGCTGGAATTGCGCGGCGTGACGCAATCGGTGACAGTGACGACCGATACGGCGCTGGTGGAGACGACGAAGAGCGAAGTGTCGCAGGTGGTCGATCAGCGGCGGATCGACAATTTGCCGATCAATGGGCGGAGCTACATCAACTTTACGCTGACGAATTCGCAGACGACGCGCGACGTGTCGCCGACGATTGGGCCGGCGCCGACGAGCGGATTGAATGTGGGCGGGCAGCGGGCGCGTTCGAACGAAGTGAGCGTGGATGGCGCGGATGCGGTGGACAATTCGATCAACGGGATTCGCGCGACGGTGTCGCAAGAAGCGGTACAGGAATTTCAACTGATCTTGGGCGACTACAGCGCGGAGTATGGGCGCGCGATGGGCGGCGTGATCAAC
>JGI12635J15846_10003847_pt1 | contig 13015 bp, 12 predicted proteins | sample BlaSpr_A8_OM2_M2_FD_15846 | JGI IMG/M metagenome (IMG submission 15846) | reverse complement strand
AAAGCCGATTCGAGCCACGGAAGCGACCAAGCGGTCTTCCCAGCGAGTGGCGGGGATGAAAAAGGCGGTGTCCAGCAAAGCGCAGAGCGAGAGAATGCTCATCGCGAAAGAAACCACTTTGCTGAGATCAAGAAGCGTGTTCCAGCCTCCAGATGCGAGAGGTCGCCGATTGGACAGACCTTCCGCACTTGCCGATATTCGCGAGTATAACGCCGGCTGACCATCCCCAAAAGAGGCCATGGCCAAACCGTCATTTGGACTGGCGTAATTGGGTTTTGATCGCGCTCTGGACGGGCACTCCGTTTTCCGGATAGAGAGACCTGTCGTACACTTCTCAACAGTGTTCCCGAGAGTGACAAGAATGAAAACAGCCCCCGCGAAGGTGGACTTCCCCTTGTGGGAGTGGGGCACGATGCGGCGCACGTGTGGTTCCGCAAAGTGAAAATCCTAAGTTTGGCAAAGCCGCGCACACTCGCCGTCATGCTCGCGTGCCTATTTCTGCCATGCCTTGCGGCAGCGCAGGCCGAAGCGCCGAAAAAGGTGACGTGGAAATCGGTGGAATTTGCCATCGTGCGCTTTAACGATCAGGCGCCAAATTCGTGGAACATCTATCATTCCGAGAAAAAAGGCATCTTGCTGGTGCGCCTGTGGAAGCGCTATATGCTCGTGAAGATCCAGGACGAAGAGGTCTTCGATATCGACCCGCAAAAAATCACTGTGCACGGCGATTCGGCCGAATGGTCGTACGCAGACATTCCGGAAAAGCCGATTGAAATCGTGGAATGGAAAGAGCGGAACATCGGCTCGATGCAGCGGGTGACGTTTCGCTTCGGGAAAAACGGCCACGTGCTCGAATTACAAATCCCGCTGGGGCTCAATCGTGAGCCTATGTACTGAACATCCTGTCGCGAATCCTAATCTGACCTGCGATACACGCCATAAAACCACGGGATCCCGAGAGCGCCGGGCGCGACACCAACGTTGACGGCGTCGCCCGGGCGGAAGCGGTCGTAATCATCAGAGTCGACGGCCAGCCGCTCAAAACGATGCCCCGCGCGCCAGGAAGGTACGAAAAGACGCCGCGTGCCGCGCACCACGCCCTTCATCTGATAGCGGCTCTCCACAACCGAAGCGCGGAAAGTGACGTTCCTGGGCGAATCCAGCCGCCCGTTCAGAACCAGCGCGGTCAAAAGAATGAACGGAATCGGAATCAGCCCGGTAAAAAGATGCCGCAAGACCTCGATGTCTTTGCGCGCGCGGGCCCGGCTCTCCAGCACGATGGCCAGAGCAAGCGCCAGAAAAAACACCAAGCCGAAAAAGACCAGCATGCCGTCAAGATCCAGCGGAGGATAGATCTGGCTGACGTAAGGAAACAGGAGCGAGCCGGCGAGAAACACGGTCATCTGGCGGATCAGGCGGCGGCGGAACACAAGTTCGGCGGCGGCGGAGGTCAACCCGCAGACCGGGCACTGATCGCTGGCGCGTTCGGAACCACAATCCAGACAGTGGGTCATGGAAAATATTATAAGGCTTTAGCCGTTTTCGGCGAGTTTCGCCAGGATTTCCTGATAAGGGTGCGTGTTTTGATCTTCAGGGAGCGCAATCGCCACTCCCATGCCCAGGCCGGGCTCCACGCGCTTGACGGAACACTCCAGCCATACGGGACGATCGGCGACGAGCCGCGCGCGGAATCCCGCCCCCACCCAGAGAATGTCTTCGGATTCGATGAACATGCCGCCAACGCTGACATCGCGAGTGCGGGCCTTCAAGCGGGCGGAACCCCACTCGATTTCGAGGGAGGCTTGATACGGGTAGCGAGGCGCCTTGCGGCGTTCGGGACGGCGAGGCCCGAATTCCCCCAGGGCCATAGACATGGCGCTCCTCTTGGAGATGAATGGCACGCAATGATCGAACCCAAGCAGCGAGCCTACGCCCTGAAGATACGCCGAAAAGCAGCACATTGTTTCAGACACCACGAATGGATGTTCTGTTCCCGTCATTTTCCAGTTGAGCACAGAACTGGCAGAGCAAATGTCACGCTTTACAATCGGGAACCGCGGAGCTATGTTGCCGAGGTTTCGGAAAGACGGGGAGGACCCCATGCAAGGAAGTGCGACCGACTATTTGGCGGCGGAACGAACCGTCTTGGCGTGGATCCGCACTGGCATCGCCCTGATGGGGCTGGGATTTGTGCTGGCGCGATTCGGGCTGTTTTTGCAGGAGTTCAACCACTTACAACCCGACGTTCAGGCAAGATCTTACGGGATTTCCTTGTGGATCGGGATCGCGCTGATTCTGATGGGGGTGTCGGTGTGCCTGTTGTCGGTGCTGAGGCATTTGCGCATGCTGAAGCAATTGCAAGCCGGAGAGTCGCTTTATTTGCGAAGCCCGCGGCTTGTAATTGGGGTCGCCGCCGCGCTGGTTATTCTGGGCCTGGTGATGGCCGGATACCTGATTTTCGCCAATCCAAATGCCATGGTTCATGCATCTATATTGGGGGAGAAGCCCATGGCAACCAATGCTGACAACGGAATTGTGCGGATACCCAGCAACCACTCGGTGGACGAGACTGTGGCAAAGCTGCAGGGGATACTCCAGGCCAAGGGCGTGAAATTGTTCGTGGTGGTGGATCACAGCGGCGAGGCGGCAGGCGCGGGGCTCAAAATGCCCAACACCAAGCTGCTTATCTTTGGAAACCCAAAAGCCGGGACGCCGCCGATGCTGGCCGCGCCGAGCGTTGCGCTCGATTTGCCGCTGAAGATTCTTGTGGCCGAAGATGCCGCAGGCAAGACCTGGATTTCCTACAACGCGCCAGCTTATCTGCAGTCCAGGCACGCTCTGCCGGCGGAACTGTTGCCGAACATCGCGGTGATCGAGGCCCTGGCGGCGAGAGCGGCGGAGTAAGAAGCGCTGCCTCCCTCTGCCGGCAGATATGGAAACGTCACGCAAGCGCGGCAGACATCCAAAACAGACATGCAAAATGATGAATCTTTAGGCGACTAAAGCGTAAGTGCGCTTTGCCGCGCCGCGACCCATGTGATAAATTAGTAGTTCGGGCCTCCAGTCCAATTTGCCTCTGAGGGAGATTTCATGGGTTTTTTCAGTACGGCTTCGCGCCGGCTTGGCATCGCGGGAGAACTGCTCTCCTTTTTTGCGCGCAACAAGCGCTGGTGGATGCTGCCGGTCATCCTGGTGGTGCTCTTCACCGCCGTTCTTATCGTTCTGGGACAAAGCTCGGCTCTCGCGCCGTTCGTCTACGCGCTCTTCTAGGCGAATCGCGCTGCTATGGCCAATATTCTTGTCGAAAATCTGAAGACTCTTTGGAACGCGTGGAAGCGCCTGGCCCACAAGATCGGGAACTTCCAGGCGCGCGTGGTGCTGACGATCATTTACGCCATCGCGGTCCTGCCCTTTGGCCTTGTCGTCCGCTTGTTTTCCGATCCGCTGCGCATCAAGCATCGCCCAACGAAATGGATTGAGCATCCCGCCGAAGTCCACGACATGAGCTGGGCCCAAAGGCAATAGTTCATGCACATTCTTGGCATTTCCTGTTATTACCACGACGCTGCCGCTGCGATTCTGCACGACGGCCAGCTGGTTGCCGCAGCCGAAGAAGAACGTTTTTCCCGCGTCAAGCACGATTTTGGATTTCCCAAGCACGCCATCGAGTTTTGCCTGCGCGAGGCCAAGATCGACGCCAAAGACCTGGACTACGTGGTCTTTTACGAGAGGCCATTTCGAAAGCTCGACCGGTTGCTGATCAGCGTCCTGCAAACCTATCCGCAATCCTGGAAAGTCTTCCGCGAGTCCATGATCGGCTGGATGCTGGACAAGCTGTGGATCGCCAGCACCCTGCAATCGGAATTGGGAATCAGCCGCGACCGCGTGCTGTTTTCCGAGCACCATCTTTCGCACGCCGCGAGCGCGTTTTTGTGCTCGCCTTTCGAGGAATCGGCGATTCTGACCGTTGACGGCGTCGGCGAGTGGCTGACGGCGGCTTGCGGCGTGGGACGCGGCACGCAAATCCAATTGACCAAGCAGATTGAGTTTCCGCATTCCATCGGGCTGCTTTACAGCGCGTTCACGGCGTTCCTCGGCTTTGAAGTGAATGAAGGCGAATACAAAGTGATGGGCATGGCGCCCTACGGGACGCCGCGGTATGTCGATAAAGTCTGGAAGACGGTGAAGCAGAACGATGACGGTTCGTTTTCGCTGGACATGGATTACTTCTGCTTCCACTACGCGACCGACCGCATGTACACCCCGAAACTTGTGGAACTCTTCGGCGAGCCGCGGCCCAGGGAAACGCCCTTCTTCACCGAGTCGACGGGATTCCCGAAGTATTTCGGCAAAAAGCCGGCGGATTACATTTCGCAGTGCCGGGTGAATGAGCATTACGCGGACATCGCGGCCAGCATCCAGCGCGTCACGGAAGATCTGCTGGTGGGCATGGCCAAGAATCTTCACAAGCAAACGGGACTCAAGAAGCTTTGTGTTGCGGGTGGCGTGGGCCTGAACAGCGTCGCGAACGGCAGAATGCTGCGCGAATCGGGATTCGACGAACTGTTCATTCAACCGGCGGCGGGAGATTCCGGCGGAGCGCTGGGCGCCGCGCTCTGGGCCTACCATTCCGTGCTCGGCAAGCCACGGTCGTTCCGCATGGAGCACGCCTATTGGGGACAGGAATACTCCGCTTCCGAGATCCGTTCGTTCCTCGATAGCGAGAATATTCCTTATCACGAAGCCGCAAACACCGATGAGTTGCTCGACCGCACCACGGATTTCCTGACCAACAGCAAAGTGGTGGGCTGGTATCAGGGCCGCTTCGAGTGGGGGCCGCGCGCGCTGGGGCATCGCAGCATCCTGGCCGATCCTCGCGGCGCGGACATGAAGGACATCGTCAATTCAAAGATCAAGTTCCGCGAACCGTATCGCCCGTTTGCGCCATCGGTGGTTGCGGAAGCGGCGCCGACGTATTTTGAGCTAGGCAGCGCGGTCAATCAGTATCCGCTTCGTTACATGCTCTACGTTACGCCGGTGAAGCCCGAGCATCACGCCACGCTGCCGGCGATCACCCACGTGGACGGTTCCGCGCGCGTGCAGACGGTTTATCGGGAGCAAAGCCCGCTCTATTACGGCTTGATCGAGCGCTTCGGGCAAGCCACGGGAGTTCCCGTGGTGCTCAACACTTCCTTCAATTTGCGGGGTGAGCCGATTGTAACCACGCCTGCGAACGCCTACAGCACGTTTTCCCGCAGCCAGATGGATTGCCTGGTCCTGAGGAATTTCCTCATCGAAAAGCCGTCGTAGTTCGCATTTCTCGCGAGTGGCGATGAATTGATTGTCAAAGCCCAACAAAAATAACTTGTCATCCTGAGGGCGCGCCGTTTGCGCTCGAAGGATCTCAACTGAAAATTCGAGCAAGATCCAATGGTTGAGATCCTTCGGCTATCCTCGTCGGATAGCCTCAGGATGACACTTGCTAGGGCTAGTTTTTCGCGGGCGTTGCGTAGAGTTGCCCCAGCCAGGGCTCCAGGATCTCCGCGGCAACTTTGCTGCCCTTTGGTGTCCAGTGCCCATCGCAACTTAGAAATAACGTGTGAAAATTCCCGCCGGAGCGTGCATCCATATCCGGCAAGAGGTCCTTCACCGGAACTCCCTTTTCCTGGCCCCAACTGAGGACCACCGGGCCGAGCCGATTCACCCCGGATTGTTTCAATCGCGCAAAATCATTGGATGTGGGTATCAGAATTACGGCCATGCGGGCGTGGTGCGCATCCGCCGTGGCGTGAATGTCGTCGAGCGCTTTTCTCAGCCGGGCAATATCTACATCGTTGAAATCGTTATAGCCGGAATAAGGCGGCGCCATCCGCCAGTACATACTTGAGTAGAGAAACTGGCCAACGTGGTAGGAGGCCAGATAGGCGCGCAGCACGGATTCGACGCGGTCCCAGAAACCTTCGCCGGCCCGGGGTTGCACATGGTTGGTGTAAACGATGGAGAAATCGTCGGCGTAGTACGGCCGGTAACGATCCGCGTGGTGGACCTTGCCCCATTCCAACGACATATCGTGAAAATCATTGTCGGGAAGTACGCCGACGACGACCGTGTCGTGGTCAAATTTCGCGGCCAGCGTTTTGTAGAGCAACGCGTATTGCAAGGGGCCGAAATCCCCGCTGGTGCCGAAATTGAGATACTCGCGCCCGGTGTCCTTCTCGAGAAGGTTGGTCAGGCGGTCCTGGTCGGCCAGGCCAAGCCCTTCAATCATGGAATCACCGAGGACGACGGTACGCGGTTTCGAAGAATGCAGGCTGCGCTCCACGTCGCGCGCGCCATAGCCGTTCGTGGTGTACTGCACGCTGAAGCAGCCAGCCTGGTGATAGAAATGGCCGTTCGAGCGGTGCCAGACGCCGAAGTCGGGATTGATGTCGGCCCAGAAATTGTTGTAGTTGACGTGATAAGTCGGCTTGCTGGAGTGCCAATCGGTGACATTGATATAAACCACGCAGACAAGTTCGATCAGCACGGCGAACAGCAGGAAATTACCGATCAGGAGTTTCAGCGCGGATAGGAAGGGCTTCAGGCCAGAGCGCTTCGGCGCCGTGCCCGCAGCTACGGGAGTCTCTCGATTCATTCTTTCTCCGAATAAATGTTGTAAAGAAAAGAGTACCGCGTTTTGTGGGGATTCGTCACATCGTGCAAGCTTAATGGCTGGGTTACAAGCGCTTGCCGATCATGATGAAGAAGCCGCCGTCGCGGCCGCCGACAAGCATCTCGCCGGTCTGCACGAGGAAATGGTTCAAGGCAGTTCCGGGAGCGTGCGGCTCGAAGAGCTTTTCGTCTGTGGCAAAACTCTCGCCCTGGGCCTTGGGAATACTATTCATGAACTCGAAGCCATTTTCCTTGAACCAGCCCTGGACTTCTCCGAACGTATGCTTCGACTCATGCGGATTCTTATATTGATCCAGAAACCACGCTTGTTTTCGGCCCTGGTTCGCGGCGCGGTCCCTGATCTGCGGATCCAGAAACTGCATGCGATCGCCGGAAACACGGAACATCCAGCGCCGGAGATCGGTCGCCATGCGGCTGTATTTGTTATAGAGACCAATGAGAATATAACCGCCGCGTTTCACCAGCTTGCCGATGGTCTGAAATCCCAGATACGGATCGCTGGTATGGTGCAGAACGCCGTTACACACCACAAAATCGAAACTTTCCGGCGGGAACACCGGGCGGAAAAGATTCATCTGCAGGAACCGGGTGCCCTTAATTTCGTTTTCGCGGCGAAAATTTTCGGCAAGCTGCAAAGAGTGCAGGCAGCCATCGGCGCCGATCACCGTGCGGCCCCACGTCATTCCCAGAAAATTGCTCAGTTGCCCTGTGCCGCAGCCGACTTCCAGAATGGAGGATCCGTGGCGGATCTGTTCATCCAGAAGTTTGGCGAACACCCCGCGGCGCGCCTTCAGCCGGAGCGCTTCGGCGGAATCAAAGTCGTCGTAATTCGGAAAAGGCGTTTTTTCGTAAAACGCCTGCATGGCCCGGGTAACATCCGGCTTATCGGCAGGCCAGTCGTTCTGCCAAAAAAGTTGCGGGATTCCGCCGTCCACGGGAAAGGCGTGGCGGCAATTTTCACAGATCACCTGGTCCGGCAGCGTGACCAGCTTCCCGCTACAAATGGGGCAAGCGAGAGCGATTTCAAGCGCAGCACTTGTTTTTGCACTCATCTTTCTCGAATCGTAACACAGCCTGTAGGAGCGATGCACATTTTGCGGCCCCAATCAGTTTGCGTATTGCGCCGCACGCGACGGGATGCTAGCCTAAGCGAACAAAAGGCGAATTATTTTGCTGCTTTTCGGGAGACTGAATGATGGCAAGCAACGCGTTTTCCCTGGCCAGGGCGGGAAACTCCTCCACCCTCGCCCGTGTCACGCAGGTGCTGGATACCTTTGCGGCGCGCGACCGCGATGGGGAAATCCTGACGGCGGTTCGCCACTACCCCGCCCGGGAAGCGCAATGGGCCGAATTTCCAGAGTGGGTTCACGCCGACCTTCGCGCAGCTTATTACGCCAAGGGAATCCGCCAACTTTACACGCATCAGGCGGCGGCCGCGGAAGCGGTCCACGCAGGCAAGAATGTGGTGATCGTAACGCCGACAGCTTCGGGAAAAACGCTGTGCTACAACCTGCCTGTGTTGGATGCGATTCTGGCAAATGACGACACGCGGGCGTTGTACCTCTTCCCCACCAAGGCGCTTGCGCAAGACCAGTTGGCGGAACTCCATGACTTGAACCAGCGGCTGGAGAATCGCGTGGGTGTGTTCACCTATGACGGCGACACACCGAGCGATGCGCGAAAAGCAATCCGTGAGAAAAGCCACGTCGTACTGACGAACCCGGACATGCTGCACACCGGCATCCTTCCGCACCACACGCGCTGGACGCGGCTCTTCGAGAATCTGCGCTACATCGTGATGGACGAACTGCACACCTATCGCGGCGTCTTCGGAAGCCACTTGTGCAACGTGCTGCGGCGGCTGCAGCGCATCGCGCGATTTTATGGCAGCAAGCCGCAGTTTATCTGCTGTTCGGCGACGATTGCGAATCCGGGGGAGCTGGCTTCGCGGCTGATCGAAGACAATGTGGAAGTGCTCGCGGCCAACGGCGCACCGGCGGCAGAGAAGACGTTTGTGTTTTACAACCCGCCGGTGGTCAACCGTGCGCTGGGCATCCGGCGAAGCTACATCAATGAAGGCTCGCGCGTGGCGCAGGAATTCCTGAAGCACGATTTACAGACCATGGTCTTCGCCAATTCGCGGCTGCACACGGAACTGATTCTGACCTATCTGCAACAGGCGAATCCGCAGCAGCCCGGGAAACCGGAAACGATTCGTGGGTATCGCGGCGGTTATTTGCCGAACGAGCGGCGCGAGATCGAGCGCGGATTGCGCGACGGGCGGATTCGCGGCGTGGTGACGACTTCAGCCATGGAGCTTGGGATTGACGTCGGCTCGCTGGACACGGTAGTGATGACCGGCTATCCCGGAACGATTGCCGCCACCTGGCAGCGCGCGGGCCGCGCCGGGCGCCGCAGTGGAAGCTCCTGCGCCGTGCTGGTGGCTTCTTCGGCGCCTCTCGATCAATTCATCATTCGCCATCCGGACTATTTTTTCGGGAACACGCCGGAGCATGCGTTCATCCAGCCAGACAATCTGGAGATTCTGCTCAATCACCTGAAATGCGCGGCGTTTGAGCTGCCGATCGGCCCGCGGGAGAAATTCGGAGAAGTGAACGTGCAGGATTTGTGCGCGCGGCTGGCGGAGGCAGGGTATCTCCATCTTGCGGGTGAAAATTATCACTGGACGCATGAGGCTTATCCGGCGGACACCGTCAGCCTGCGCTCGGTGACCAGCGACAACTTTGTGATCATTGATGTCACCGGAGCGCCGCAGGTGATCGGCGAGGTGGATTTTCCCAGTGCACTGACGACCGTACATGAGAAGGCGATCTACCTTCACGGCGGGCAGCAATATCACGTGGAGCATCTCGATTTTAAGGAGCGCAAAGCGTACGTGAAACAGGTGGACGTGGATTATTACACGCAAGCGATCCGCTATACGCACGTGCGGGTGCTGGAAATTGCGGAGACGGCGCGAGCCGAGGGCCGGCAAGATGTCGGCGCTACGGATCACGCGTGGTCGCATGGGGATGTGCTGGTGCGCTCGCAAGTGGTGGGCTTCAAGAAGATTAAATTTTTCACGAATGAGAATGTGGGCGCGGGGCAGCTCGAATTGCCAGAGAACGAGATGCACACGACGTCGTACTGGATTACCCTGGAGCGGGCATTGCTCGAGTCGCTGCCATACACGATCAGTGAGCGGCAGTCGGGGATGTTCGGGCTGTTGTATGCGCTGGCATCGGTGGCCACGCTGCTGCTCATGTGCGACGCGCGCGATTTGGGAACGGCGATTGGCGAGCGTCCGCCGGCGCCGGGGGTGGAGAGCGACGAGTTCTCGCCGATGCGCTTGGAAGAAGCCGTTGACACGCACGCGAAGGAATTTTTCGAGCCGAATTTGTATCTGTATGACGCGTATCCGGGCGGAATTGGATTTTCGGAGCCGTTGTTTCGGGCGCATGAATTGCTGATGCGCAAGACGCGGGAGTTGATTCAGGCGTGCCCATGTGATGCGGGGTGCCCTTCGTGCGTGGGGCCGGCGGGGGATTTGGCGCCGAAAGCGAAGGAAGCGGCGTTGGCGATTTTGGATCGGTTGTGCTGATAAGAGGGGACTAACACAGAGGACACAGAGGAAGAGCACAGAGTTCACGGAGAGTTGGCCGGTAGAGGTTGAAGTTGAAAAGGCGGCGGCAGAGCCGACGCACTCCAAAGGAGGCACCATCGACAGGTTTTCCAGATTGGCGGCGTTGAGGCCGGCGCGCGGGGTGGCGACGAAGCCCGCGGAATTGCGCGCGCCGGATGAGACGGACTCGCTCAGTCGCTTGCTGGGGGCGGGGATTGCGCGGAATCATTACGGGGAGCACCTTGCGATCCGCAACTGGTTTTCGACGCCGGAGTTCGCGGAGCCGTCACCGGTGGCGCTGGAACTTTTGACGAAGCCGACCACTGCCAGGAGAGCCGATCTAAAGATCGGCCACCACAAGCTGGATACGGCGTCCCGGCACGCGAGAGCGGCTTTGGAGAACCCGGAGAAATGGTTGTTTCTGGATACGGAAACGACCGGGCTCGCGGGCGGAACGGGAACCTATGCGTTCCTTGTGGGCCTCGCTTGGTGGGATGCCGGCGGGTTGCAGGTGGAGCAACTTTTCCTGCGCGATTTTTCCGAGGAGCACTCGCTGCTGCACGAGCTTTCCGCGCGCCTGGCGGAGCGGCCGGTGCTCGTCACCTTCAATGGAAAGTCATTCGACTGGCCGCTGCTGGAAAATCGCTTCACGATGACCCGTGCGATTAAAGTGCCGCAACTTGCCGCGCATTTGGATTTGCTGCATCCCGCGCGGGCGCTCTGGAAATTGCGCCTGGGCTCGGTGCGACTCGTGGAGCTCGAGCGACACGTGCTCGACGCCGAGCGCCTCGGCTGGCACCGCGGCGACGATGTGGCGTCGGCGCTGATTCCACAGTTTTATTTCGATTACCTGCGCGGAGGCACTACCGACCCGCTCGCGGGTGTAGTGAGGCACAACCAGATGGATTTGCGTGGCCTTGCCGCGCTCTTTGGAAAGATCAATTCCCTGCTCGATGAGCGGCAATCGCTGGAAGCGGAAGAATCCCTGGACTTGTTTGGCTTGTCAAAATTTCTGCAGCGGCGCGGCGAAGGCGAGCGGGCGCACTCGACGTGCATCAAAGCGCTCGACGCGGGTTTACCCGCGGAGTTCCGCCCGCGCGCGACGCGGGAACTGGCGCTGATGGCCAAACGCCGTGGCGACAACGACAGCGCTGCGGCGCTGTGGCACGAACTGGCGGGCGACCCAGCGGATGGCATCGAGGCCTGCGAACAACTGGCCATTCATTACGAGCGCCGGGTGAAAGATCTCGGGCAAGCCCTTGAGTTCGCGCAACTCGCTATCGCCAAAATCCAGCGCCAACGCGCGCCTTTGCGTGATCCCTACGCGCGGGAGCGCATCCGGCGTCTGGAGGAAAAGTTGATGTGCCGGGCGGAGCGCTTGCGGCATCGCATAGACAGGAGTAATGCCACCGCCCAGGCTCCTTTACTGGCAAAACCTATGGCGGCGGGCGGCGGCGTTCGTTAGTCCTTTTTTGATTTTCCGTTCCCTCTCGTGAATCGTTCGAATTTGGAGGCACAAAACGGATGGATTCCCCAGGCGCTAAGCAGCAAACTGTCGGCATGGCTAACATGGACACCACAACTCATTCTTACCTGCACACCGAACTCGAGCGGCGCCGAGAGAGCCTGCAGGCGGCAGCCAGCGCGAGCGTCACGGATGCTTCTCTGCGTCAATTGATCAACAGCGTGGACGAAGCTCTCGCCCGCCTCAACGGCGGAACGTTCGGCATTTGCGAAGTGTGCCACGACTCGATCGAAGCAGACCGCTTGATCTGCAATCCCCTCCTGCGCTTCTGCCTGGACCATCTTTCGTCCGAAGAGCAGCGCGCGCTGGAGCGCGATCTGGTGCTGGCCGCGGGGATCCAGCGTGGCCTTCTGCCGCGAACCGACTGGTCGGTTTGCAATTGGCAAGCGCGATACCATTACGAACCGGCCACCATGGTCAGCGGAGATTATTTCGATCTGATCGAGGCCGACGACAGCTTTCTTTTCCTGCTCGGCGATGTGGCCGGCAAAGGCGTGGCGGCGTCCATGCTGATGAGCCACTTGCATGCGACGTTTCGCTCGCTGGCAAGCCAGAATCTGCCGTTGACCCAACTGGTGGGTCATGCCAACCGGTTGTTCTGCGAGAGCACCACGGCGGGGCAATACGTCACGCTGGTCGTGGGGCGCGCGTGGCCCGACGGCAAAGTGGAGTACGCCAGCGCCGGGCACCTGCCGCTGCTGCACGCTTCGCGCACGGGCGTCACTTCGCGGCAAGCCACGGGCGTGCCTCTCGGAATGTTCTGCACGACGGACTTCCCGGTGTGCCACCTCAAACTGGCTCCGGGCGATTCGTTGTTTCTCTATACGGACGGACTTTCGGAGGTCTTCAACACCAAGGGCGACGAGTACGGCCTCTGCCGCGTTGAGCAGCTTATCGCGCGGCACGCTTCGAAACCTCCAGACCAGATGCTCTCGGCGTGCTTGAACGAATTGCGCGACTTTTCCGCGGGCGTCAAACGCACAGACGACCTGACCCTGCTGGTGATGCAGCACTCAAACTGAATCACGGCCTGCGCGCCGGCGCGACCCATTCATCAAAACCCTGAAACTGAATCGAACTCCATCGCCAGAGGGCTGGATCGCGCCGTCCGGATATCGGTTGAGGCGGGCGACGGTGGGGCTTCGGGTATCAGCCGCCATTTGAGCTTCGCGATCCACTGAAGGAACAACCCGGAA
>JGI12635J15846_10003846_pt1 | contig 13016 bp, 9 predicted proteins | sample BlaSpr_A8_OM2_M2_FD_15846 | JGI IMG/M metagenome (IMG submission 15846) | reverse complement strand
GATCGAGGGGCCGATTGCGGCCAGGAGATCGGCGGGCTTGCTGCCGAATTCGAGCTGCATTCGGCCCACGGCTTTTTGAGTGATGCGGGCAAGAGTTCCGCGCCAGCCCGCATGAATGGCGGCAACCGCGCGCTTTTTTGGATCGACAAGGAGTATCGGCACGCAGTCGGCGGTCTGGACGGCGAGGAGCATGCCGGGGCGGTCTGTGGAGGAGGCATCACCTTTGCAGACGCCGGCGGTTCGCTGAGGGAAAGCGCGAATCACGTCCGAATGGATTTGCTTTAGAGAAATGAGTTCGTGATCGGCGGCGCCGAGGGCGGATTGAAAGAGGCGGCGATTTTCGAGGACGTTTTCGCGGGTGTCCCATTCCATGAAACCGAGATTGAGGACTTTTTCGGATTCGAGGGGGCTTACGCCGCCGGGCCTTGTGCTGAAGCCGTGGACGAGCCAGGGGAGCTTTCGAAAAGGGGCGAGTTCGAGAATCTGAAGGCCGCGAGACTTGCGGAGTTTCCATGGGGAAGCGATGCGGAGACGCGGAGTTGCCGGGAGCGCGGGTTGACCTGCGCGACGCCGCTTCAATGAAGTTTTCCTGGTAGCCACAATCAGACCAGTATAATCGCAGCAGGATGAAGGGAAAAATCGCGGGAGCGGCGGTAAGGCAAAACCGGCCGCAAGGGTGAGCAAATGATCGTTGGCATGGGCATCGATGTGGCGGAAGTGCCGCGAATTCAGGCCGTGATTGAATCGCAGAGGGAGAGGTTTCTGCGACGGGTGTATACGCTGGATGAGGTGGCGTACTGCGAGCAGTTCAAGAACAAATATGAGCGGTATGCGGGGCGGTTTGCGGTAAAAGAGGCCGCAATGAAGGCGCTGGGAACGGGGTGGAGCCGAGGGGTGAGATGGGTAGACGTGGAAGTGGTGCGGCAGAGGGGCGGGCGGCCGAGCCTGGCGCTGAAGGGCGAGGCCAGGAAGATTGCCGATGCGATGGGGGTGAAGAATATCGCGGTGAGCATCACGCATACGTCACAGCAGGCGATCGCGCAGGTGATTTTTGAAAGCTAAGAAAAAGATTGACCACAGAGGGCACTGAGATTCCACAGAGTTCACAGAGAAGAACGGAAGTTGCCTGCCTGTTCGGTTTTCTAAACATTTTAGGTTGTGGTCCTTCGCCCACAAACGACGTGGGCTCCCTCCTGCGGCGGGCAGGCAGGATGACAAATTTCATATTTGAGCGTGCTCAGGTTCGCGACTTTGCGCACTTCGGGTGACGCTGAGTTGTGGTTACCACAGAAGTGCATTGGTGCAGTTATTTCACGAGGAGGAAGGGGCCGAGGGCGAGGGCGTCGATGCCGGCACAGTAGAAGCTGCGGACGCCGCCACGGGGGTCGGTGACGAGGGGCTCGCCAAAGAGATTGAAGGAGGTATTGACGAGAATGGGGGCCGGAGCGGATTCGCCGAATTTGTGGAGAAGTTTCCAGAAGAGAGGATTGGCTTGCTTATCGACGGTGTGAACTCTTACTTCCTTGCCGTGAAAAGCAAAACGCGCGAGGCTGGCGACAGGATTGGTGAGAGCGGCGAGCGAAGACATCGTCAAGCAATTGGGCGAGGCGTCGAAATACTCGGAAGCGCGTTCGGCGGGCACGGAGAGAGCGAACGGGTGAAACTCCTCCCGATGTTTTATGAATTGATTCACGTTTTCAATCACGTACTCGGAAAAGGGAGAGGCGAGGAGGCTGCGATTGCCGAGGGCGCGGTGACCGAACTCGGAGCGGCCCTGGCACCAGGCCACGATTTTATCGCGGTGCAGGAGGGACGCGGTTTCCTCGACGGTCTGGTCTTCGCCGGAGAGATAGCGATAGGCGATTTTGCAGTTATCGAGGACGGCTTTTATTTCCTGGGGGCTGGAGTGGACGCCGATGGCAAGGCTGGGAAGCGGGCCGCGTCCTGAGCGCCCGGTGATTTTCTTGCGCGAGAGATAGGCTGCGCCGAGCGCCGTGCCGGCATTCCCAGCCACTGGCTGAACGTAAACGTGATCGAAGGCGCCGCAAGTTTCGAGGGCTCGGACCAGCAGGACGTTGAGAAAAACTCCACCGGCGAGGACTAGGGATCGGGCGCCGGTGGATTGCTGGAAATTTGCGGCAAGCTGCAGAACAATCTCCTCCAAAAAATCCTGGGCGCTGCGGGCAAGATTGGCGCGAAGGGAGGGAGAAAGGGCGAGGTTGCGCGAGGAGAGGCCGAGTTCGCGATAGAACTGCGGGGAAAATACGCCGCGGCGGTCGGGGCCCGTGGCGAAGAAACGGCGATTCAGTGCGGGCAGGCCATTGGAGCGCCAGGAGAAGAGCTTGCGGAAAGCAGAGAGAAATTCCGGTTCGCCGTCCTTGCTGAGCCATTGGAGTTTGTGTTCATCGCGATTCGGGCGGAGACCCGCAAGTTCGGTGATGCGCGAGTAAAACCAGCCGAGGGAATCCGGAAAGCTCAGCGATTGCCGCAATTGGATTTCGTCGCCTTCGCCGAGGGCAACCAGACCGGATTGCGAGGAGGTTCCCTGATCGAGGGAGAGAATGAGCGCGGGATCAAATTCCGAGGTGTAGTAGGCACTGGCTGCGTGGCAGAGATGATGATCGAAATGGGATGGACGGGGACCACCGCGCAGAAGCCCGCGAAGTTGTTCTTGAGTGGCAGTGGGTGACCGGCGCGAAAGGCGGGAGGGCGAGTTCGAGGTTCGAGAAAGGCGTTCGGCGACGGCAATGGCTCGGCAATCGGAAAGCTGAAGCTGATTCTCCTTGAGGCAGCGGGCCAAGGCCAAGCGCGGAATTTCAAGAGTGTCTTCCAGGCGATTGAGCTTTTCTTCTTCGATGGCAAATAGAACCGAAGTCTCGTCGAGCAGTGCAACTGCGGAACCACGGCCCAGGGTGGAGATGCCGAGAATGTGCATGGGGGATCCTATGAGCAGGCTCCCGGGACTGCGAGAGTCAGAGATTCAACGGGCACGGCGAGAAGAAGCTTATCGTCGACTTGCGTGAGTGTGGCGTCAACGAATTGATTTTGGGGAAGAGCTACGGGCAAAAGTATCTGGAGATAATTTTCGGAGAGGGCTGGAGTCGAGAAGGGATCGTCGGTGGGATCGCGGCGCAGAGTGAGAACGCGCAAGATGCGGCCAATTTGCGCACGGCGAAACTCGGCAGATTTGGAATCGGCGAGAGAACGAAGCTCGCGAGCACGAGTCTTGATGACGTGGCCGGGCAACTGGCCGGGGAGCGAGGCGGCTTTAGTGCCGGGTCGCACGGAATACGAGAAAACGTGCAGGTAGGTGAAAGGGCGAGTCCGGATGAAGTCTAGTGTTCTGGCGTGGTCGGCGGCGGTTTCGCCGGGGAAACCGGTGATGACGTCTGCGCCGATGGCGGCGTTGGGCAAGCGATGGTGGATTAGTTCGACGCGGCGGGCGTAGTGCTCGGCGCGATACCAGCGATGCATGACCGCGAGGATGCGGTCGGAGGCCGATTGCAGGGGCATATGAAAATGCGGGGCGATGCGATCGTTGGACGCGAAGAAGTCGATGAGATCCTGGGTAACATCGAGCGGCTCGATGGAGCTGATGCGGAGGCGCTGGACGGACGTTTCGTCGAGGATGCGACGGAGCAGGTCGAGGAATTCTACGCGCGGCGTGAGGTCGCGGCCGTAGGTGCCGAGGTTGATGCCGCTGAGAACGATTTCGCGGAATCCGGAACCGGCGAGACGCTCGATTTCGGAGATTACGGTTTGCGGAGGCAGGCTGCGCGATTTGCCGCGGACGAAAGGGATTACGCAGAATGAGCAGCGGGAGTTGCAGCCGTCCTGAATCTTCAGCGTGGGGCGCGTGTGATTCCCTTCCCCGCCAAGGACCGGAGCGACGAGGACATCGGTGAGTTCAAAGATATTTCCGATGAGGATGGGGGCTGGGTTGAGTGGGAAAGCTTCCCTGGCGGATCGGACGGGTGGAGCCCTTCGGTCAGACTCAGGGCAAGCAAGCTCCACCCCTACAATTTGGTTTTCGGGAACGGGCTGGTTAGGAACCATAGAAATGGAATGGAGAAGCCTGGGGATTTGGGGCTTGTGGGAATTGCCGACGACGAAGGAAACGCCGGGGAGGGCAGCGATTTCTTCGGGCGCACGCTGCGCATAACAACCGGTAACGAGGATGCGCGTGGTCGGGTTGGCGGCGTGGATTTTGCGAATCGCGTCACGTGCCTGAGTGTCGGCGGCGGCAGTGACCGTGCAGGTGTTGAGAACTACTACGTCGGCCGTGGAAGCGGCGGCGGCGGGAGAGAAGCCCTGTTCGCGAAGCTGGCGCTCGATAGCCGCGCCGTCGGCCTGCGTGGCGCGACAGCCGAATTGTTCGACAAAAAAGGTGCTCATCGGAGAAAGACGCCAGAGTTCTATTTAAGCATACGAGGGCACGGGGACACAGAGACTTGCGGGAGAAGCGCTTTACGGCAGGGTAAGGGGCCTATACAATTTTAGGCTTCCATGACCCACACGCGAAGAAGCCCGTCCCAACTGGATGATCCGAAAGTTTCCGTGGTGATTCCGGTTTACAACGAAAAAAATACCATTTGCGAAATCCTGCGCCGCGTGGAAGAAGCGGACATGCGGAAGGAAATCGTGGTGGTGGACGATTGCTCGAAGGATGGAACGCGAGAGATTCTGCAGGGACTGGCAGAGAGGCAGGGCCGTGGAGAGAGCCAGGCGCCCGGCACCGATGGTGAAGACCCAGTCGAATTGAGGAACATCCGCTTCATTTTTCAAGGGCAGAATCAGGGGAAAGGTGCGGCGTTGCGGCGGGGCTTTGCGGTGGCAACAGGAGACATCGTGCTGGTGCAGGATGCGGACCTGGAATACGACCCGCGGGACTATCCCAAGCTACTGGAGCCGATCGTGGAAGGGCGGGCGGATGTGGTGTACGGATCGCGGTTTCTGGGCGGGCCGCAGCGCGTGCATTATTTCTGGCACTACGTGGCCAACAAGGCTTTGACGCTGCTTTCGGATATTTTCACCAACCTGAAGCTGACGGATATGGAGACGTGCTACAAGGTGTTCCGGCGCGAGGTGCTGAAGGATATTCAGCTGAAGTCGAACCGGTTTGGATTCGAACCGGAGATTACCGCGAAGATTGCCAAGGGTAAGTGGCGAATTTATGAAGTGCCGATCAGCTATGCCGGTCGGACGTATGAAGAGGGAAAGAAAATCACGTGGAAAGATGGCGTGCAAGCGTTGTGGTGCATCATTCGATTTAAATTCAGCGACTAGAGGCCCGCGCAACCGTTAGCTGACAGCCTTTAGCTTTTCGAGAGATCATCCGGTTGCCGTTTCACTGCGAGACCTCAAAACTGTTTTACCGAACGAGTTCCGAAAAAAGAGACAAGTACACCCTAGAGAATTCATTCGGAGCAGATCAATATATGCCTGCCTCGGATCTCCGTCGCAACTAGTACGGGAACGCGGGGCCACCTGAAGGTGGCCGCTACACGCGCACGACTAGGCCTGGGAGAGGCGGCGCTGAAAGGTCAGCAGGATAAGATCAGCGCGGCGGCGGACGCCGAACTTGTTGAGCAAGTTCGAGACGTGGAACTTGACGGTGCGCTCAGCGATATTGAGTTTGCTGGCGATTTCCTTGTTGGAAAGATTCTCGAGAAGCGAGTCGAGAACTTCCTGTTCGCGGCGGCTGAGGTTGGTGACCGAGTCGGTCTTCAGGCGACGCCCCTGGCTGGTGAGAATAGAGTCGACGAAGCCGGAGAGAACCGAACGCGGCACCCAGAAGCCGCCCTGCGAAACGAGAGGCAGGGCGCGGGAAAGCTGGTCGCGCGCTTCCGCGTAGGTGAGGATGCCCTTCACACCGAGGCGGAGAAGCGAAAAGCAGTTGGCTTCATTGATTGCGTCCCCCACGACAATGAGACGTGCGTCAACGTGGCGCTCCAAAATATTTGTGAGCAGCGCGCCGGTGGCCTGGCGAGCGGCATGCGCATCAACGACGTAAACCTGAGCGATGGGAGGCTCAAAGTTGCGCAAGTCGGGAGCCAGGGTGGATTCGAGTTGTTTGGCGATGACCTTGAACTGGGAAGCCTTGCCCAGAAGCCGCTCAAACTCCGTGAGCACCAGTGGGTGAGGCGAGAGCAGACAGACGGTTAGTTTGGAAGCCATATGTTTCGTAGCCACTGTCCTTGAGGGTAGAGAAAGCCAGGCCAAGGGGCAAGGACCTTTCGGACAGATGTTCACGAACTGTTACTGACAGATAAGACGTGTTTTCAGAGGGTTGTGGAAGAGGGCCAGCTGGAAGGGAGGGGGTCGCTTCGCCGGGCAAAGACACGTAAAATGGAGAGATACCCTTGGGCCAGAAAAGCGGCCGACAGGTGTCTACTGAAGAGGAATCGAGTGCGAGACCTGAAACAGTCGGAAAAGGCGCTGAGAGAGTTGCTGGCGGAACGCATCCTGGTGCTGGATGGCGCGATGGGTACGATGCTGCAGCAACGGGACTTAACGGCCGCCGATTTCGGGGGGCCTGCGCTTGAAGGCTGCAACGAGAATCTGGTGCGAACTCGGCCCGACGTGGTGCTGGACATCCACCGGAAGTATTTTGAGGCTGGGGCCGACATAGTTGAGACGAACAGCTTTGGAGGGACGCCACTGGTTCTGGCGGAGTATGGGTTGCAGGCGGACGCTCTGGAGCTGAATAAGCGGTCGGCGACACTGGCCAGGCAGGCGGCGGAAGAGTATTCCACCCCGGGCAGGCCGCGGTTTGTTGCTGGGTCGATGGGGCCGACGACGAAGGCGATTACGGTGACCGGCGGGGTCACGTTCGAGGGGCTGCAAGCTTCTTACTATGTGCAGGCGAAAGGGCTGATCGAGGGCGGGAGCGACCTGCTGCTGGTGGAAACCTGCCAGGACACTCGAAATATCAAGGCGGCGATCCTGGCGATGCAAAAACTCTCCAGGGAAATCGGGATGAGAGTTCCCTTCCTCGTTTCCGTGACGATCGAGCCGATAGGGTCGATGCTGGCAGGACAGACGGTGGAGGCAATGTGGGCGTCGCTGCGGCACGCACACCCGCTGGCGTTTGGGATGAACTGCGCCACGGGGCCGGAGTTCATGACCGACCATATCCGAACGCTAAGCACGATCAGCGGGGAATTTGTGTCGTGCTACCCGAATGCCGGTTTGCCGGACGAAGAAGGCAAGTATCTGGAAACGCCGACTTCGCTAGCGACACAGCTTGAGAAATTTGTGAACCACGGCTGGCTGAATCTGGTCGGCGGGTGCTGCGGCACGACAGAGAAGCACATCCGGGCCATCGCGCAAATGGTGGATGGAAAGAAGCCGCGGGTACGGCCAGCGGAAGCGCACCGGGCGGTGTACTCGGGAATTGAAACGATTGAGGCCGATGACTCGACGCGGCCGCTGCTGGTGGGCGAGCGGACGAACGTTATTGGCTCGCGGCTGTTCAAGAACCTGGTGGCGGATGAGAAATGGGAAGAGGCAACGGAAATCGCGCGGAGGCAGGTGAAAGGCGGAGCGCACATCGTGGATGTGTGCCTGCAAAGCACGGAGCGCGATGAGAAGAAGGACATCGAGCCGTTCTACGAAAAACTGATCCGGAAGATCAAAGCGCCGGTGATGATTGACACGACGGATCCGACGGCCGTGGAGCTGGCGCTGACGTATTGCCAGGGGAAAGCGATCATCAATTCCATCAACCTGGAAGATGGGGAAGAGAAATTCGAGAAGGTGGTGCCGATCGCGCACGATTTCGGCGCAGCGATTGTGGTGGGTTGCATTGACGAGGATCCGGTGCAAGCGCAGGCGTTCACGCGCGAGAGGAAGCTCGAGATCGCCAGGCGGTCGTATGAGCTGTTGACGACGAAATACGGGATGGCACCGGAAGATATTATTTTTGACCCGCTGGTTTTTCCGTGCGCTACGGGAGACGAGAACTATATTGGCGGCGCGGTGGAAACGATGGAAGGAATCCGGCTGATCAGGGAGGCGCTGCCGGACACCCGGACGATTCTGGGGATTTCGAACGTGTCGTTCGGGCTGCCTGCGGGCGCGCGCGAAGTGGTGAACTCTGTCTTTTTGTACTACTGCACGAAGGCCGGGCTGGATCTGGCGATCGTGAATGCGGAGAAGTTGGAGCGCTTCGCTTCGATTCCAGAGCATGAACGGCGGCTGGCGGAGGATCTGCTGTTTCAGCACAAGCCGAGAGAGCTGGCTGCGGACCATCCGCGCGCCGAACTTTTGCATGATGTGCCCGCGGATTGGCGGAAACAGAGCAAGGAACAGAAGGCGGCGATCAATCAGTATCATATTGCGGCAATTGCCGAGCACTTCCGTACGGCGAAGAAGAAGGAAAAAGCGACGGGAGAGGAATTGCCACTGGATGAGCGGCTGGGCAATTACATCATTCAGGGGACGCGGGATGGCCTGATTGCGGACCTGGAGCGCAAGCGGGCGGAGGGAGTGCCGCCGCTGGACATCATCAACGGCCCACTGATGACTGGAATGGCGGAAGTGGGGAGACTATTCAACGCTAACGAATTGATTGTGGCAGAGGTGCTGCAGTCCGCAGAGGCGATGAAGGCGGCCGTGAGCCATCTGGAACAGTTCATGGAGAAGGCAGACACGGCAAAGCGTGGCAAAGTGGTGCTGGCAACCGTGAAGGGCGACGTGCACGACATCGGGAAAAACCTGGTGGAAATTATTTTGAAGAACAACGGGTTCGACGTGGTGAACCTGGGGATCAAGGTGCCGCCGGAGGAATTGATCCGGGCGTTCCAGACACATAAGCCGGATGCGATCGGGCTTTCCGGGCTACTGGTGAAGAGCGCGCAGCAGATGATTACGACCGCGAGCGACTTGAGGGATGCCGGGATCAATGTGCCGTTGCTGGTGGGCGGCGCGGCGCTGAGCGCAAGATTCACGGAACAGAAGATCGCGCCGAGCTACCAGAGCGCGGTGTGTTATGCCAAGGATGCGATGACGGGCTTGCGGCTGATGAACGAACTGATGGATCCGGCGACGCGCGCGCGAGTAATCAGCGAACACACGAATTCCGGCAACGGCATTAGTGTGGCCACCACGGTGAAGATCGTGGAGAAGCCGGCGGTCAAACATTCGCCGAAGGTGCGGAGGGATTTACCGATTCCGGAAGTAGCTACGCTGGAGCACAAGGTGCGGCTGGTGCCGGATTTGCGCGATCTGTGGAACTACATCAATCCGTTCATGCTGTACGGGCGGCACATGGGCTACCGGGGAGATTTCGAAAAGCATCTGGTGGCACGTGAAGCAAAAGCGGTGGAGTTATACAACGAGATGGAAGAGGTAAAGAACGAAGCCGCGGGATTCATGAAGGTGCGCGCGGTGTGGCAATTTTTTGAAGCGGAAGCGGAGGGCGAGGCGTTGCATTTGTATACACCCGGTGCAAACGAGCCACTGCAGACCTGGAAGTTCAAGCGGCAAAAAACCGGCGATCAACTCTGTCTGAGCGATTACGTGCTGGATCCCAAAGACGGAAAACGAGACCACGTGGCCGTGTTCGTAGTGACGGCTGGCGAGGGAATCCGCGAACGGGCGGAGAAGGCGAAGCACGACGGATACTACTTCAAGTCACATGGATTGCAGGCGCTGGCGATTGAAAGCGCGGAGGCTTGCGCGGAATGGCTGCACCGGAGAATCCGCGAGGATTGGGGCTTCCCGGACCCGCCGGAGTTGACGATGGCGCAGCGATTCACTTCCCGGTATCGCGGGAAGAGATACAGCTTTGGGTATCCCGCGTGTCCTGACCTGGAAGATCAAGCGAGCATCTGGAAGTTTCTGCGGCCTGAGGAGATCGGAGTGCAACTCACCGAGGGGTTCATGATGGATCCGGAAGCGAGTGTGAGTGCGCTGGCATTTCACCACCCGGATTGCACGTACTTCAGCGTTGGAGAGAGCGCGGACGGAGTCTGAAATCTCCTGTTACCTGGCGATGGAATATCGCGGGATCGGAAAACAAATCCGAGCGGTAATTCTGCAACGAAAAGACGATATCGGCTCACAAGTCGGGTATACTTGCGCGAATTTGGGATGCACAAGCGGTCGGCTGGAAATGAAATGAACGGGGCGTGACCTGACGTCAAGGAAAACGGATGAACCCAGGCTCTCCGCAGTTATCCATCGTGATTCCGTCCTTTAATGAAGAGAAGCGCCTGCCGGCGACTCTCGAACGAATCGCCAGCTATATAAATGCGTCCGGTAGAACGACGGAAGTGATCGTGGTGGACGATGGTTCGTCGGATGGCACCGCGCGTGTAGCCGAATCGTTCCGCGGGAAAATTGAGGATATTCGGGTGGTCTCGAACGGGCAGAACCGGGGGAAGGGGTACAGCGTTCGCCATGGATCGTTGGAAGCGCGTGGCGAGATTGTTCTGTTTACGGATGCGGATCTTTCGGCCCCCATCGAAGAAGCGGACAAACTGCTCGCAAAGCTGGATGAGTATGACGTGGCGATCGGTTCGCGCGCGGTGAATCGAGCGTTGATCGAGGTTCACGAGTCCCGGTTTCGTGAACTTGCGGGAATCATCTTTAACGGGATAGTGCGAGTGATCCTGCGATTGCCATTCGTGGACACGCAATGCGGGTTTAAAGCGTTCCGGCGAGAAAAGTGCAGAATCATTTTCGAGCAACAGACCATCGAACGGTTCGGGTTTGATCCGGAACTTCTCTATCTTGCACGACACAACGGCCTGCGGACCGCGGAGGTGGCGGTTCGCTGGGCGCACTCGCCGGCGACCAAGGTGAATATGTGGCGAGACAGCGTGCAAATGTTTCTGGACGTGCTGATTATCCGGTGGAACGCGTTGCGCGGGCGCTACCGGGCAGCTCGAAGGTGAGCTCCAACGGAATTCTCCAGGAAAGCGGCGGCAGTTCCCTTCCCCTGCGGCGCGAGCTCTCTCAACTCCCGGCGCGATTTCTCATCAGTGTCGGATGTATGATGGAAGGATGTAGCAGGCCGAAACGAAGTCCGGGGGACGCCTTTGGTGAGCAAAAATCAGAAGATTCTTGTGACAGGTGCGGGCGGATTCATTGGAGGCGCGCTGATTTCGATTCTGCGCAAGCAGGGGTACCGGGATTTGCGTGGGGTTGATGTCAAGCCATTCGATCAGTGGTACCAGCGGTTTGAGGACGTTGAAAATCTTTCGATCGACTTGAATCTCAAAGAGAACTGCGAACGAGCTGCCGAAGGCGCCGCCGATATCTACAACTTGGCCGCCAACATGGGCGGGATGGGTTTCATCGAAGCCAACAAAGCTCTCTGCATGTTATCCGTTTTGATCAATACACACATGCTGCAAGCAGCAGTGAAGCACGGGGCAAAGCGCTTCTTCTACGCTTCATCGGCCTGTGTGTACAACGGAGACAAGCAAAAAGCTTTCGAGGCCCCCTCTCTGAAAGAGGAGGACGCTTACCCGGCACTCGCGGAAGACGGTTATGGCTGGGAAAAGCTGTTTTCCGAGCGGATGTGCCGACATTTCCGGGAGGATTTCAGGCTCTACACGCGAGTGGCGCGTTTTCACAATGTTTACGGGCCGTGGGGAACGTGGTTTGGAGGCCGCGAAAAGGCGCCCGCGGCGATCTGCAGAAAGGTGATCGAGGCGAAGATTTCCGGGAAACATGAGATTGAAATCTGGGGGAGCGGGAACCAGACGCGGAGTTTCATGTTCATCGACGACTGCACCGAAGGCATTCAGAAAATCATGAGTTCCGAAATTCTGGAGCCGATCAACCTGGGATCGAGCGAGGCCGTAACGATCAATCAACTTGTGGATATCACGGAATCGATTGCTGGAATCAAACTTAAGCGAAACTACGACTTAAGCGCCCCGAAGGGCGTCAACGGAAGGAACAGCGACAATACGTTGATCAAAAAATATCTAGGCTGGGAACCCAGCACACCGCTTCGAATCGGAATGGAAAAAACATACCGCTGGATCTATGACCAGTACATGGCTCGGGAACGTGGCGAAGCGGGTGTGGTTCGCGAATCGTCCGCTTCGCGCTAAGTCCGGAATGCTGATCCGCTCGATCCGGTGCATTTGCACTAGTTTCGTTAAAGAGTCCTTTCGAAGCTGTAGGAGGAATCTCATTGCATATTTCTACTTGTGAGGCTCTAACCAGTTCGGGGTTTAGTCCAGCAGATGCGGAGCAGTTTAGCTCACAACCTTGAGCTGTGAAACCGGGTCCCGTATCAGAGGGCAACAGCTGAATCCCCCTGACGAGATTACCAAAGCGTCTGAACCTGTTTGCAATCGCGAATTTTCGCATCTTTGGTAACCAGAATCATGCCGTCGGCCAAGGCCGTTGCCCCGATTATGCGGTCACACGGGTCGCCCGAATAGTTCGGCTGAAACTGGTTGGCCAACGCAGCAACCTTTGCGGTGATGGGGTGTACGGAAACACGCGACGAAACCTCGTCGAGGTATGCTTCCACAGTTCCGGTTACCTGCAAGCGGCCATGACTCGCGAGCCAGGCCAACTCCCAGAGAGTAATCGCGGAGATGGCTATTCCGCCACCTCGACCGGCTCTTCTGATGGCGGAGCTGGCGTGCTTAGAGAGTCTTGTTGGTTCAGTGGTGAGCCATACTAGGACGTGGTGTCGAGCAGGATCACTTGGTCGTGGCTTCCCATTCAACGGGAATTGGAGACTCAATATCTCCGACGATTTTGACTTTTCCCGCCATGAATCCGAAGATGTCATCCTTGTCCGACGGAACTGGCACGAGCTTGACGACTGGCGTTCCGCGCTTGGTTACGATGACGGGCTCGCCCGTCGCTTGAACCCTTTTCATGACGGCGAGACAGCGCGCCTTGAAGGTGCCGGCTGGTATTTGCTTCATTTGTGATTTCGATACTCTGACTTGGCCCCGTTCGATACTTTGATTTGGCCCCACCTTACTGAAACCAGATACCGTGTACTCCGCTTCGGGCTCAGTCGCCCAAGGGGAGGC
>JGI12635J15846_10003845_pt1 | contig 13023 bp, 11 predicted proteins | sample BlaSpr_A8_OM2_M2_FD_15846 | JGI IMG/M metagenome (IMG submission 15846) | reverse complement strand
AGAGAGTGGGATTCGAACCCACGTTACCCTTTCGAGTAAACACGCTTTCCAAGCGTGCGCCTTCAGCCACTCGGCCATCTCTCCGTGTTTTGCTTCCGGTTTGCCTTCGAATTATTGTACACAGGCTTGGGAGGAATCTGTGCACATGCCACGATAGACAAGTATATTGTGGCTAAACATCGACGGTATCCGGCTATTGTGGGACGCTCCTCAAGCTCGATTCACCGCGCGCCAATTTCGCTGCAGGCGTGTCATGTCCCCAACTGGCGAGCGTTAGGCCCGAACTTTGATGATTCACAGTTTCTCCAAATTTCTCAGCTTTCCTCCGGCTTATGCAGTTGCTGCGCAAGGTAGTTTTCGTGGATCATCGAGCAGATTTTTTCCATTGGGATTGAACTTGAGCGCGCGCTCCGTCCCAATGACGATGAGCCCGGCAATTGTTCTGCCAGGGAATTGTTCTCTAGAAGATGGTTACGAGCGGGACCCTGAAGCAGACGCTGCGGCTGCGGCCTCGGGAGCTTCTGGAGCGGCAAGGTTTCCATTGGCGCGCTGACCATTCAGCGGCTGACCATTCACTGGTTGAGCGTCGACTGCTGGCTGACCGTTGACCGGTTGACCAGATTGAGCGGGCTTTGCTGGAGCCGCCATCGCGCCATCAAGCACGCGGTGATTGAGGCAGAAGAGAGCTAGCTCCAGACGATCCGCTACTCCAAGTTTGTCATAAACCTTGCGCAGATAATTTTTGACCACTTGCTCCGTCGTGCCTACGCGAAGGGCAATTTCCTTGTTCTTCATGCCTTGTGTGACGCAGGAAACAATGAGCGACTCTTTCGGTGTGAGCGAAACTTTGGGACGCGAACCCGAGGGGCGCAAGCCTTGCGTGCGATACGCCTGCATCACCCACGCGATGGCTCGGCTTTCGAGCCAGGGTTCGTTCTGAGCAACTTTGCGCAGACACTCGACTAGCAGTTCCGGTTCAATCTCGCGCGATACGATACCGTGAGCTCCGCGACGGAAGAGTTCGAGCGTCAAGTCCTGATCGGGTTCCTGGAGAACAACTACTAAATGGCAGGTAGCGCTTTGCCGCAAAAGATCGGCGACGGCGTCTGATGGATTGGGTGCCAGGGCGGCCTCGAAGATCACAACATCGGCGGAGAATTTGTGAACAGCGGCAACCGTCTGATCGAGGCTTTCTGCCTGGCCGACGACGCGAATGTCATCTTCGAGCGCGAAAATTTTGCGCAGGCCCGCACGGAAAATGGCTTGGCTGTCCGCAACAATTACGCGGATCGTGCCCTTGCCGTCTTCTGGCTGAAGAATATCTTCTGGCTCAAGATTTACCGATGCGGTGCCCATCCATCCTCTTTCCCTTGCACTTGCCCTGCTCTACTGTTGCACTCGCGGGACTGGCTGCCCGCTTAACCTTTTTTGGGGCGCATCTACCTGCGCTCGAAACGATACTCGTCAATCACCACTCCGACGCCGCGACGTCCGCCGTCTTCAAAACTGCGCACCACTCGCCCGCGGCAGTCAACCTGAACATCAGCCTGTGCGCCGACCACATCGGCGGGCAGAGAGAGCGTGAAATCGACAGAGGAACCGACGGGCACATCGGCATCCATGCGAAACAGAACGCCGTTGGCCGAAATATTTTCGGTTTCTATTGTCTCTGCGGATTTTTCCGAACCCGCTCCATCCAACTGACTTCCTGACGACTTCAAGGCCACCGGCAACTTGATGGGAAAGCGTGGCGCGGCTTGAACGTCCGTGTAACCCCGGCGATTCTTGCTGACCTCAGCAACGATTCCTTTGGCGGTTTCAGACACGTTAGCGACGACCTTCCTTCCAGTTCGTACCGTGCACCGCTCCCATTGAGAAAGTGCACATTTCAGGGCGAGATTACACCCCAGCATCTGCAATGCAAAGTTACGGAAGTCATGGAACAAGGGCGTGGAAGTGCCGGTAGTACAGGGACTTAGGGGCGTAGCGATGGAATCTAAGTTTTTGCGTGGGGTTGTTAAATTCCGATTAGCCGTTTCCGACCCGGCGCTCGTGCCACTCCTGAGCCGTGATCTCCCAGAACTCTGCTGGCAAACGTCCAGAAACGAAGTCCCGCTCATCCGTGGTTACGATGCGCATCCCCTGTTGTAGAGAAATGCGGCGCGATGGCTCGTTGGCAATCGCTTTGGCAATTCGAAGAACCGGAAACTTCAGAACGTCAAACCAGTAGTCGGTGACTGGGCTGCAGGCTTCACTCATAAAACCCTGTCTTTGCCACGGCAGGGCAAGCCAAAATCCGCGATTGTGATTTTCCGCTCTTCTCAAACTGATTGTGCCGATGACGCGCGAAGGATCGCTCTTCGGCCTCAAGGTCCAGTGCCATTCGTCTCCACGTTCGATCGCAGGCAGAGCAATGTCGCGGCAATAGGTCAGTGCGCCGTCTGGTGGGTATGGCCAAGGTATGCGGCCGGCAAGATACCTTATGAGTTCCCAGTGAGGAAAAATAATTTGAATTTGTTCGGCATCAGCGAGTTCGAGCGGACGCAAACACAGCCGTCTCGTTTCGAGTACAGGTGTCATATATAGAAGACACGATGCTTAGCGCCGGTGCCCAAGCACGCCTCAGAATTTCGTCACTTCCGTGAAGTTGAATTCCTTCACCTTCATTGCCGGCACCACCATATCAAACGATTCCTCTCCACTGGCGCGCACTGGGACGCTCATTGCCTCAACATTCGACAGCATCGAGATCAGGCTCTGGTTGAATCGGAAGTTACGGATGCCGCTCTGTATTTTTCCGTTTTCCACCAAAAAGGTTCCATCGCGGGTCATTCCGGTTACGATTTTTTCGTAAGGATCGACTTCGCGGATGTACCAGAGGCGGGTGATGAATACGCCGCGCTCGGTCGAGGCAATCATTTGCTCGAGGCTCTGCGGCTTTGCGGTCGCGCTGAAAACCACATTTGACGGCATCTCGCCAGCTTCGTTCGGCAACGGAAAGCCATGGCCGGTAGGTGCGATGGGACCGACTTTCGCGGCGAACTCCGAAGTCTTCATTTTTTTTGCGGTCGCTCGCGCATATACAACCTGCTTCACCACGCCGTTCTCGACGAGTTGCACTTGCTGCCGCCGCATTCCTTCGCCGTCGAAGGGCGAACCCGATTGGAGGGGATGGGCTACGTCATCGCTGATGGAGATGTTCTCGCCAAACAGTTTTGTGCCGATGCGATCGTTGAGAAATGATCGTTGGTCGAGAATAGCGACACCGCTAAAGTCCCAGAACATAAAGCCAACGATGTCGAGGACAGCGGCGGGTTCGAGAATCACGGTGTACTTCCCCGGCGCGAGTTCCCGCGGATGGGCCGACTGGACGGCCTTTTGCGCGGCCGCGTCAGCTAGCTGCGCCGGATCGAGATTGCGAACATCTGGAGAGTTTGATTTTTGCCAGCCAGAGGAATCGTCGGCTAGCATGGTGATGGAAGTTTCCGCGGCCGTTTGCTGATGCCATTTCGCTAAACCACGGGAGTTGAATATCCCCTCGCGAGAATCCGAAGTGGAGTAGATGCCCGCGGTTGTGAGTTTATTTGTGTCCGCCACCGAAACAATGCGCTTGACCACATCGGCGCGGTCGCGTGGAGTGATGGCCGCCGTCTCTTCGAAAAATCGGGTTGGCAAAATATTCTTACCGGACTGTCCTGCATTCGCTTCTTCGGCGGTCGGCATCGGCATCAGGTCAGGATCCTGTGCCTGGACTTTAGCGAGACTTTCAGAAGCTGTTACCGCTCGCTGCAAACTTGCATCGTCGAATTGATTAGCGGTGGCGCGAGCTGACCGTCCGCCAAAGTTTGTCCGAATCGAAACTACCGAGTTCTCTTCCTCGACATTCTGATGAATTGTGTTGTTGGCGAAGCGGGTGAGGGCAAAGCGGGAGCCGGTGAAGATCGCCTCCACCTCGTCAGCGGACGACAGGCGGCGAATGCGATCGAAAATGTCAGCGGCTTTTTCTTTGGTCAACATCTCTAATTTTCCGTAGAGACGCGGCTTGCCGCGTCTCCCCTAAGCCGCCGAGACGGGGCGAGCCCCGTCTCTACAGAGGATTTCCTTAACTTCCTTGATAGGCTGAGCCTACGCGAATATTGCGGAAGCGCGCCGGGCTTGCGCCGTGTCCAGTCCCGACGACTTGTTGCGGTTGTCCCTTGCCGCAATTTGGAGTTCCCCAAAGCGTCCACTCATCGCGGGAGCAGATCGCGTCCATTGAATTCCAGAACTCGGTGGTGATTCCTGAATACGATGGATTCTTCAGCATGCGGACGCGTTTGCCATGTTTGATTTCCCACGCGATCTCGCATCCGAATTGAAAGTTGTAGCGCTTGTCGTCAATCGACCAGGATTTATTCGTCTGCATGTAAATACCATCGTCGGTTGAGGCGATGAGCTGTTCCAGAGTTAGCGGTTTATCTCCCGGCAAGATGCTGATGTTAGTCATGCGAATCATGGGAAGCCGGTTCCAGCCTTCAGCACGCAGTGTTCCTCCCGATCGCTTTAGTCCGATGGTGTGCGCGGTTTCGCGTGAACTCAGATAGCCGGTGAAGCGTCCATTGGTAATAATCGGAGTCGATTGCGCGGCAACGCCTTCGTCGTCGTAGGCAAATGTTCCGAGGCCGGGGCCGTGTTCCTGACGAGCGTCCGCTACGACGTTGACTAGGTCACTGCCGTAACGCAGCTTGCCCAGTTTTTCGAGAGTCAGAAACGAAGTGCCCGCAAAATTTGCTTCCATCCCCAGCACCCGATCGAGTTCGATGGGATGGCCGACGGATTCGTGAATCTGCAAACCCAATTGCGAGCCATCGAGAATAATTGTGTGCGTGCCTTCAGGGCATTGGTCGGCGTTATGAAGCGCCACCGCCTCTTCTCCGATGCGGCGGGCGTTTTCCGCTAATTTCATTTCGTTGATCAATTCGTAGCCGCGGTTTTGCCATTGTCCGCCAAAGGAATTTGGATATGACCGCTTCTGAATTTCGGAGCCGGCGAAGGCGTACGCCGTGTAGCCAGCGCCTGTGGAATATTTTGTCTGGTGAATGTCGGCGCCTTCGGAGGACAGGAACCACGATTCATCGCGTTGAAAATTCATGCCGGTCTCGGCGAGGGTAACGCCCGGGTTGGCACGCATCTCCGCGTCAACTTTCAGCAGCAGATCGATATTCTGCTCGACCGACGTGGTAAACGGATCAACTTTGTATGGCGTTGTCCATTCGGCTACTGCTGCAGGTTCTGAAGCGAGTTGAATATTTTCTTTTTTCACGCGCGCGGATGCTTTTGCTATTTCGAGCGCGCGCCGGGCTGCGGCTTCTACCGCGCCTCGGCCTAAATCGGCGGTTGCAGCAAATCCCCACGCGCCGTCCGCGATGACGCGTATGCCGATACCGAACGATTCGGATTCCGAGGCATGCCCAACACGTCCATTCTTAGTGGACAAGGCACGGCTGCGAATCGATACCACGCGCGCGTCGGCGTACGAAACTTCGTGGCCGGATGCGGCTTCCAGAGCCAGTTGTGCGACAGACTTCATTTCAGAAATTAAACGTCAGGATTAAATTATCACGAGACAGGAGTGAAAGCAGTGGATTGCTATTGTGTTCTTAGCATCCGTTGCGAGCGATCGGCAAAGCGAAGGTCAGTGCATTCCCGGCGCGGCGACCGCCAGTGGTGCCTTTTTACGGCTTACATCAACGATGAAACGACCGGCCTGCAGATCATCTGCGCCCTCATCTTTATCTTTATCTTTATCTTTGACTTTGCCAGCAGCTTTGCCCGGAGTGTCAGAGCCGCCGCCGTCGGTCCACATGCTGCTCACCTCGACCTTGCTTGCGGCTGACGCCACCTTTGTCGGCTGCCGTCGTTGTTTGTCGACGTAGGCTTTTATCACCTGCGTGGCGAGACGCGCCGCCAACTTGCCGTGCTCGCCGCCTTCGAATAAAACGCAGACGACAATGTCAGGATTGCGGCGTGGCGTGAAACCGACGAACCATCCGTTCTGCGCGAAGTCGGCGTTATTCTGATGCTTGGCGCGCATAGCCAACGAAACGATTTGCGCCGAGCCAGTTTTGCCAGCAATGTCGATGCCTGGAATGTGCGCCGACGGGGCGGTACCTTCCGGCAAGAGCACGCGGCTCATCGCATCCGTAATCGTGTTCCACCCGTTGGGATCGACCGGAATATTTTTAACTTCCGTATAGTTCGTGGCCTCGACATAACCCGATGGCAGGTTGGAGGGATTGATGACATGTGGGACCACCATGCGGCCATCCATGGAGATCGCGCCGATGGCACGCATTAATTGAACCGGAGTAATGGCGATTGCGCCCTGGCCGATGCCAACTGAAATCGTCTCACCGGCAAACCATTTCTGCTTGAAATTGCGAATTTTCCACTCTTCCGAAGGCATGACGCCGCTGACTTCGTTCGGCAGATCGATGCCGGTCTTCTGCCCTAATCCAAAAGCGGTTGCGTATTTTGCAATGCGATCGATGCCCAGTTTTTCTGCCAGCGTGTAAAAGAAAACATCGCACGATTGATAGATCGCCTTCGTGAGATCGACTTCGCCATGTCCAGTTTTCACCCAGCATCCAAAACGGCGGCCATAGAAAGTGGCTCCTCCGTTGCAATGCACATTGAGGGTCTGGGCAATGCCTTCCTGCCACCCGGCAGTCGCCATAAGAATTTTGAAGGTGGAGCCGGGCGCGAGCTGCGCCTGAATCGCTTTGTTGAGCAGCGGCTTATCGGGATCGTTGGCTAATTTGTTCCACTCATCGCGCGAAATCCTGACTGTGAAGTCGTTGGGATTGAAGGTTGGACGGCTGACCATGGCGAGGATTTCGCCAGTGTGGGGATCCATGGCTACGATAGCGCCGTTCTTGCCTTCAATCGCCTGCTCGGCCGCGATCTGCAAATCGATATCCAGAGTCAGCTTCAACTGCTTGCCTGGCTCCGCGGGAGTTTCGTCGAGCCGGCTCACTTCCCTGCCGCGGCTGTTCACAATTGCCCGGCGCGATCCGTTTTTGCCCATCAAAATGCTGTTGTACTGCTTTTCAACGCCGCTCACACCGACGACATCGCCGGGATTATAAAGCTCGAACTGCGGTTGATTGAGCATGTCTTCGCTGACTTCACCAACATAGCCGATGAGATGAGCCATGAAACCCTTGCGCGGGTAAAGACGGCGGTGCGCCATGATGGTTTCAAGTTCAGGAAGTTCGTTCTTGTGCGCCTCGATGAATGAGAGTTCGTCCGGAGTGATGTCTTCTTTCAAAAAAATTGGCTGGTACTGCGGCATGGCGGCGAAACGGCGAATGCGAAGGCGCACGTCGTCGGGATTCAAGTGCAATCCTTTGGCAATTACCTCAGCGTCCGCATTAAGATCACGCGCAGAATCGCGCAACAGCAGAGCGGAAAAAGACGGGTAGTTGTCGACTATAACTCGGCCTTCGCGGTCGAGAATTTTGCCGCGCGGAGCCAGAATAGGCACATTCCGGACGCGATTCTTTTCCGCCAGCAAAGCGTACTCATCGCTATGCATCACCTGCAGCCGCCATAATCCGTAGGCGAGAAGCAGGAAGATAAATAGCACGACGTACTGCACGACAGTAAGCCGAAGGGCGGAAACTTTTTCTTCGCGGCCAAACATTAATTCTTAATTCCTGAATTCTTAGTGCCTGAATTCGATCCTGAATTTGCTGCTTCGGTGATTGTAGCCACGTTCGCACGCACGCCATGAAAGACATCGCGCCGAACATGATGACTCTAGAAGGCTGATGGAAATGTTGGTTTTATTCTAACCGCATCCGCTATTGCCTGAAACGGATTAATAAAACGAAAGTTTTCCTTCGGCAATTTTCATCGCCTTCAACTCCGAAATTGACTCTGAATTGAACTCTCCCCAAGGTCCATGCCCAAGTGGGCATTGAACTCGTTACCTGCATCGAGTAAGAATTGAGTAACAATTAACTGAACCAGTCTCACTTCCTCACCTTAGGTATTGAATGCGGATTCGCAGTTTCATTGTCGCTTACGTTCTTGTCCTCGCCATCCTGCTCTTCGCGGACCGTCGACCCGGCGCCACGCATCCCGATCGTTACTCTCACGTTATTGACTTAACCAGCGGACAGAGTGCGACCGACGCGCATGCCACTGTTTCTGAATCAACGACGCGCATTATCGCTCCGGCAGCGCTTATTCCTGGGACTTGGGCAGCCGGGCAGATTCCGCCGGAGCGTCTTATTGCTCCATTGGTAGTAATCGATTTGAACAGTGCAGCCGAAACAAGCCAACAGATATCTCTTGACGATATCGCTTCATGGGAGTCGCAACACGGAATGATTCCGCAGGGAGCCGTCGTCGCGGTTCGACGGGCCAATGCGTCTTCCGAATCCGGAGCCGAGAATTCCGCGAGGAAGGCGTCGAGAGCGCTTCCACTCGCCCGCGACGCGGCTCAATTTCTCATGGAGGCTCGTTACACAATTGGCTTTGTCGTCGAGACGCCAGTGGATCTCAGTTCCGACCGAACATTGGCCCGGCAACTTGCGCTGCATGGAAACTACGTAGTAGAACGATCGGCACGCTTCGAAGCTCTACCTGCGACTGGCTCGCTGATCATAGTGGCTCCGGCTGTGGCTCCGACTGTCGCTCCGGCTAAAGATAAGACGCGGGCGGATGCGGCGGTCCGCATTCTGGCCATGGTGCGATAGTCTCTGCCGTTCGTATTTTTCTGCTTTATTCTTCATCTTGCCCGCATATTCTTGCCTCCATGATTTTTGCCCGCATGTTTTTTCTGCACCGCAATTCGCATTCAAAACATCTACCTCACCGGAGGATCACTAATGGCAGACCTGCGATATCCCATCGGAAAATTTATCTATAGCGGTCCGCTTAGCGAAGAACAGAAGCAGCAGTGCTTAACTGACATTGAGAAGACTCCCAAGCGTTTGCGCGTCGCACTCGCTGGACTTTCAGATGAGCAATTGAATACTCCTTATCGCGAAGGCGGTTGGACACCGAGGCAGTTGGCCCATCATGTTGCCGACAGCCACATGAATTCCTACATCCGCTTCAAACTGGCGCTCACCGAGGACGAGCCTACTATTAAGCCGTATATGGAGAATCTCTGGGCGGAATTGCCCGAAGCTAAAAACGCGCCGATCGAAGTATCGCTGATGTTGATCGATTCGCTGCACCAAAGATGGATGCTGATGTTGCGCGAGTTTGGCGACGCGGAATGGCGGCGGACCTTTCGCCATCCAGACATGGGGCCGATGTCACTAGAGAAGACGTTGGCTCTGTATTCATGGCATGGACGACACCACGTGGCGCACGTTACCAGCTTGCGCGAAAAGATGGGATGGTGAGGGAGCTACGGGCTGCGAGCCTCAGCAGAAGGCGAAACGATATTTGTTCTCTTGCTAACTCCTTGGAAGCCACAGAGGCATGTCTCTACAAAAAATGGTATCGCCGCTAGCTTGCTATGAAACGCCAATCTTCCACGCCAAATAACTTGTGGTTTCACGAATTATTGCCATCAAGCGGTCCCAAAAATGACGCGGCCGTGATTCTGGACGCGGCGCCAGTTCGACCTGAACGCCCTCATGTTCCAGCAAAGCGCGGATCCGATACACGTGGTACGCATCGCTCACCGCGATGCAACTCCGCATTCCGTTCGCGCGCATGATGTTGGCAACGCGGGCTGCTGACTGCGCGGTGTCGGACCCTTGCGTCTCTGCAATCAATGCTCGCTCGGGAATCCCGCGCCGCAAGAGATAATCCTTTCCGACGCCGCCTTCACTGAAATCGGGGTCCTGTGCTGCGCCTCCGGTGGTAATCACCATGGGCGCCATTCCCTGACGGAACAACTGGTAACCGTGATCGAGCCGCGCGCGTAATACCGGGGAAGGGCGTCCAGCGTATTCGGCTGCACCGAAAATCGCTATAACATCCGCTTTGCGAGCAGGAGCTTCACCGGCGGCGCGTACGATTCGCGAGCCGGTAGCAACAAAAAAAAGGAGCAGGCCGACAACAACTGCCAGAAGGCCAAGCGACAACGCGCGCTTCCAGAATTTGTTTTCGGAGACAGCTGGATTGGCGTCACTTGCCATAGATCAGGTTTCAAAGTTCCAGGGTTCAACGTTTCAGGATTGTGAGGTTGACACTAGGAATGCCTCTCCGGCCGATCGTGGCTGAACATTGAACTCTGATGATTGAACGCTGAACCTTGAACGCTGAACATTGATTCTGAACTTGAAACTTTGAAAGCCGGCTCAGGATAACGCTTCAACGATATCCTTAGTAGGTATCGCGCCCTCGCGCAGAATCTGCCAGGTGCCGTCTTCCCTGAAGTGCACGATGGTCGATGAGATCGACCGGGGAGACTTTCCACCATCCACGATCAGTGAGATGCGGCCCTGCAATTGTTCCTCGACCTCTTCGGCGGTAGTACATTCCGAAGCTCCGCTTAAGTTCGCAGACGTAGCGGTAATGGGGATTTTCGCTGCCCGCACGACCGCCAAGGGAATTTCGGCCGCGGGCACGCGTAACGCCACGTTTCCGGTGTTGGCTGTCACTTTCAGCGGCAGATTCGAAGCAGCTGGCACGATCATGGTCAGAGGTCCGGGCCAAAAGCGGCGGGCCAGAAGATGGAAGTCATCCGGCAACGGACGCGCAAATTCTTCGGCTTGGTCGACGTTCTCGATCAGCAGCGAGAGTGGCTTATGCCGCAAGCGCGATTTAATCTCGTAGACTCGCTCCACCGCTCGAAGATTGAAAGGGTCGGCCGCTAAACCGTAGAAGGTGTCGGTAGGCATGCCCAGCACCTGCCCGGCATGAATTTGCTCAGCGGCATACTTGATCAACGAAGCCTCGGGCATTACCGCATGAACCTTAAGAATTTCCGCGCGCACTCTGATTCCTTCCTGATTGCCGGCGTGAAGACACTCGGCACAGACGTTGTGGGTACAAACAATGAAATGTACCATACCACGAGCCTTGGCCGAAGCGCTGACGCCTGCGCGTATTATCCTGTTGAGTTCTCGGGCTTTTGACTTTGAATTCGAATATGATCAAGAACGCGAAGGCCACCCAGACTGAATTGCGAAAAGGGCGCGATCAAACTGAACGTTTGCGCCCGATCGCGGGCCGTCATAACCAGACGCTCAAAGAGTTGAGATCCGCCTTCCGCCGCGCTGAGCTGACTCCGCAAGGGGAGTGCGCCATTGAAGGAGTCAAACTGGTTGAAGAAGCGCTCCGCAGCGGCCTGCATTTCGGCTCTGTGTTTTTTAGTGAATCCGCCCGTCCTTTAGCAGAGAAGCTTCTCCGGCAAATTAGCGCGCGCAGCGAAACCTTTATCCTGCCGGACGCACTCTTCAACTCGATCGTGCCAAGCGATTCGCCACAGGGCGTTGCGGCCCTGCTCAAGCTCCCATCTTTTTCTGCTGATCAACTGCTTGAACACGCGAGCGATGGGCCAATCGTAGTTGCCGCTGGCTTGCAGGACCCCGGCAATCTTGGAACGATCTTGCGTTCCTCGGAAGCCTTTGGGGCAGCCGGAATTTTTCTAACCGAAGGCGCCGTCAGCCCATACAACTGGAAGGTCCTGCGCGGCTCCGCCGGCTCCATCTTCCGTTTACCCATGGCTCAGGTTTCGTCGGCAGTGCTGATTCCGCTGCTGAAGGCGCGCGCCGTTCGACTGCTCGCAACTTCGTCGCATCGCGGAACTCCGCTGCCCCAAATCGCATGGACTCTTCCGCTTGCTATCTTTATCGGCAATGAAGGCGCGGGCCTGTCGCCTGAATTGATGCGGCAGATGGACGAAACGATGGCGATTCCGCACGCCGGGCAGGTGGAATCGCTTAACGCGGGGGTCGCCGCGAGCATCGTATTGTATGAAGCTGCAAGAAGCCGAAAGAGCAGTTAACTTGTTGAAGAGCAGTTAACTTTATTTATGAATCTTTTTGCACCCGTCCCGAACGACGATACCGTTGCGACCCAAGGGGCGCGCCCGCTTGCCGACCGAATGCGCCCGCGCACGCTGGATGAGTTTGTGGGGCAGCAACATTTGGTCGGGCCCGGAAAACCTTTGCGCGTGCAGATCGAGCGCGACGATCCAACATCGATGATCTTCTGGGGACCTCCGGGCACCGGCAAGACCACACTTGCCAAGATTATTGCCCGCATCACCAAGGCCGACTTCATCGAGTTCTCCGCCGTGCTCGCCGGCATCAAGGAGATCAAGCAGGTAATGAGCGACGCCGACCGCGCCCGCCAGTACGGCACGCGCACCATCGTTTTTGTCGACGAGATTCATCGATTTAACAAAGCGCAGCAGGATGCATTTTTGCCGCACGTCGAAAAAGGCAGTATTCGCCTGATCGGCGCGACCACGGAGAATCCATCCTTCGAAATCAACTCCGCGCTGCTCTCGCGCTGCCGCGTGTATGTGCTGAAGCCACTGAGCGAAGATGAAATTGTTGCTCTTCTGCAGAGAGCGCTCCACGATACGGAACGTGGCTTGGGCCAGATGCATCTCGAAGCGTCCGACGATGCTCTGCGCAAAATCGCGTCGTACTCCAGCGGCGATGCGCGTAGCGCCTACAACGTCCTGGAAGTCGCTGCGTCTCTCTCTGTAGAGGCGGGTCTTGCCCCGTCTCCAAACTCCGCCACACAAATAACCGAGTCGACCGTACAGGAGGCCGTCCAGAAGCGGGTTCTGCTCTACGACAAAAATGGTGAAGAACATTACAACATCATCTCTGCCTTACACAAGTCGGTCCGTAACAGCGATCCCGACGCCTCCCTTTACTGGCTCGCTCGCATGCTCGAGGCGGGAGAAGATCCGCTATACATTGCACGGCGCGTCGTCCGGATGGCGGTGGAAGATATTGGACTTGCCGAACCAAATGCGCTGGCTCTGTGCATGGCCGCTCGCGACGCGGTTGATTTCATCGGCATGCCGGAAGGCAATCTCGCTTTGGCGCAGGC
>JGI12635J15846_10003843_pt1 | contig 13030 bp, 12 predicted proteins | sample BlaSpr_A8_OM2_M2_FD_15846 | JGI IMG/M metagenome (IMG submission 15846) | reverse complement strand
GGCAGTTTTCTTCGGAAGAGAATTTCGGCGGGCGGAGACGCGCTTTTGCCCGCGCAGAAACGGAGATTCCTCGTCCACATCCAGGTCGAGCAGGCGCGCGTCGTCCATCTCCTCGCGCGCGCCAGCGCTGGGTGAGTGCAACTCTTCCTGCAAGATGGTGGAACCCGGCTTCCGCGCCATCAGTTCAGGGTTCGTTGTCGCTTGTGAATCGCTGAGCCTTCAAACTATAACTTTATTTCGCGAATTGAGACAGACAAAATATAGGACTTTTGCACAGGTAGGAATCGCATTGGGCATCATCGAGGAAAATCATGTAGAGACAGCCGCCTTTCGACTTCGCTGGGCAAGCTCTTCGGCTGTCCGGCCCTTCTTCCCTACCTGCCATGCACCATGCACAAAAAGAAAAGCGGACGCGGAAAGGCAAACCGCGTCCACTCACCGCAGGAGGAAAAATTTCTCAAGCTGGCCCCGCACCTACCCTTTCAACATGCACCACCGGAACTGAACCCCATACATGCGGAACGCTCACGTGCACTCGCGGACAAACCAGCGGATTGAAAGTTGCCGATACCATGCGCATTCGCACAACCTGGGCCTCAACCCGCACCCGATCCGCTTCCAGTCGCGCTAATAGAGCCTCCTGCCGAGCCGGCGTCGCTTCAAAACGCTCCATCCCGCTCTGAGTCCGCGCAATCTTTGTCTGAAAGCGCGCCATAGTCGTAGCCCAACGGCACGATGCCGTCTCCCGACGCGCCACCACAGTCTCAGCCTTCGCCGCGAACCAATCAGCCCGCCCCGCAGCCAGCGCAATCACGCCTTCCGTTCGTTCGCTAACCCGCGCCATCACCTGATTCACCGCGCGGGACGCCCAGGCCGCACCGCCATCCTGGTAGACCCCATTCAATCCCAGAGCCAGCACTCCCGCCGTAAGCCATCCCCAAGCCTGTGTAGTTTTCATCGCCTTATCTCCATCTGGCAGATAGACGAATTACCGGGAATTCCGTTAGCAAAGATAGGGGCTGGGAGAGAAATTAGTTCCAGAACTTGGAGGATTTCGGAGCCACGCAGTTTTCAGCGGATCGCCGAAGGCAAGAGACGGATGTTGCCCGCTTGGGTCATGCATGTCAGATTCCGTGAATACCCTTCCCGGAATCTAATCGGTTTGGGACACCGCGCCACAACAGTGTTTCCATTGTCCACAACTTCAACATCGTCACCCAAGCTCGCGCGGCTCGCGCCCGCGTCATCAAACGACAACATAAACACATTCCCTTCGCCGTCTCCAGCAACACCGACTGCCGTCTCATAAACGACGCCTCCGCCTAAGACGTACCCGGCATAGACCCTTTCCCGCTCCTAACTAAAGGCCCGCCTGACACACTTGTTCGTTTCTAACGTTACGTCGGAATCATAAGTGAGCCGAGCCACACCCGAGGCCTCCAGGGCCCCCAATAGCCTTCAATCTGCGCTGCAGGGCTGATATGTCCGCAATTCCAGAACACGAGTTCGCGTCGAAACTGATCCCCTCCGACGTCGGCTTCATCTGCTGAAGTTCCGCCTGGTGAGTATCGATCCACGATCTCCACAGGGACTTTACGTTCTCTAAGGCTCGCCCGCCAGCCTGGACTTGGAGCCGCGTAAGGGATGGGATCGGGGCATCAGAGAGCAACTTCCGAAATAGGGAACGAACGCTGTCCCTGAGAGACATCAACATCTCGTCAGAGCCAGGATCTCGATGGATCGGAAACCGTTGATCGGCGTCGAGCGATTGCCTTTAGATTTCGCCCGCAAAGTCTCCTCCAATACCCGGCAAGTCTTCCTTTCATCGCTTCGATGACTTCAATCCTGTCCGTCAGGCTCTTACAAGCGTAGAACTGCAGTGCATCTCGGTCACCTCACTCGGCCAAAATGACGCGAGCCATAATGTTGAATTGGCAATCCGGATCATGCGTCATCCGCTGCAGATCCAGCGAATCCCAGACTCCCTCCTCTTCAGTCCAAGCGGAGGATTCCCCTGCACAGGCCCGTTCTGTAAGGGATGCCGGACGGTCGTGCGGAGCGCTTTCAGCGGGTGCAACCAACCGAACATACCGCTAGTAGAAAGATAACCGCGGTCTTCATGCGCTGCCCCCGGAATGCGCAGTTTCTCGCTCCTTCAATTTCTCCAGAATCATCGGCCCCAACTGCGAAACGCTGCCCGCCCCTAGCGTCAGAACCATGTCTCCATCTTCCGCGAGGGCTGCAACCGCATTCACCGCATCGGCAAACGAACCCACATACTCCGCGCTCCGCCCACCCTTCTCACGGATAGTGCCAGTCAACGCTTGCCCGCTGATCCCCTCAATCGGCTTCTCGCTGGCCGCGTAAATATCCAGCACAAAGAGCGAGTCCGCATCCCCAAACGCCGTGGTGAAATCCTCGATCAGATCGCGCGTGCGCGTGTACCGGTGAGGCTGGAAAACGACATGAACCTTGCGAAAGCCGCACTGCCGCGCCGCCTCCAGCGTGGCCTTAATCTCCGTAGGATGGTGTCCGTAGTCGTCAATCACACTCACTCCCGCCACTCGCCCGCGCAACTGGAATCGCCGGTCTACGCCGCGGAACTGATCGAGTCCCGCACGAATCGCCTCTACCGCAACGTCGAGTCCCACCCCGACCGCGATTGCCGCCGTCGCATTAAGAATGTTGTGTACCCCAGGCACGTGCAGCGTGAATTTGCCCAAATCCTTCTTGCGATAACTCACGCCAAACCAGCTTAACGGCTGGCCTTCGACTCTCAGGCTTGCCCGCGCGGAATCCGCTTGCAGTTTGATCAGGAAATCCGACCCGCGCCTCGTCCCGTACGTCACCGTGCGCCGCTGCACCTCCGGCAGCAACCGCCGCAGCATGGGATCGTCGCCGCAGGCGACGACCATCCCATAAAAAGGCACTCGATCCATGAACTCCAGAAATGTCTTCTTCACATCCCCCATGTTGCGGTAACAATCCATGTGCTCGCGGTCGATGTTGGTCACCACCGCCAGAATTGGCGAGAGCTTCAAAAACGACCGGTCGCTCTCATCCGCCTCCGCCACCAGATACTGCGACTTTCCCAGCCGCGCATTCGACCCCATCGCATCCACGCGGCCTCCAACCACCACGGTAGGATCGAGCCCACCCCCGGCCAGCACCGCCGCCACCATCGAAGTTGTGGTCGTCTTGCCGTGCATCCCGGCGATGGCGATGCCATACTTCAACCGCATCAACTCGGCCAGCATCTCCGCGCGCCGAATCACCGGCACGTGCAGCTTGTGCGCCTCGACAACTTCAGGATTCTCCGCCGCGATCGCCGAGCTGGTCACCACCACTTCCGCTCCGGCGATATTCTCTGCGCGATGTCCTTCAAAAATTGCAGCTCCCAGGCCAGACAGCCGTTGGGTAACCCCGGAATGCTTCAAATCCGATCCCGAAACCTTGTAGCCGAGGTTCAGCAACACCTCGGCAATCCCGCTCATGCCGATCCCGCCAATCCCCACGAAATGAATCTGCTGAATTTTGGCAAACATTACTATCCCCCAAGCGCTCTGTCATCCTGAGCGCAGCAAGTGCTTCGCGAAGGCGAAGCACTTGCGAAGTCGAAGGATCTCTTTTTCACTCGCAGGACAACCAGCGACTTGCCGAGGAGTTCTCTCGGCAATCTCATCCCCCAAAAATAAACTGATTCGCAAGGATGAGATCGCCAATGAGAAACGCTACAACTTAACAAGCATTCACTCCCACTGCGAGTTATGCCGTTGCAGCCACCAGCAAGCAGGATTTCCCCCCTGCGGGAAAATAGACCGGCTGCACGTCTGCTGAAAGTTTCCCACCAGGTCGTACTCAGTTTTGTTGCCCTTCAGCGATGTAGCGAGAAACTGATGGACCTCTACTGAGCCAGACGCCGTGCCTCGCGCCGTGCGCCACCGCCATGCCAGCCAGTCCCCTGCGTACAGCACTCCGAACAGGACAAGCACCACAACTCCAACTCCGCCCAATCGCCGTCCCCACGACCCTTTCATAGTTCTGTCACCCTGTACGCAAGAAACTCTATCGAGATTATCTACGGCTCCTCGCGATCTATCCCCGCCTCAAGCCCAGCCACTCGCACCGCCATCGCCGCAATATCTCGCGCAGCATCAGGATGCGCCAACCCCCGTGCCGCCTCGCTCATTGACTTCAATCTCCGCGGATCTCCCAGCAAAGCCGCAATCGTCTCCGCCAGCCAAACTCCCTCAAGCTTCAACTCTTCCACCACCACCGCCGCTCCTTCGCGCGCCAGCGCCTCCGCATTCACTCGCTGATGATCGTCCGCCGCCCGCGGAAACGGCACAAAAATCGCCGGTTTCCCCGCCGCCGTGATCTCTGCCACCGTGCTCGCGCCCGACCGGCACACCACCAGATCAGCTCGCGCAAACGCCGCCGGCATGTCTTCGATAAACTTGAAGACCTCCGCCGACTCCCCTGATCCCGTTTCACTTAAGCCACGATACGCTGCCAGCGCGTCATTATAGTCACGCTCACCTGTCTGGTGGACGATGTGAATTCCCGGTGCCTGCCGCCGCAACTCCGGCAAGCACCGGAGCATCGCCTCGTTAATCGCATGCGCTCCCTGGCTTCCGCCGAAAACCAGCAGCGTAGACACACCGCCTCGCTTCGTCTTTTCGACACTCGCAATCTCAAAGAACGCCTGCCGCACCGGAACGCCCGTCACCTCCGCATGGCGAAAATATTTCGCCGTCTCTTCAAAGTGCACCGCCGCAGCGGACACAAATCGCGCCACTAGGCGATTCGCGAATCCCGGCACAACATTCGGTTCAAACGCCAGCGTGGGAATATGCTTCATCACCGCAGCCAGCATCGCGGGACCGGAAGCATATCCGCCCACGCCGATTACCACATCCGGCGCGAACTCATTCAACATGCGGCCCGCATCCCACACCGCCCGCGGCAAATCGAATGCCGTCTTCGCGCGAGTCATGAGACTTACATTCTTCAGCGCGCCCACCCGCACCAGTCGCAGCGGATACCCCGCCGCAGGTACCAGGCGGTTCTCGATTCCGCGCGCCGTTCCAATGAACAGCATCTCGGCCGCATAACTTTTCTTGAGTTCGTTAGCGATAGCCAGCGCCGGGATAACGTGCCCGCCCGTCCCGCCGCCCGCCAGAATTGCCCGCATAGCAGTGACTATAAACTACAAGACCTGTCACCCTGAGCCGCAGCAAACCCTTCGCGAATGCGAAGTCGAAGGACCCCTTTTACTCTACGGTACCGAGGACTCATCCAGGGATTCTTTTCGGCAAGGCCCATCCGAACTTTGCCGGCAGCGGACTGCCCGGTCGCTCCGAGTGCCAGGCAATCGACCCCACCCACCAGCGTGTCCCGTCATTCAAGAGTTGAATGCTGTTGGTACCGCGCTCGAACGGCTTTTCTCCGGGAGCGTTCCGCGACTCATAACTGCTAAACCCCCGGGTCATATTTCCAAATGATTCAGCCAGGTTCACGATGGCATTTTCGGAGAAAGGCCGCTTGGAAAAAACTTCGTCCGCATCGACAAACTCGTCCACGCTCCAAGAAATCACAAATGTCGCACCATCAGGCCCTTGCCAACCTGCCTAAATCTCGCCTGCGGAAGAAATATCGGCCGGAACCGATTCCAGTCACGCCCACCCGCAGGTCCGGAGATGACCTCGTAAATCGCGCGCAACATCGCCTCCGTCGACTTCACATCGTTCGGTTTCGGTGCGGGAACCTTCGCCGCCAACTCTGCCGGCGAAAAGATCGGAGTTTGCGGCGGCATCTGAATTGGCTGGGGCCGGTTCTGATTTCTGCGCCGCAGCGGCCACACTCAGAAGCACCCCAAAAATAAAATCAGAAAAGCATTCTTCATGAGGCCGCTCATCTCTTCAGTTCTACTTCGCAGTTCTACTCCGCCTGCTTGGTAATATTCAGCAGCACGCCGACGCACGCCAGCGTCACACACAGCGACGACCCTCCATACGACACAAGCGGCAATGGAATCCCCTTCGTCGGCATCATGCCGAGCACCACGCTGATATTAATGAACGCCTGCAACACCACCATGCTGGTAATTCCCACCGCAAGGTATCGCCCGAAAACGTCCTCGGTGCGCCATGAAGCCCGCATCCCGCGCCACAGAAAAATCGCAAACAGCGTCACCACGAACAGCGCCCCCACCAACCCCAACTCCTCCGCGGTCACGGCAAAAATAAAATCAGTGTGCGGCTCGGGCAGATAAAACAATTTCTGCTTGCCCTCCATCAGCCCCGTGCCGGTTACGCCGCCCGTACCCACCGCGATCAGCGATTGAATTAAATGGAATCCCGCCTTCTGCCGCTCGGCATAGGGATTCATAAACGCCAGAATGCGGTCGCGCCGGAAGCTCACATGAAAAATCAGAAAATACAGCGGCACCAGCGACGCCCCGAACGCGTAGCCGAAATACCGCATCCGCATCCCTGCCACATAAAGGATGCAAGCCGCAATTCCGGCGCAAGCAATGGCCGTACCTAGGTCCGGCTGCAACACGATCAAACCAAGCAGCACCAGCACAGGCGCCGCCGCCGGCGCAAGCGTGTTGCGCCAGTCGTCCATAAAACTCGGCATTGTCTTTGCGCGCCCTTCGAGGAAATAGGCGAGAAATAAAATCAGCACCGGCTTGGCCAGTTCGGATGGCTGGAACGAAAATCCACCGGCGTGAAGCCAGCGATGAGTATGATGCGAACGGTCCAGAAAAAATACCGAGATCAGCAGCAGAATGGTGAGCCCCAGCAGCGAAAACACCAGCGCCGGATGCTTGTAGCGCCGGTAATCCACCCGCATTGCGACCACCATCGCCAACAGCCCCGCCGCCCCACAGATCAACTGCTTCCACAAAAACGCATAGGGCGACCCGAACCGCTCCCGGGCCATCACCGCGGAGGCCGAAAACACCATCACTAGCCCCACAAACACCAGGAGCATGGTGACAGTGAACAACCAGCGATCCACACTCACTCGCTTCGCCATGGGAAGTTCATTTCACCACGGAGTCACGGAGCCACGAAGCACGAATTGCCGATTGTCGATTTTTGATTGTTGCTTGTTTTGGTTCCGGGTACACGCCTACAATAATCTACCGGAGATTTCTTTCGCGCTTGAGCTCGAAGCCAGGCTAAACCGCATCGCTTCCCAAACGGGCAAGGGAGTGGACCAAATCATGCAGGAACCGATTGCCAGCCATTTGGACCACGCCGAGTGGTTCAGGCAAGAGGTTGGGAAGGGTTTGGCCTCTTTGGATAGCGGCAAGTCCATCTCTCACGAAGAGGTACGCCGTCAGGTGGAGCGTATCCTCGGTTCCTGATCGGGCACCTCGATGAAGATTCGCTGGTCGTCCGAAGCCGCCATTGACTCCGCAGGAATAGTCGACTACATCCGCACAGAGAATCCTTCCGCTGCCAGACGCATATCACACTCATTTACGACGGCATCGCCTCACTCGAAAGGCTTCCTCGGCGCAGACCCCCAGGCAGGATGGAAGACACTCGCGAACTAGTGTAGCCCCGCTTCCATTTATCGTTGTATACCGGGTAAAACAGAACCTCGTGGAAATAGCGAGAGTGTTGCATGGATCATAACGCTGGGCATAGACGGGCTGGGCGTACTTGAAAAGGCATCCAAGCCCGAGACGAGTGCCTCTGCGCCTCTTAGTGAAACGCGCTTCAGCTCAACCCTCGCACAATCTCCTTAAACACCCGCCCTCGCTGCTCATAATTCTTAAACTGATCGAAGCTCGCGCAAGCCGGAGCGAGCAACACCACATCACCCGCCTTCGCAACGGCATTTGCTTTACGCAAAGCGTTCTCCAGCGTCTCGGCCTGCACAACTTCCACACCTTTAATCTGCGACTCAATCTTCCCCGCCGCCGCACCAATCGTGTACACCCGCTTCACCCGCTGCCGCAGCAGTTCGTTGAGCACGCTGTAATCGCTGCCTTTATCCTTGCCGCCGAGAATGAGGTGGATGTTCGCGGGGAACGACTCTAGCGCCTTGATGGTCGCATCCACGTTCGTGGCCTTCGAGTCGTTGTAGTAGCCCACACCGCGAATGGTCGCCACAAACTCCAATCGGTGTTCGACGGCCTTGAACTCGCGCACGGCCTGCCGGATTGTCTCCGGAGAGCAGTCCATCAGCGCGCCCGCGCACACCGCCGCCAACACGTTCTCCAGGTTATGCGCGCCCTTCAGCGGAATCTCGGAGACCTGCATGATTTCGCGCTGACCACGACCGTTACGAAATAAAATGTTCCCGTCGCGCACCCAAGCCCCCAGCTTCACTTCGTTCTGCCGGCTGAACCAGAACACCTGCGCCCGCGTCCGCGCCGCCATCGTGACACACGTCGGATCATCGGCGTTGAGCACCGCGAAGTCATCGCCTTTCTGGTTCTCGAAAATGCGCGCCTTCGCATCCACGTACATCTCGATCGTCTTATGCCGGTCGAGATGATCGGGCGTGACATTCAAGACCACGGCTATCCTCGGACGAAACGTTTGAACGGTTTCCAGTTGAAAGCTCGAAACCTCCAGCACGATCACAGTATCGAGTGTGGCCCGACCCGCCAGAGAAATTGCCGGAGTTCCGATGTTCCCGCCGACCAGCGTCAGCAGTCCGCCTGCCGCTAGAATCTCTCCTGTGAGGGTGGTCGTCGTGGTTTTCCCATTCGATCCCGTGATGGCCACGATCGGTCCCGGCAGAAACTGCGCCGCAAGCTCAATCTCGCCGACCACCGCCTCGCCCAACGCTCGCGCCTGGGCCAGCAGCGGCGCATCTACCGGAACCCCCGGACTCACCACAATCAAATCCTGTCCGCGAAAAGTACGCTCGCCGTGGCCGCCAGTCTCGACCGTGATCCCATGATCGAGCAGCGCGGGTATCTCGTTGCGCAGTTCATCTCCGCTCTTCGTGTCAGAGACGGTGACCCGCGCCCCATGCTGCTTCAGGAACAGCGCCGACGCCACCCCGGACTTGCCGAGACCGACCACCAGCACGCGTTTGTCTTTGAGTTCCATCAAGTTCACTTCACGACGGAGAGACAGAGAAAATCGAGAAAAAGATTTGACCTTCTCCGGGTCTCCGTAGTGGATTCTTGCTTACCTCAGCTTCAGTGTCGTCAGCGCGAACAGCGCAAACACCAGCGACGCGATCCAGAATCGCACGATAATCTTGGACTCAGACCATCCCATCAATTCGAAATGATGATGGATCGGCGCCATCTTGAAAATCCGCTTCTTGCGCAGCTTATACGAGCCCACCTGCAGGATCACCGAGACTGCCTCGATCACGAACACTCCGCCAATAAACGGCAGCAGCAGTTCCTGCTTGATGATCACCGCGACCGTCCCAATCGCCCCGCCCAGCGCCAGCGATCCCACATCGCCCATGAACACTTCCGCCGGATGCGCGTTGTACCATAAAAATCCGATCGACGATCCCACCATCGCCCCGCAAAAAATCGTCACCTCGCCCACCTGCGGCATACGCTGCAGTTCCAGATAAGTTGCAAATGTCGCATGGCCACTGACGTAGGTCAGCACGGCCAGGGCGGCTGCGGCAATCACCGTGCACCCGATCGCCAGTCCATCGAGCCCGTCGGTAAGGTTCACCGCATTGCTCGATCCCACAATCATGAACGCCACGAACGCAATAAAGGGTAGGAACGCGAGCGGCCAAAGATGTGGAAAACGCTCCAGGCTCTGAACCACCAGATCGGGATGGAACTGTTTGAGAAATGGGACGTTCAGGTTCGTCGAGTACATTCCATAAGTCTGCATCGCAATCAGCATGACCGCGATCACGATGCTGGTTGCAATCTGCAGACCTAACTTCGCCCGTCCCGTGAGGCCAAGATTTCGACGGTGCGCCACTTTGTTGTAATCGTCGGCGAATCCAATCGCCGCAAACGCGCAAGTCGCGAATACCGCAATCCACACGAAGCGATTGCTCAGGTCCGCCCACAGCAGCGTCGGCACCACAACGGCAATCGCAATCAGCAGACCACCCATGGTCGGCGTTCCCGCTTTTTTCTGGTGAGCCTTCGGACCTTCTTCCCGAATGTATTGTCCGATCTGGAATTCGCGCAGCCGGTTGATGACCAGCGGACCCACGATGAGCGCGGTGAACAGTGCGGTAAGACTGGCGAATGCCGTGCGGAACGTCAAATAGCGGAAGATGCGGAACGGCGGAAAATAATGCTGCAGCTTCACGAACAACAGCCAGTAGAGCAATCAGCCTCCGTCCCACAAATTGAGTTGGGGTATTGGTAATTGAGTAATTGGATACGGGCCGCCCCGTCATCGAAGCGATCTTCAATTACCAAATTACTCAATTGCCAAATTACTCAATTTCTTCCAGGTCTCCAGCGTTTTTTCCAGCTTCACTCCTCGCGAAGCCTTCAGCAGAACCACGTCTCCATCCCGCGCCTCGCGCGCCAGCCATTCGCCGGCCTCCTCGGACGACGCTACAAATTCAGCATAGCCGCCGGCATCCTTCGCCGCATCGACCATCGCCTGCGCCAGGCCGCGTACCCCTACCAGCACATCGATTTTTTTCTCCGCCACGTGCCGCCCCGCTTGCCGGTGCATCTCTTCCGCCGCTGGACCCAGCTCCAGCATCTCGCCGGCCACCACGATGCGCCGCTTCGCCGCCATCTTGGCCAGAGCATCTACCATCGCCGCCAAAGCCTTCGGATTCGAATTGTAGCAATCGTTTATCACTGTGATGTTACCCACTTGGAGAACCTGTCCGCGCTTGTCCGCCGGCGCCAGCGTCGACAACGCCGCGACCGCCTCGCAAGGCTTCAACCCGCGTTCCAATCCCACAGCCACCGCCGCCAGCCCATTCAGTATGTTGTGCTCTCCCACCAGCGGCAATACCGCATGTTCGCGCAATCCTCCGATCAGCACATCGAACTCTGTCCCTTCTGCTCCCTTGGACCGGACATTTTCCGCCCGCACATCGGCGGTCGCTCGCGTTCCATACATGACAACTTTTCCTTTGAAGTCGCGGCCGAACTGCGAGACATATTCGTCATCGGCGTTCAACACGGCCGTGTCACTCGCGGAAAGAGATTCGATCAACTCATATTTCGCCCGCGCGATCCCCGCCAGCGAATCGAAAAACTCAAGATGCACAGGCGCGACATTGGTCACCACGCCAATCTCAGGCTGTGCGATCTTTGCCAGCGCCCGAATCTCTCCCGCATGCGACATGCCCATTTCAATCACCGCCACGTCATGCTCGGGCTCCAGCTTCAGCAGCATCAGAGGCAAACCAAAATGGTTATTGAAGTTCCCTTCAGACTTCAGCACGCGAAACCGTGCGCTCAGCACATGCGCGATTGCTTCCTTCGTGGTCGTCTTACCTGCCGACCCTGTCACCGCGATCAGCGGTTTGCCCCACAGCTTGCGCACCGCGGTCGCCAAAGTCTGAAGCGCGACCAGCGTATCTTCCACCGCAAGCAGGCGCTCTTTGGTCCGGTAACGAACCAGTTGATCTTTACGCACAACCGCCGCGGTCGCCGCTCGTCCCAGAGCCTCCTCTACGAAGTCATGCCCATCCAGCCGCTCGCCCTTCACCGCAAAAAAAAGCTGGCCCGCCCCCGCCGTGCGCGAATCGATCGAGTACGCCTGGGCTATTTGCTCAGGAGCGAATTCCCCGGCCGCGGAAACAAGCTCCGCAATTTTGCCAAGCGTCAGCCTCATCCGTGGGACCCAGCCCGAGCGGCCCCGCACTCAAACCCCGCCGCCAGCAGCGCCCCGCGCGCCACTTCCAAATCGTCAAACGGAATCGTTCCTTCCCGCGTGACCTGCGCCTTCTCGTGTCCTTTTCCCGCCAGCAGCACAATGTCTCCCGGCCGCGCCTCACCAATCGCCAGAGCGATTGCCTTGCGCCGGTCCGCCTCTACGCTGTACTTCACGCCAGCTTTCTGCAGGCCCACCACCGCATCATTCATAATCGCCAGCGGATCTTCGGTCCGCGGGTTATCCGAAGTCAGCACCACGAAATCACTTCCCCGTCCCGCCGCCTCACCCATCAGCGGACGCTTCTTGCGGTCCCGATCCCCGCCGCATCCAAACACCGTTATCACTCTTCCCTTTGAGCCACAAACCAACTCGCGCGCCAGCGCTGTCAAATTCCGCAGCGCATCGTCGGTGTGCGCATAATCCACCACCACCGTGAACGGCTGGCCGCAATCCACTCGCTCAAACCTTCCCGGAACACAGGCCAGCTTGTCGATTCCCGCGGCGATAGCCTGCGCTGGACATCCCCGCGCATAACACGCTCCCGCCGCAGCCAGAATGTTGTACACATTCACTCGCCCAATCAACGCCGAAAACACTGGAATCTTTGCTTCCGGCGTCACCAGATCAAATCGCGTCCCGCGTGTCGTGATCTCAACTCTTTCCGCGTGCAGGTCGCCGCGCTCCCATCCATACTTCAGCACTAGGGAACTTTTCTTACGGCTAAACTCGGCCAGCTTCGCGCCATATTCATCATCCAGATTCGTCACCACCGCTCGCGGCGCATCCGTACCACACCCTTCAAACAGCAGTCGCTTGGCCGCGAAGTACTCTTCCATCGTCTTGTGATAGTCGAGATGGTCGCGCGTGAGATTGGTGAACACGGCGACATCAAACGGCATGCCAAACACGCGCCCCTGCGCCAGCGCATGCGACGAAACTTCCATCACCGCGTCCGTCGCACCCTGTCCCAGCGCTTCGCTGAAAATGCGATTCAGCTCCAGCGCCTCAGGCGTGGTATGCGGCGCCGGCAAAATTTTCCCAGCTACGTGATATTCAATCGTCCCAATCAGCGCGCTCTTCCGTCCCGCCGCCGTCAGAATCGCTTCCGTCAGGAACGCCGTCGTGCTCTTTCCGTTCGTGCCGGTGATTCCAATGATGGCAATCCGTTCCGCCGGCCGCTTAGAAAAGTTGGCGCTCAGCCGCGCCAGCGCTCG
>JGI12635J15846_10003840_pt1 | contig 13035 bp, 10 predicted proteins | sample BlaSpr_A8_OM2_M2_FD_15846 | JGI IMG/M metagenome (IMG submission 15846) | reverse complement strand
GGAGCTTTACACCCCCTACCCGCTTAGCAGGCGGGTGCTTTCGGCCACTCAGCCACCTCCCCGGGGAGTCACGATCGTCGTTCGATTCTAATCTGACCTAGCCGCTCTCCATACTTAGTGGCCGATGGAGGCTCCAGGAGGACCGGGCGCACCGCCGATGTGGGGACCCGGCCGCAAAATGGCGTTTGGAGCGGCGCCGGGACCGAGGAGCAAACTCTGGTACACGCTCGCGGACGGGTCGCTAAGCGAGGTCTTCTTCCCGTTCCTGGACCGCGTCGCGCTTCACGAGCTGCGGTTCTTCGCGTCCGCCGGCGGTGCGCCCCCCGTCGATGACGCAGCCGATGGCCAGCACCGCATCACGTGGATGAGCCCTGGCGTGCCGGCCTTCACCGTCGACAGCACCCACCACGAATACCGCCTGACCAAGGAGTACTTCTCCGATCCGGAGGAGAACGTCCTCCTTATTGCGGCCACGTTCACGCCCGAGCTGCCCGACGTCCGCCTCTACCTGCAGGCGACGGCACACTGGCAGCCCGGGACCGAGGGCAACTTCGGCCAGGTGCTGGATACACATCCGCCGGCTCTGCTCATGCGCCAGCAGGACGTGTGGATTTGTATCGTCGGGCCGTTCAGCCGCGCGACCGCGGGCTACTACCGGACCTCGGACGTACAGATCGACCTCTCCGACGGCGACGGCTATCTGACCAACATCTACGACCGCGCCGGACCTGGCAACGTTTCGGTCGGGGCTGAGATCGGGATCCGGGCGGGCTCTTTCCAGATCGCGATCGGCTTTGCCCACACACGAGCCGACGCCGAAGAGGTCGCGCGGGCGGCGCTGTCACGCGGGGCGAGCAACATCCGACAGGCTTTCGAGCGAGCGTGGCGCTCGCAGCTCGACATGCCGCAGGCTCTGGCCAAGGTCAGCGGCGACGAGGGAATGCTTGCGCGGGCGTCGCTGACAGTGCTGCGCTGCCTCGAGGACAAGTCGCACGCCGGCGCATTCATCGCGTCGCCGTGCGCGCCGTGGGGCGAGACCAACCACGACGGCAATCACGTCTACCACCTGGTGTGGCCGCGCGACCTGTGTCGCATCGCTACCGCGTTGCTCGACGCGGGCGACAGCGCAGCGGCGCTGCGCGCGTTCCGTCACCTGCAGTCACGCCAGCGACCCGACGGTGGCTGGTATCAAAACTGGTTCCTTGATGGCACGCCGCACTGGACCTCGACCGAGCTCGACCAGGTGGCGCTGCCGATCCTGCTCGCATGGCGGTTGGGCGTGGCTAATTGCCTCGACCACGATCCATACCCGGTCATGGTGCGGCCCGCCGCGCAGTTCATCATCCGCGAAGGCCCGCTCACGCAGCTTGATCGTTGGGAGGACCTGGGAGGGCTGTCTCCGTCGACGCTAGCCACGTGCATCGCCGCCCTCATCGTGTCGGCGGAGTTTGCCCACGAAGCGGGCGAGCACGTGGCGGCGAGCCACCTCCGCGCAGTTGCGGACTACTGGAACGATCGCGTGGAGACATGGTGCTCGACGGCCGCCGGCCAGTACGTGCGACTCGCCGGCGACCCAGACCATCGGCCCACCGAAGGCGCCATCGCCCCCGAGTTTCTCGAGCTCGTGCGTTATGGGTTGCGCAGACCGAAGGACGAGCGGATCCTCCGCAGCCTGCAGGGCGTGGACACGACTTTGAAGGTGAGCCTGCCCGCCGGCCCAAGCTGGCGGCGCTACGCCGGAGACCGATATGGCGAGTATGAGGACGGTTCACCGTGGGACGGCAGCGGTCGCGGACGGCCGTGGCCCGTTCTAACCGGGGAGCGCGCGCGCCATTTCTTTTCGATGGGACTCCCGGCTGCCGAGCTCATCCGCACCCTCGAGGGTTTCGCAGGCCAGGGCTTGATGCTTCCCGAGCAGGTGTGGGACCAGCCAGACGTCCCGGCCCGGGGCCTCCAGACCGGCCGCCCCAACGGTTCGGCGACCCCGCTCGGTTGGGCCCATGCCGAATACCTCGAGCTGCTCGTCACAATCGCGCTCGCCGGATTCCCAGACATCGTGATGCCCGCCCGGCGCCGCTATACCGAAGGTCCTGCACAAGAGGCCGCGTTCGTCTGGTCTCACAAGCACCAGATCGCCCGCATCGCGGCCGGCCGCCGCCTCCGCGTGCAGCTCCCACGTCCGGGCGCGGTGCACTACACGTTTGACGAGTGGCAGACCTACGAAGAGGTCGAGGCCACCGACACGACGCTCGGGGTGTGGGTGGCGGAGATTCCGTGCAGCCGGCTGCCGGCCGGCACTGAGTTCTCGTGGACTGCGCACTACATGACCGGCTGGGAGGGAAAGAACTTCACTCTGACCGTGGACTAGGACTCGAACCGCCCCACCCGGCGCCGCGGCGCCGACCTGCGCGCAAGCGGCGATAAGGATCGGACTCATTGATTGCCCCGGCGAGCGGGGAGGTGAATTACCTCTCTTCTGGTGGCTCCAGGTCGTCCAGCCGCAGCTCGTTCCCGGCGTCCTCGTCGAACTGGCTGTGCAGCTCGCCGCAGTCCGCGCAGCGGTAGTACTCGCCCACGAAGCCTTTGTGCCAGACCGCATAGCTGACAATCCCGGGCTCCTCGACCAGGATCTCCTGTTCCAATCGGTAGATCACCTGCTCCCATCCGCCTGTCTCGATGTCGTCATCTAGCACCACCAGGCAGTACGGGTGCGGCTCACCCCAAACCACAGTCACCTCGCCGCGGCGTTCGTCGTCCGAGTTAACGATCGACCACGCTTCGGCGGCCTGTGCGCGCGTGCTCCGGACCAGGCGCAGGTGGGCCCAGAACCGCTCGGCGGATTCGCGCTCCGCCTTGTCGTGCTCGGCCTGCGCTTCCTGGAACGCGCTCCACATGCGCAGCAGGTGGTTGCGGAAACGGTGATAGGTCGCGAGCAGCTTTGGCTGCTGCTTGGGTGATCCGATGAGCTGCTCGAAGGCATGCTCGAAAGCCGATTCGACGCGTTCCTGGCGGTCCGCCACGTCCGGCGCCCAGGCTTCGTCCTCGGAGAGCCGCATGCTCTCGTTGAGCACGATCTCGAAGTCCAGCCAGTCTTCGCCGAACTCCGGCACGAACACGCTTTCCACCAGGTCGGCCAGGCGGTGCTCTTCGAGCAGGGCCGGGGTCACCTTTCCGCGGGCCTCCGGCCAACCCTTCCAACCCATCACGTTGTGGATCCAGTAGTCGAACACGGTGACCGCGTACTGCAGCGCGGCGGGCGAGGTCCAGATGCCGGTCGGCCACGTTCGCTTGCCGGTCCGCACCTTGTTGTAGAGGGCGATGACCTGCTCTTCGTCTAGATATTCAGTTTCCACGGCTTTCCACTATAGGAATAACCGCAAGACCACCCTGGGTATATTGACTTGCAGGATGTCCACCCAGAAAGGCTTTACCCCAGATCAAGTCGCCCGCTACGCCCGCCACCTGATCCTCCCGGAGGTCGGTGGTGCCGGCCAGCGCAAGCTCCTCGGTTCGAGCGTGCTGCTGCTTGGCGCCGGCGGCCTGGGATCGCCCGCGTCCATGTACCTGGCGGCGGCCGGCGTGGGGAAGATCGGCATCGTCGACTTCGACGTGGTCGACGCTTCGAACCTCCAGCGCCAGCTCCTGCACGGCCACAACGACATCGGCCGGCCCAAGGTCGAGTCGGCCGCCGAGACCCTGCGCAACCTCAACCCGGATGTCGAGGTCGTCCCGATCAACGAGCACCTGAACTCCGAGACGGCGATGCGGATCTTCGCCCCGTACGACGTGATCGTCGACGGCACGGATAACTTCCCGACTCGCTACCTGGCCAATGACGCAGCGCACTTCCTCGCCAAGCCCCTCGTTCACGGAAGCATCTTCCGTTTCGAGGGACGGCTCGCCATGTTCGACTCGGCCAAGGGCACCGGCTGCTACCGCTGCCTGTTCCCCGAGCCTCCTCCGCCCGGGTCGGTCCAGAGCTGTGCCGAGGCGGGCGTCTTCGGCGTTCTGCCAGGAATCATCGGCAGCATGATGGCCTTCGAGACGATCAAGTACCTGCTCAACATCGGAAAGCCGATGATCGGGCGCTACCTCCTCTTCGAAGGCGAGGACATGAGCTTCCGGGAGCTGAAGCTGCGCCAGAACAAGGCGTGCCCGCTGTGCGGCGACCACCCCACCGTGCACGGGCTGATCGACTACGAAGCGTGGTGCGGCACTCCCGCAATGGAGCCCTCAGAAGCCCGGGCGAGCTAATCTCAGGCTGGAAGATGATCCAGCTCGACCGCCACGACGCCACCCGCCTCGAGCTGGCCCGCGCCATCGTGCGCGACCTCGGGTCCGTGCTCATCGCCTACTCGGGCGGAGTCGATTCGACGCTCCTGCTCAAGCTGGCCCTGGACGAGCTCGGCGACGAGGCCGCTGCGGTGCTCGCAAGCTCTCCCGCCTACCCGGAATCGGAGCAGCAGGAGGCGCGCATCCTGGCGGGCTCGCTCGGGGCACGCCTGGTCGAGGTTGCGACCGACGAGGTCGAGCTGGACGCTTATGCGCGCAACAACCCGGACCGTTGTTTCCACTGCAAGGAGGAGCTCTTCGACAAGCTCGAGCCGATCCGGCAAGAGCTTGGGTTGGCGCATCTCGCGTACGGCGCGACCGCTGACGACGCGGCCGACCACCGCCCCGGCCACGGCTCCGCCATCAGGCGCGGCGTCCGGTTTCCGCTGCTCGAGGCGGGACTGGGAAAGCCCGAGATCCGCGCGGCCGCCCGTGAGCTGGGTCTGCCCAACTGGAACAAGCCATCGTTCGCCTGCCTCTCATCGCGCATCCCCCACGGCACCCCGGTCACGGTGCAGGCGCTGCGACAGATCGAGGCCGCGGAGGCGGCGCTGAAGGCGCTCGGTTTCGCGCAGGTCCGAGTGCGTCACCACGGCGACGTGGCGCGAATCGAGGTCGATGGTGCCCAGATAAACCGCCTGATCGCAGAGCGCGAGCGAGTTGTCGACGCGGTCCGTGCGGCCGGCTACAAGTTCGTTTCCGCCGACCTCGAGGGCTACTCGACCGGCAGCCTGAACCGCACCTGGCAACCGTCTCGGTAGCGGACGCGACCCGTGGCTGAACGCGGGGTCGTCCTGAGCCTCGACGAGGGCACCACGGGCGCGACCGCGGTGGTCGTCGGGCTCGACGGGGATGTTCGCGCGAAAGGCTATCGAGAGATCGGACAGCACTATCCCCAACCCGGCTGGGTCGAGCACGACCCGCTCGAGATCTGGGACGCGGTGAAGTTCAGCGCCAAAGAGGCTCTGCAGAACGCGGGGGTCTCAGCCGCCGACGTGCAAGCGGTCGGCATCACCAACCAGCGCGAAACCCTCGTCCTCTGGGACCGCCGCACGCTCGAGCCCATCAGCCCAGCGATCGTCTGGCAGGACCGCCGCACGGCTGCTGCCTGCGACCAGCTCCGCGCCGCCGGCCATCAGCCGCGAGTCCGCGAGGTCACCGGCCTGGTGCTGGACCCCTACTTCACGGCAACCAAGCTGGCCTGGGCGATCGAGCATGTCGATGGCGCGGCGAGCGCCGCAGCCGGCACAGTCGACAGCTGGCTGGTAGCGCGCCTGTCTGCCGGGCGTGACCACGTGACCGACGCGTCGAACGCTTCGCGCACGCTCCTGTTCGACATCGCCCGTGGAGCATGGAGCGAGGAGATGGCCCATCTGTTCGGCGTCCCGCTGGCGAATCTGCCGCGCGTTGTCGATTCGTCGGGCCGGATCTCAAACACCGACCCCGAGGTCTTTGGCGGCATCGCCGCGCCCATCACCGGCATCGCCGGCGACCAGCAGGCGGCCCTTTTCGGCCAGGCCTGCACCACCGCCGGCATGGCGAAGAACACATACGGCACGGGCTCATTCGTGCTCATGCAGACCGGCGCGAATCGTGTTGATTCGACGTCGGGAATGTTGACGACGGTCGCCTGGCGCCGTGAGGGCCGGCTCAGCTACGCCCTCGAGGGCGCCATCTTCATCACGGGGGCGGCCTTGCAGTGGCTGCGCGACGGCCTGGGCATCATCGGCAGCGCTGCCGAGGCGGGACCGCTCGCGTCGTCGGTGACGGACAGTGGCGGTGTGTTCCTGGTGCCGGCCTTCGTGGGGCTGGGCGCTCCACACTGGGATCCCTACGCGCGCGGCACCATCGTCGGGCTCACCAGGGGAAGCGGGCGCGCCGAGCTGGTCAGGGCGGCGGTCGAGGCGATGGCGTATCAAACCCGCGACGTTGTCGAGGCGATGCAAAAAGACCTCGGCACGCCAATGCCAGAGCTGCGCGTCGACGGTGGGGCCTCCGTGATGGACGTGCTGTGCCAGTTTCAGGCCGATCTTCTCGGCATCCCGGTGCGCCGGCCGCGCCACACCGAGACCACCGCGCTCGGCGCGGCATTCCTCGCGGGCCTTGGCGCGGGGACCTGGAACGACGCGGACCTGAAAAGCCTCTGGAAGCTGGAGCGAGAGTTCGAGCCAAAGATGTCGCGCGACGAGGCTGACACCCTGCAAAAGCGGTGGCGCGATGCCGTGGAGAGAAGTCGAGGCTGGGCGAGCCCCGATAATCAGTAGGCCTTGAGCACCCAAGCCCCGCCCGGGCGAGTCCGTCACCAGAACCTCCACGCCCATCACCTGTGGCGGCAGCAGCGCTTTTTCGCGGGCTTCCTGATCGCCGTCGGCGTCGTGATGACGGCGCTGCTGATTTACCAGCGCCAGCTCACGCACACCGCCAATCTCATCTGGCTCCTCTACGTTCCGAGCGGCCTGCTGCTGGGCGGCGGATTTCTCTACTACCGCTACCGCAGCCACGTCTCCGTGCTCGATGACGGGGTCAGGGTGTCGACGCTGATGAACAGCGTGCTGCTCGACTACGACTCCATAAAGTCGGTGAAGGCGCAGCCGCTGCGCCAGCACTTCCAGGACCGGCGCAGCCGGATGATCGCGCCGGTGATGAAGCAGTACGTCGACAAGCCGGCGCTTTTCATCAGGATCCGCGGCGACGAAACCGAGCTTGCCGCGATGCACAAGCGCCTGGGGTCTCGCCTGATGAACGAGGACACCATCGCCGTCCCCGTACCCGACGCCGACGCGGCCGCATGGGAGATCAGCTCGCGCCTGCCGTACCGACTGGGTCAGAACCAGGGCGGCGGCAAGCGCAAAAAACGGCGGCGGTGAAGGGGCCCCGCGCCTACGAGCTAGAAGAGACGGAAACAGCGCAGGTCGAGCGCGAAACCAACTATTTCGACCGCTGGGACCTGGTCGCGGTGCTGGCCTTGACCGCTGTCGCATTCGTCCTTCGTTTTTACAGCCCGATCATGCCCGACTTCTTTCTTCATCCCTTCCAGGGCCCCGCGATCACGAACTGCGTTTCGAACACTCCCATCAATCCAAAGGGTGACCCAGGCACGATCTGCGGCCTCGCCTATCCGTTCAATCGCGGCTACCCCGATGCAAACGGGGTGCTGTCGCCCCCGAACGGACAGGTCTTCGACGAGATCTACTTCCCGGTCGACGCGTACGACGACGTGAAGGGGATCGAGCTGTGCAAGCCGAGCACGGTCGGCTGCCGGTTCAACTATTTCGACCCCGAACCGCCGCTCGCCAAGCTGTTCATCGCCTCCGGTGAATGGGGTTATGGGTGGTACCGCGCACACTTTCAGGGCGCGACGGGCGACTACATCGACCTCGGGTTCAACACGTTTGGCTGGCGCATCGCCGCGTGCATCTTCGGAACGCTGTGCATCCCGATGATGTACTTGTTCGCCCGCCGGTTGTGGCCCAACCGGTTGTTCGCGATCTCCGCCGCGACGTTCGCTTGCTTCGACGGCATGTTCTTCATCCAATCGAGGATCGGGATGATCGACATCTTCCCGGTCTTCTTCATCCTTCTCGCTTACTTCCTCTACCTCGTCCACATCCAGAGCCGCACGCCCCGCTCGTCATTGATCTCGCTGGTAGCGCTGGGCGTGGTGCTCGGAATCGGCATTGCGTCGAAGTGGATCGTGCTGGCCGCGTTCGCGAGCATCGTTTTCCTGATGGTCGTCAGGGCGATTTGGTTGGGGGTCGGGCGCCGCGACACAAAGGCAATTCCGCATGGACTGCACTGGCCCGTCTACCTGGGCGTTGCGGCTGTCGCGCTGGTGGCGATCCCGCTTGCGATCTACGTCGAGTCCTGGTATCCGTTCTTCGCGCGCGGACAGTTTCACAACCTGGCCGACCTGATCGACTACCAGAAGCAGTCGTACATCTATCACGCCACGCTCAAGGCGACGCACCCCTACGGCTCGCCGTGGTGGTCGTGGCCATTTCTCTCGCGCCCGGTCCTGTACTACGCCGAGTACACGAACCTTGGCATCGACCACTGGACCGGCCAGCAGCTGATCTCACGCATGGCTAACCTCGGCAACCCGTGGATCTGGTGGACGAGCCTGCCCTGCGTGGCTTCCCTGCCGTATTTCATCATCCGGCACCGCAGCGTCCCGGCGACCGTCATCCTGCTCGGATTCGTGTCGCAATGGCTGCCCTGGTCGCTGATCAGCCGGGTTCTCTTCATGTACCACATGTTCGGCGGCCTCATCTTCATGGTCCTGGCGCTTGCTTTCGTCCTGGCTCAAATCGCTGAACAGCTGCGACCGCAGAACCGGATTCTGCTGGTGGGCAACTTCCTGGGCATCGCCGTGCTCTTCTTCTTTTACTTCTATCCGATCTGGACGGGACTCCCGATTTCAGGTCCCGCTTACTTCAGCGGACCGCAGACTCCTCCGTGGGGCCCGAAGACGTGGCTGGTCAACTGCCGCAACGACTTGCCGCCCAGCCAGCCCCAGCTGTTCTGTTGGAACTAGAGGCGCGGCCGAAAAGGCCGTCGACGGAGCTTCGGCGCCCAGGCGGCCCATCTCCGGGTTCAGCGACTGCGCTGCTCGCTCACGCATGGACGATGCGCTCGCTCCGCTGCTCGCCGCTTCACCCGGATCTGGGCCACCTGGATCGCCGAATCTCTCGTCGAGGTTTTCGGTCGCGCCTCTAGGCCCGGCAGCATTCCTCGCGGCTTGCGTGGTGGCCGGGTACGGCCTCACGTATCTCGCCGGCATCGGCCTGCTGCTCGAAGAACGGATCGCGTTCGGGGCGGTGCTCGGGGCCATGGCCGTAGCCTCCATCAGCTTTCTGCTGTCGCTGGCGGCGCGGGACGTCATGGCGGTGACGGTTCTCGCTGCGCTCGCCATGGCCGTACTTGTCGCGGCCGGGTCGGTCTTCCGGCACCGCGCGCAGGTGCGCGCCGAGTTGGTAGAGGCTCGGGCTCGATGGCTGGCGTCACCGCGTACACCTGGCCATCCCTGGCCGCTCGCGGCGGTGGTGCTCGTATGCGGCGCGTGGACCGTGCACTTCCTGCACCAGGCCTATGTCTACGCGCCGGATGGCCTGTATGCGGGCTACGTGAACATCTGGGGCGACTGGGCGGCGCACCTCACCTTCGCCGGATCCTTCGCGTACGGGCACAACTTCCCGCCCGAATACCCGGTCGATCCAGGCCATCACCTCGGCTACCCGTTCATGATCGATTTCCTCGCGGCAAACCTCGTGCCGCTGGGGAGCCGCCTTACGTCGTCCCTCGTACTGACGAGCGGCCTGCTCGGCCTCGCCTTCCCGGCCGTGCTCTACCTGGCCGCGCAGAGGTTCGTGGCCGGCCGAGCCGCCGCTGCCCTCGCCGTTTTCGTGTTCTTGCTCAGCGGCGGTCTCGGGTTCGTGTACCTGTTGGGTGACCTTCAGCACCTCGGGCTTGGCGCCCTCGCGCACCTGCCGCGCGAGTACACGCTGAACCGCGAGCTGAACTTCCAGTGGCTCAACCCGGTGCTGGCCTACCTGGTGCCGCAGCGCTCGACGTTGTTTGGCTTCAGCCTGGCCTTGATCGCGCTGGTGATCCTCTGGGTGGCGGCTAGGGACAGGTCAGCATGGCAGCCATTCCTGTTCGCAGGAATCGTGACCGGCGTCATGCCGATCTTCCACGTACACGCCTACGGAACGGTGGTTGCCCTCGCGGCTTTCTGGGCGCTCTTCAGCCGCCGGATCCAGTGGCTCGCCTTCTTCATCCCCGCGCTGGTGATGGGAATCCCGATTCTCGTCTGGATGTGGCCGCCGGCCAACACGAGCGTGTGTGGCAGCGATCCGAGCCTGCACGGCTACTGCTTCGAGCTGGGCTGGCTGTCGTACCTCGATTGGCAGCACGATCTCCCGATCTGGTTTGGACGTGACTGGATCTGGTTCTGGCTCAAGAACACCTCGGTGTTCATCCCTCTGCTGATCGCGGCTCAGATCCTGCGCAGCTGGATTCCCACCCCGTTTCCGAAGTGGTTCGCGCCCATGTGGTTGTGGTTTCTCGTGCCCAACGTCATAGTGCTGCAGCCCTGGGACTGGGACAACACCAAGTTCTTCGTGTTCTGGGCTCTCCTCGGCAGCATCCTGGTCGGAGCCCTCCTCGCCCGGATGTTTCAGCGCGGACCGGGCTCGGCGATCGTTGCTTCGGGGCTTCTCGTTTTGCTCGGGCTGTCCGGCGCCCTCGACCTCGCTCGCGCCTCCGACTACAGCGTCAGCGCCGTCCAGTTCACCGACACCGGTGGGCTCAAGGTCGCCGACTGGGTGCGCGTGAACACGAGCCCGACTGCTCTGTTCGTCGTGGCGGACGAGCACAACAGTCCCATTCCGACGCTGGCCGGCCGGCGCGTGCTGATCGGCTACCCGGGCTGGTTGTGGACCTACGGGCTGCCCGACTACATCCAGAAGGGAGTCGACGAAACGCTGATCCTCAAGGGGGACCCGGCGGCCCTCGACCTGGTGCGCCGGTATGGCGTCGACTACGTAATGATCGGGCCGCAGGAGATTCCGCGGGGTGCGAGCCGGGCTTACTGGGACCAGCACGGCAGCCTTGTCTATGACGACGGCGAGTACGCGGTCTACCGGGTATTGCGATAGGGCGCCGGGAAGGCCGAAGATTACGGGCCGTGCCCGAACCCTTAAACGATCGCGGCCGGTTGACCGACGTGCTGCGCCTCGTGGAGCGTGAGGCGGAGGCGTACCTCGGGACCATTGACACTGCACTGGTTCGCCCGCCGGGCGGGGAACACCTGGAGAGCAGGCTGCCTTCGGAAGGAGTTGGGTCCTTGCAGGCGATCTCCGAACTGATCGCCGCATCGCTGGAGGGAGCAACCAGGTCAACCGGCCCGCGCTATTTCCACTACGTCACAGGTGGAGTAACACCCTCGGCGCTGGCTGCCGATTGGCTGGCGTCGGCATTGGACCAGCACGCCTACAACTGGGTTGGGTCGCCTTTTGCCTCACGCCTCGAACAGATCAGCCTCGGCTGGCTCAAGGAGCTGTTTGGGCTCCCTGCCGAATGGAGTGGCGTGCTTACGACAGGGGGGACTGCGTCGAACTTTGTCGGTCTGGCCGCGGCGCGCCGGTGGTGGGGATTGAAGCACGAGGTCGACATCGACACCGAGGGGTTCGCCGGCCTGCCACCGGTGCCGGTGTTTGCGAGCGGCTACCTCCACGCCAGTGCGGTCAAGGCGCTGGGCATGCTTGGGATTGGCCGCCGGCAGCCGCAAATCTTGAGTCGTGACGCCGGGGGGCGCCTCGACCTCGAGGCGCTTGCCGCCGCCCTCGACGGACTGGGTGGAAAGCCGGCGATCCTGATCGCAACCGCGGGTGACGTGAACACCGGCGACTTCGACCCGCTGGTGGAGATGGCCGACCTCGCGGGGGCTTACGGTGCGTGGCTTCACGTTGACGGGGCATTTGGCCTTTTCGCGGCAGCTTCGCCTCTGACGCAGCACCTGGTCAAGGGGATCGACCGCGCGGACTCGGTCGCGGTCGATGGGCACAAGTGGCTGAACGTGCCCTACGAGAGCGGCTTTGCCTTCGTTCGCGACCCGGTCATCCACGCGGGCGCGTTTTCCGCCACCGCCGCCTACCTGCGGACAGAGCCATCCGCGAGGCCCGTGTTTGGCAACCTTTCCGCCGAGATGTCTCGCCGCGCTCGCGCACTACCCGTGTGGGCGACGCTTAGGGCCTACGGACGCGATGGGTATCGTGCAATGGTCGAGCGACATCTAGGGCTGGCGCAGCGAGTGGCGCGGCAGGTGGACGACGCGCCGGATCTCGAGCGCCTGGCAGATGTGCCGCTCAATGTCGTGTGCTTCCGCTTCCATCCCGCAGGCGTTGCCGAGGAAGCGCTCGACAGCCTGAACCGAAAGCTGGGCGAGAGCATCCTCGAGGACGGTCGCGTCGCATTCGGCACGACCGAGTACGCAGGCAAAGTGGCGTTCCGACCGGCGATCGTCAACTGGCGCACCGAAGACGAAGACGTAGACCTGATAGTGCAGGTCGTACGCGAGCTGGGCGCCAAGCTGGCCGGCTCTATGGCGCGGGAAGGCTGATCGGCGGGCGTTCGGGTTCCGCCGCGCGAGGCGTCGGCGGATTGGTAGTCGTCTCGATCACGACCTCCAGATGTCGGGCGATCCGCTTCATCTCGCGGTCGCCGCGGTCGAGGCGGTTGACGATCTGCAGGAGGATCTCGTCCTGGTGCATGAGGTGGTTCATCAGGGCCTTGAGCTCTTCCTCGGCCTTCACGTCGAGCTCGTAGTCGTGCTGGGCGCGCAGCCGGTCACGATCCGCGAAGCGGTTGAGCGCCATCAGCACGACCGAGACCCAGACCGCCGCCTCGAGGCTGAGGATGAAGTTGAGGAAGAGGAAGGGATAGCGGTCCCACGGGTGGATGAGGTTGAAGGCGTTGAGCCCGACCCACACGACCATGATCCCGACCTGGGCCAGGACAAAGACCCAGCTCCCGACCAGGCGAGCGAAATCGGCGGCGACACGGTCGGCGAAGGTGAGCTTGCGCTCCACTTCGCGGTTGAGGTCTCGGACCGGGGGGTGGTCGTGCTGGTGCTTGATGAGGTCCCGGGCGATGTCTTCGATTTCTCGGCCGATCGACATGGATCCTTCCTTTGGGGCTGCTGCG